>Ga0268263_1000059_pt1 | contig 321046 bp, 246 predicted proteins | sample Biomet5_FD_190358 | JGI IMG/M metagenome (GOLD analysis project Ga0268263, IMG submission 190358) | Microbial communities from bioreactor (seeded with sewage sludge) at LBNL, California, USA - Biofuel metagenome 5 (SPAdes) (version 4) | ecosystem: Engineered > Bioreactor > Anaerobic >... | reverse complement strand
ATGTTTTTTGTCCAAGTCGTCTCATCATAAGTCTTTTTTTTTTAAGTTTATCCTATAATGATAAACGAAATGTAATGCACTCCAAAAAAGCATTAAGATGACGTTAACTTGAATTTTGTTGAAGTTATAAGATAGTTAATTGTTTGTTTTGTCTATCAACACGTAATAACATGGTAGATAGGGAAAGCAAACAAATCTAATAAAAATATCTATATATTGACACAAGCCATTAATAATACCAAGCTCATTAGAAACTAGCTTAAAGAGCATTCAGCTAATATCAGAGACAACAGGAAGTAAAACTATTATAAAGGCCCTTATTACAGTCAACAACCATAATAAGGGCAAATAAATATTGTACAAAACCTCAGTCAGAAGAAAAAGGCCTTTCTACAGAATAAATCAATAAGAACGGGCAAACAATACGCGGCATGCCGATGGTTTGCCTGTCACCATACACTTACCAGGTTCCTTATCTCCTTCTATGAAGGTATCAAAAGGAATGCAGCGGATGGTTGCCTTTGTTTCTTCTTTAATGCGCTCCTCTGTTTCAGTTGTTCCATCCCAGTGGGCAAGAATAAATCCGCCTTCTTCAATTTTCTCTTTGAACTCATCGTAGCTATCCACCTTAATGATACGCGCATTACGATAGGTCAAAGCTTTCTGATAAATATTCTGTTGAATGTTCTCCAGCAAATCTCTAACATATTCTTCTATGCCATCGCAAGAACGGGTCTCTTTTTCGAGTGTATCACGGCGCATCACTTCCACGGTATTACTTTCCAGATCACGGCCTCCCATCACCAAACGTACAGGAACACCCCTCAACTCATAATCGGCAAACTTAAAGCCCGGACGCTTATTATCGGCATTATCATATTTAACGGAAACGCCCATTGCTTTGAGTTTTGTTACAATGCCCGCAATTTTTTCGTCAATCTTTTGAAGTTGTTCGGCATTCTTATAAATAGGCACAATCACTACTTGAATAGGAGCCAAATGAGGAGGTAGAACCAGTCCGTTATCATCGGAATGGGTCATGATAAGAGCTCCCATCAAACGAGTGGATACTCCCCAGGAAGTGGCCCATACATATTCCATTTTATTCTCCTTATTGACAAACTGCACATCGAATGCTTTAGCAAAATTCTGCCCGAGAAAGTGCGATGTACCACTTTGCAAAGCTTTACCATCCTGCATCATAGCTTCAATGGTATAAGTATCAATAGCTCCTGCAAAACGCTCATTAGCAGATTTCACTCCTTTAATAACCGGAACAGCCATATATTTCTCTGCAAATTCACCATAAACATTCAGCATTCGCTTAGCTTCTTCCTCTGCTTCCTCACGCGTGGCATGTGCCGTGTGCCCTTCTTGCCACAAAAATTCGGCGGTACGCAAAAACAGGCGGGTACGCATTTCCCAACGGAAAACGTTCGCCCACTGATTACACAAAATAGGAAGATCGCGATAGGAATTAATCCAATTCTTATAGGTGTTCCAGATAATAGTTTCAGAAGTAGGACGGATAATCAATTCTTCTTCCAACTTGGCGGCAGGATCGACCACTATTCCGGAGCCATCCTCAGCATTCTTCAAACGATAGTGGGTGACTACGGCACACTCCTTGGCAAAGCCTTCCACATGCTCAGCCTCACGGCTCAGGAACGATTTGGGTATTAACAACGGAAAATAAGCATTTACATGCCCGGTCTCCTTGAACATATCGTCTAGTTGACGTTGTATTTTCTCCCAAATAGCATATCCGTAAGGTTTAATCACCATACAGCCCCTCACAGCTGATTGTTCTGCAAGGTCTGCTTTAACCACCAATTCGTTGTACCACTGCGAATAATTTTCGCTGCGTTTGGTCAGATTCTTTAATTCTACTGCCATTTTATTTCGTTTTTTTAATTCTCAAACTTGCCTCTATTAAACAATCGGCAAAAGTACTAAATTTTACCGGTAAATGCACCAGCTAAGAATCGTTCTTTATCAAAGAGTTGGCAAAAGTGCTAAAATCCACATTAATCATCTAAAAAAGGCTAAAAAACAGAATCAAAAACGGACTGGACAGCTCTATAACCAGTTTTGTCAACAATCGCCCCTCACTGAAACAAGAACATTACCAATAGTTTTTGCGTTCTGTGATATAATATAAGGTAAAAAGAAAATAGAAATTAATATTAAGTTAAAAAAGGATAGATTATGAATACAAAAGTACAAGAAATCACCGAGGCGTTTAAATTCCGTCACGCGTGCAAACTATTCGACAAAAACAGAGTGATTCCCGAAGAAACATTCAATATGATACTGGAAGCCGGACGCTTATCCCCAAGCTCTTTCGGACTGGAACCCTGGAAATTTCTTATTGTGCAAAGTAAGGAACTCAGGGAGAAATTATACCCAATATCATGGGGTGCTCAAAACAGTCTGGATGGAGCTAGTCATTTTGTTATCATTCTGGCTCGTAAGAAAATAGATACCCTATACGACTCCGAATATGTCAACCACATCCTGACTGACATCAAAGGATTTTCTCCGGATGTTACCGAACAATTTTTAAAAGCATACGAGCTATTCCAAAAAGAAGGTTTCAAGCTTTTGGAAGGTGACCGGGCTATTTTTGACTGGGCCAGCAAACAGACTTACATTGCTTTGGCCAACATGCTTACTGTTGCTGCAATGCTTGGAGTGGACTCCTGCCCCATTGAAGGATTTGTTCCGGAACCCATTAACAAACTATTGGAAGATGAAGGAATTATTGATGGCAAACATTTCGGAGTATCGGTTATGGCAGGATTTGGTTATCGCGCTGAAGAGCCTCATCATCCACAAACTCGTCAGGCCGCTAAAGACGTAATTCAATGGATAAAGTAATATAGGAGTTAGTAAATCACGACGTATCCACCTTGTTTACTGCATCTGGCGGATACGTACTTCAATATCCGGATAAGCTTTTAACTTTTCCGGATATTGTTTTATATCCGTATCTCCATAATGATATGGATACAAGACGTGTGGCTTTATCATTTCGGCTGCATGAACAGCTTGCTTTATTGTCATCGTATACGGCTGGTTTACTGGAATAAAAGCGATATCCACCTTTCCCAGATAGGACATTTCCGGTATATCTTCCGTATCTCCTGCAATGTAGATACGAGTGCCTCCCAAGGTCAACAAATATCCATTATCCCTACCTTTAGGATGAAACATAGTCCGGTCTGGAGTCAGGTTATAAGCTGGCACGGCTTTTATATGCATCCACGAAAGTGGTTGCAACTCATCACCATTTTTCACGACTTGTCCTTTTCCAAGCTTCTTTTGTGCCGATTCACTAATAAATATCCGGGTTCCTTTTTTTTCTACTTCCGCAACAGCTTTAGGATCCAAATGATCTGCATGCTCATGAGTAATCAAAATAACATCCGCTTTAGGTAGTTTGGAATAGTCAGCATAAAGGGAAACCGGGTCAACATAGATATTTTTTCCATCGTAACCCAATATCAAACTTCCATGCTTGATAAAAGTAATTTCAAGCGTTTTCCCATCCCGGGTCTTAAAAGTATCAACATCAAAAGATTGCGCCATAGCAACCTCTTGTACAGGAGGAGGAGGAGTCATCATCTTATTTCATAATTTAAAAACAATATATGTAGTAACAACCATGATGCCCGAATAGTTGAATCACTCTCTATTCATTAAGCGTCGTTCTGCCATCTGCTCAAACTTGGTACCAATACGGCCGTAATTGGCATAAGGATAGATGGATATGCCACCACGCGGAGTAAAGAAGCCTGTGACTTCAATATATTTGGGATTCATCAGGTGAATAAGGTCTTTCATGATGATATTGACGCAATCTTCATGGAAAGCCCCATGATTGCGAAAACTGAAAAGATAAAGCTTCAAACTTTTGCTCTCCACCATTTTTACATCAGGAATATAGCTGATACGAATTTCAGCAAAATCCGGTTGCCCTGTAATAGGACACAAACTGGTAAATTCAGGACAATTGAAACGCACCCAATAATCATTTCCGGAATGTTTATTATCAAAAGCTTCCAATACTTCAGGAGCATAATCCTGTTTATATTCCGTCTTTCTTCCGAGCAAGGAAAGCTGATCTTTTAACTCTGCCATAATTATTACATTTAAATGTTCAATAACAAACAAAAGCCTACATTAATCCTACTTTTTACTGTTTAAATACTTCTCCAATCCTTCACGACGAAGCTTGCAAGACGGGCAATGTCCACAACCATCGCCGGGAATGCCATTATAACAAGTCAGCGTTTCATTGCGTACCAGCTCCAGTACTCCCAACTCATCAGCCAGCGCCCAAGTCTGCGCCTTGTCAATCCACATCAATGGGGTATGAATAACAAATTGATTGTCCATCGCCAGATTCAAGGTCACATTAAGAGATTTGATAAAGCCATCACGACAATCGGGATAACCGCTAAAATCAGTTTGAGAAACACCTGTTATAATATGGTTGATGCCCCGTTCGCGTGCATAAACCGCTGCTATACTCAGAAAGAACAAATTACGCCCCGGTACAAATGTATTTGGATAACTATCCGCTGGCTTTTCCTGATCCATCACCATAGAAGTATCCGTAAGAGAATTATGACCAAGTTTACCAATAAAGGAAACATCCATTACGTCAAAATCAACTTCTGCCTTATGGGCAATTTCCCGTGCCAACTCCACTTCTTTCTGATGTTTTTGTCCATAAAGAAAGCTCAGGGCAACAACTTTTTTAAACTCACGTTTCGCCCAAAACAAACAGGTGGTAGAGTCTTGTCCGCCACTGAAAACCACTAAAGCTACATCCTTATTCATAATTTATCTCTATTTTCAGAGTTCTTTTATTTTCAATACATTATACGATATATCTTCATCGTATACATCGCTACCATCAACACGTTTAATCGTGTTGACCACGCGAATAGTTATCGGCAAAACGACTACCTCATACATTGTTTTCAACACAATCTGAACTCCCATCATAATTAACAGTTCGTTCCAGACAATGACTCCACCGAAAGCTATCGGAAAGAAAATTAATGAATCGCCGGTCTCACCTACCACAGTAGACCAAATGGCACGTGCAGAAAAATGTTTGCCCGCACTTGCCACCTTCATACGGCTCATAACATAAGCATTGAGAAACGAACCAACTAAAAAAGCAGATAAGCTGGCTACAACAATGCGGGGAGCCATGCCAAATACAAAATTGAAATGCACTCCTCCCTGCCAGAAGGGTGCTGCCGGTAAAGCTACGGCTATCAAACCCAAAGCCACGACAAAGAAGTTCATGGCAAAACCACTCCAAATGATCAGGCGGGCCTTCTTAAATCCCCACACTTCGGCAATGCAATCATTAATAATATAGGAAATAGGAAAAACCAGCAACCCCGCTGTTACGGTGATGCCGAACACTTGAATAACTTTTGTTTCAAGAAGATTGGCTGCAATAAGGCAGACATTAAAGAGAATGCCCAACAGCATAAATGGGACAGATACTTTTTGTTTCATACTCCTGTTTTTTACGTGGTGCTCTAGAATACACGGCCGCTATTCACGGCATCATACATTTTTATTCCGGGTGCAAAGATAACGTTTTATTGTAAAATCAATTTAATTTCTATAATTCTTAATACATTTTGGCCCTTAATTCCTTGATGTGATCGGAATTGACATATTCATCATATTCTGTCATCTTATCAATGATTCCATTAGGAGTTAATTCTATTACCCGGTTGGCAATAGTCTGAATAAATTCATGGTCGTGGGACGAGAAAAGGACATTGCCCTTATATGTTTTCAGATTATTATTAAATGCCTGAATGGATTCCAAGTCAAGATGATTGGTTGGAGTATCCAAAATAAGACAATTGGCACTACGCATTTGCATACGTGCAATCATACAGCGCATCTTCTCGCCTCCAGATAAGACACTGGCCTTCTTCAACACTTCCTCACCGGAAAAGAGCATACGACCCAAGAAACTTTTCATATAAACCTCGTTACCCTCGCCAAACTGACTCAACCAATCGACCAAATTTAAATCGGTATTGAAGTATTTTGTATTGTCCAGCGGCAAATATGCTGTGGTAATTGTAACCCCCCAATTAAAATGCCCTGCATCAGGTTGCATCTCTCCGTTAATGATTTCAAAGAAAGCTGTCATAGCCCGTGGATCATGCGACAGGAATACAATCTTATCTCCCTTTTCCACATTGAAGTTAACATCACGGAAAAGCACCGTTCCATCTTCAAGAGTTTTGGACAAACCGGATACTTCTAAAATCTGATTACCTGGTTCACGCTCAGGAGTAAAAATAATACCTGGATATTTACGTGAAGAAGGCTTTATTTCTTCTACATTCAGTTTTTCCAGCATTTTCTTACGACTGGTAGTCTGTTTGCTCTTTGACACATTAGCACTAAACCGACGGATAAACTCCTCCAATTCCTTACGCTTTTCTTCAGCTTTGGCACGCTGGTTCTGTTGTTGCCGTAAAGCCAATTGACTGGACTCATACCAAAAACTATAATTTCCGGCAAAAAGATTAATTTTACCATAATCAATGTCAACCGTATGGGTACATACTGAATCAAGAAAATGGCGGTCGTGGCTAACTACCAGGACTGTATGCTCAAAATTGGAAAGATAATCTTCCAACCACGTAACCGTCTCCATATCCAAATCATTGGTCGGCTCGTCCAGTAGTAAGTTATCCGGATTGCCAAAAAGAGCCTGTGCCAACATAACACGGACCTTTTCCTTACCACTAAGATCACCCATCAAAGTATAGTGTTTATCTTCCTTCACACCAAGTCCGCTTAATAGAGCAGCTGCATCACTTTCAGCATTCCAACCGTCCAACTCCGCAAATTTTTCTTCGAGTTCAGAAACCTTTAAACCATCTTCATCAGTAAAATCCGTTTTAGCATAGAGAGCCTCACGCTGCTTCATAATATCCCATAAAACAGTATGACCCATCATTACAGTATCCATAACAGTATACTCATCCCATTTAAAGTGATCCTGACTTAACACAGACAGACGCTCTCCGGGAGCTAATATAATAGAGCCTGTGGTAGGATCCAAATCACCGGATATTGTACGCAAGAAAGTTGATTTACCAGCACCATTTGCCCCTATGATGCCATAACAATTACCACTCGTAAACTTCAAATTCACCTCATTAAACAATACTCTTTTGCCAAACTGAACAGAAACATTGGATACCGTAATCATCTTTAATCTTTAATTTATTTAATACCTAAAGTGTATATCTGCTGCAAAGATAGGCTTTTTCTATGAATACCCTTGAATATTCACTGTCAATCTGGCATAAAAGCATTACCTTTGCCCCTCCTTCACTCCAATAAATGATTTGGCAAAGTTTTTGTTGGGAAATGAACAGTAAAGAAAGATCGTGAACTACAATGGAAAATAAGAGGAAGAAAAATATGAGCCCGAAAGAACAAGAACAGATTAAGGAAGATAATTTAAAACAAGGAACAAGTGAAACTATGACTTCTCAGGAAACCGGAGGGACTACAACATGCGAAAAAGAAGCATCGCGTAACGGATCTGATGATACACAGAAAAAAAAACTGAATCAACAGGAACCCTCAGAAAAAGAAGAGAATCAGGAAGGAAAAGCCGAAGAGAAAAAAGTCCTGTCTGAAGAAGAAAAGTTAATTCAGGAAGTAGAAGCAGCCCAAAAAGAAGCAGAAAATTGGAAAGACAAATATCTGCGCCTATCTGCCGAGTTTGACAACTATCGCAAACGGACAATGAAAGAAAAAGCTGAGCTTATTTTAAATGGCAGTGAAAAAAGCATTAGCAGCATTCTTCCCGTAGTGGACGATCTGGAGCGAGCTATAAAGAATATGGAAACGGCAAGTGAACTAGCTCCTATAAAAGAAGGAATTGATTTAATTTACAATAAGTTTTTATCCATATTGGGACAGAATGGCGTGAAGGTAATTGAGACAAAGGAAAAGACACTCGATACCGACTATCATGAAGCAATTGCTGTAATTCCAGCTCCCAACGACACTTTGAAGGGTAAGATATTGGATTGCGTACAAACAGGTTATACGCTAAACGACAGAGTAATGCGTCATGCCAAAGTAGTAGTAGGAGAATAAGACAAGAAAGATGGAAAAAAGAGACTATTATGAAGTGCTGGGCGTTGAGAAGAATGCATCGGCAGATGAAATAAAGAAAGCTTACCGAAAAAAAGCTATACAATATCACCCGGACAAGAATCCCGGTGATAAAGTAGCCGAAGAAAAATTTAAGGAAGCAGCCGAAGCATATGATGTATTGAGCAATCCCGATAAGCGTGCACGTTATGATCAGTTTGGTCATGCAGGCATGAGTGGTGCAGCAGGCAACGGAGGACCATTTGGAGGATTCAGTGGTGGTATGTCCATGGACGATATATTCTCTATGTTCGGCGATATTTTTGGAGGGCACGGCGGCGGATTCGGTGGTGGATTCAGCGGTTTTGGCGGAGGATTCAGTAGTAGTTCTCAACGTCCCCGCTATCGCGGCTCTGATTTAAGAGTAAAGGTGAAACTAACTCTGAAAGAAATATCCAACGGAGTTGAAAAGAAATTCAAACTAAAAAAATATGTGCCATGTACTCATTGTCATGGTACGGGTGCGGAAGGTAGCGGAGGCAGTGAAACTTGTCCGACGTGTAAAGGTAGCGGTACGGTAATTCGCAATCAACAAACCATCCTTGGTACCATGCAAACTCGCACCGCATGTCCAACATGTGGAGGCGAAGGTAAAATCATTAAAAATAAATGTAAGGAATGTGCAGGAGAAGGTATTGTATATGGTGAAGAAGTAGTTACCGTAAAAATACCTGCCGGAGTTGCCGAAGGCATGCAACTATCAATGGGTGGTAAGGGTAATGCAGGAAAGCACAACGGAATAGCCGGAGATTTATTAATTCTAGTGGAAGAAGAGCCAGACAAAGATTTGATTCGTGATGAAAACGATTTGATCTACAATTTACTTCTCAGCTTCCCCACGGCAGCCTTAGGAGGAGCAGTAGAAATACCAACCATTGATGGAAAAGTTAAAGTAAAGATCGAATCAGGTACCCAACCGGGAAAAGTGCTCCGTTTGCGGGGTAAAGGATTACCTAATGTCAACGGATATGGCACCGGTGACTTACTAGTAAATGTCAGCGTATATGTACCGGAGGCTCTAAATAAAGAAGAAAAAAGCACCCTAGAGAAGATGGAAATTTCTGAAAACTTCCAACCCAATACCTCAGTAAAAGAGAAGATCTTTAAAAAGTTCAAAAGTATGTTTGACTAAGAACATTTAATATTCTGCACAACAATAAACCTCAAAATTTATTATTGTGCAGAAATATCAAAATTTATTAGAGGCAAATAAAATCACACAGCTTCCGTGATCATGTGAGTATATATCTATAGAAGACGTTCTTTTTCTGACATCAATGCCTTTAATCTTTTCCATTATCATAAAATTTCGATTCTTATACTTTTCAGGAAGAGTAATGTTTAAAGTGCCTTTTCTTTTACAATTCACAAAAATGGCATCCTGACCATTTATGATGCCTTCATAGCACAAAATATTATCATTATCTTTAAGGGGAGTTCTAAACCACGTATATACACCACTCCAAAAATCAAAATCTCCATATTTACGTGATTGATCAGAAATAAGCTTATGGTAACACTTCCCATATGAGTTGCCAATAAATACAACATCAGAATCAGATACTTCAGCATGATTCCCCAAGCCATCTTTCAATAAATAGGATGATTGATAAGCTATAGAATTTTTTTCAATGAAGCACCGGAAATAAGGATAATCTTGTTTAGTAAATCGCGAAACTTTAGATATTGGCGTCCAATCATAGTATTGGCCATTTGCTGTTAGAATAAAGACCTCATTCTCAAACATAGACTGCATACCATAGTATTTTCGTACAATAACAGGACTTTCATTCTTATATTCATGTTTAACAGATACTTGAATATTATTTTTTATAATTTCATATGTAACACTTTCAATACAGAATATATCATTTAAAGAACTAATTCCCTCTTTTTCAGTAGCTCTTACCGGATTCAGAATATCGTTCTTTACTATAATTTTAATATTATCAGATAAGGCTAGCGTATCATGTTTTAATTCAAATCCATTTATAAAGACCCGATAACTAACATTCCTTGCAGTCCTAATCTCATTTTTATAGGAATGATTACCTCCGCACCATCCCCCTCCATTTATATCAAAGGGCCCAATATTATCACTATAAGCCCAATTCAGAAGAGTCATAGGAATACTATCTGATATTGTGGAAGGAGAACAAAGACGATCATCTATTAAAGCGACTTTATAGAAGGTGAAAAGTTCATTAAACATACATTTTTTGAACCAATATAAAATATCGGCAGTACTATCCAGCTTAGATATAATATATATATTTTCACCTTCCTTTCTTATCCACTGTGATCCGACATTCTGCCCCAAAAGTGGTAGAATCATCGATAAGTTCAATAATAGAGATACTATAATAGACTTGAACATAAACTAATATATCCCTTTACATCATTTTATGACATACTTATGTCGTTTTGCTATAAGACCAGCTAATCGGTCCATTACTTCTTTATCTTTGATATTATCTGATTTATACATGCTAAGGATAGCACTTCCACCACTATAATAAGCAATAGCTGATTTTCTGAACACATCCCATTTCTCAAAATAATCAAGATATGCAACAAAACGATTATAAAAAGAATCCTTTGACTCGTATAAAGCTCTTTGGTCAAATTCCATTTCCATCCCCATATTGTGCTCCACGGCAAATTTGCATGCTTCATCTAATCGCTTATCAGGAATAGATGCATTAAAAAAATGATTTGGCTGCTGATAGGCAATATCAAAGCCTAGCTCTTTCCAATTATCAGATCCACGTGCTTTCCAATATGGAATCCAATAAAGCTGTTTCTTTTGAGCATGAATATGGGCACTTAATGGTATGGTAATATCCTTACTTGATATAACGTCTTCTTCTACCCAATAAAAACCTGCTAATTCCAGATTTTTATAGCTTGCCTCTTTAAAACGAATCATCAATTCGCTTATATACCAATAAATTACGTCTAATTGATCCTGCCTATTCGAAAAATCCATCACCTTGCCATTCAATTCTCCCCAATCGGTCTGTCCAGGATGTGGCATTGGTAAACCTAAAACAATTTGATGTTTAAAATTAGGAGCTCCAATTTCCTCCTTTTGGGACTGTATACATTGGTCTAAAGCTGACAAAGATTTATTTTTTTCAAATATACGATCTAGCAACCATGTCCACTCCACTTTACGGGCATTTTTCTTAGTATACCCAGTTGCATAGCAATAACCCTTACCATCTGCAAATTCCAAAAAGAGAAATCCATCAAACAGCCAGTCTTTGTGCCCATCTTGATATTCATGTACCACATATGGAAGGAATTGATCAGCCGTCCAATCTAACCGATTGACTCCTCCCTGATAAATCAAAGCAAGATCAGAAATCTTATTATTTTTGTACTGGTTTTCTAATGGCTCTTGACTGCACCCCGTTCCAGTAACAAAAAACAAGAAAAAGCAAAAAACAGAAACCTTCTTAAAAAAGGAAGTCAACGCATAAGGTAAATTTATTAGACACTTCATATTACTAAATATATTTTGTTTATAACTCTTTTTATTTTAATATTCCCTCTAATATGGGATACAATAGATTAACATACCGCATAAAACCAACATCAGTAAAATGTATGCCATCTACAGTCGCCTCGCCATCTGTCCCTAACATGTTTTTAGATAATATCATAAATATATGAGTTTCACCCTCTTCTTTTAAAACTCTATATATATATCCTAATGCTTTATTCTTATCTGCAACTTCCTGGGCTATCTTCTGATCGAATACAGCATGGGTAAAAACAGGATCTTCGACAAAAATAATAGGAACATCTGGATGCTGCTTCCTAATTATCCGATAAAAGGGAATAGTTCGTTCTCTTATCTGACTAACAGAAGCATTAGGGATAAAATCAAGGACATAAATACTTGCATCAACTTGTCCTAGCACCTCTGCTATTTCCAAATCGAGAAAAGCATTGCCGCTAAATCCCAAATTTATGGTTTCACGGTTTAATAATCGTGATATTATATTTGTAGATGCCATTCCCGGACGAGAAGCACATCCGCCCTCTAATATACTTGTTCCATAGAAAGCAATAGGCTTATTCCGATAGGATTTTTGAATCTTAGGTTGACTTATTTCGGCTAGAGAATCAATGCCGATTGACAGAGAAACAATTCCATCGTACAGTGGTAAATATAACATATATTCCCTTTCCTTTGCTTCCATATTGGCAATAATAACAGCATCATTCTGCTTTCCTGTAGGACGCCCACTATTCACAAAACGCCATTTTCCATCTTTCAAACAATACAGATCAAGCCCCTTTACTCCCGTCGCTGTCATATGATTCATTGAGTTATTAAGTCTAACCTCCCATTTAGCACCGATCCTTGTTGAATTCGATCGAAAGCGGATAGACAACCCTGCCGTATTTTGACTTAAATTCCAAAGAGCAGGACGAATCTTATTTTTCAAAGAATCGGGTAAACGTGAATATAGAGGTCGGGAATCCTTTATTGCCTTGCCTAATAATGGGAATTCAGCTGCATCGTAATAGACCATTTGCATGGAACTCTTTTGTACAGATAACGTATCCTCTGCATACATGTTAAAACTAACAAGAGTCATTATTAAGGCTGTAAAAAACAATTTCATATCATATTTATTTTGAAGAAGTAACAATCATATTCATCGATTTCACTTTAGCAACAGGAGCTAAGACTCTATTGACTTTCCACTTCTTTTCCGTAGATACATAATATGGAACAGACGCCCGTATATCATCCACGGAACTTCCAAATAAAACGTTATATTTTCCTCTATCCATAGTCCAAGAAGAAGACCGTTCATCAAAAGAAGCTATATCATAATCAGAGAAAGTCATAATTACAACTTCACTTTCTCCTGCTGGCAATAACTTAGTCTTTGCAAAAGCCTTTAACTCATAAGTAGGTTTTTCTAGGTTCGATTGAGGTGCTTTCACATATAACTCAACCACTTCTCGTCCTGATCGATCTCCAACATTAGTCACTTTTATTCTAGCTTCCCATTTTCCATTCTTACGCTTTACAACAGGACGATCATAGACAAATTTAGTATATGATAAACCATAGCCAAATGGAAAAGAGACTAGTTTATTAAAAGTAGAGAAATATCTATATCCCACCCAAATTCCTTCTTCATAATTAGTATAATCAAAATCTTTTCCTTTAGTTATCTGTCCTACAATAGGAAAGTTTTTGGAAGAAGGGATATCTGTATATGCGCATGGAAAAGTCACAGGTAACTTCCCTGAAGGAGTAACTTTGCCTTTTAATACATCAGCAATAGCATTACCACATTCTTGTCCGGGGAACCATGCAAGTAAAATAGCATCAGGAAAATCTTTCCAAGAAACAGTCTCCATAACTCCACAGATATTCAGAATAACAACTACTTTTTTATTCTGTGCATGAAACTCTGTGCACACTTTTTTTATAAGATAGTGTTCCGCATCAGTTAAATAAAAATCATCATTTAGAATACGGTCCGACTCTTCTCCTGATCCGCGTCCTATTACAATTATTGCCATATCTGATTTTTGCGCCTGTTCAGCTACAAGATTTTTATTTTTTCTAATATCCATCTCGGGTAGAACAGGACGAAAGTAAGACAACTTTTCCCAATCTTTTGCTTTTGGACTAATCATTAAAGAGTTTTGAAAATCCTTATATTTTGAATATATATCTTTTAAAAAAGAGTCCACAACAAAACTTGCATTCTCTAATCCTTTCACAATATCAATAATATATGGTTTGTTTACATTTGAAGATCCTGTGCCTCCAGCTATTGATTCATAAGCTGTTGCACCAAAGAGAGAGATTTTTTTAGTCTCATCGAAAGGTAAAGTGTTTCTTTCGTTCTTTAACAAAACCATACCTTGAGTAGCTACATCTCTTGATAGAATAGCATTCTTCTTTAAATCAGGATTATTGGAATATACATATTTTTTAAAACTAAGAGTCTTTGTTATGTACTCCAAGATATGCTTAACAGAAAGATCAACATCCTTTTCTGACAAATTCCCCTTAGTAACCGCCTCCTCAATCTCCTTTACTTGTAATAATTCTCCAGGCATCATTAAATCTGTACCACCATGAACTTGATCAACTGTATTTCGTTTTTTATACCAATCAGTCATAACCATGCCTGTATAGTGCCACTCATCTCTAAGCACAGTCTTTAATAGCTCGGCATTTGCCTGTGTATAAACGCCACATAACTTATTATAAGATGACATCATAGTCCATGGAGATGATGTCCTAACACATATCTCAAAATTTCTAAGGTATATTTCTCTCAAAGCCCGTTGAGATACTCTTGCATCATTACCCAATTTATTGGTTTGCTGATTATTAGCAATAAAATGTTTAACACAAGCTGCTACTCCTTCGCTTTGAATTCCACGAACAACTCCTGCTCCCATTCTACCTGAAAGTACCGGATCTTCAGATAAATACTCGAAATTTCTACCGCAGAGTGGATTTCTCATAATATTTATTCCCGGAGTTAGCAAAACATCAACGCCATATTCCCGAGCTTCATTCCCCATTGCCTTACCCTCTTGCGTAGCTAAATCAGTATCCCATGTCGAAGCAAGTAAAGTACTTGAAGGAAATGCGGTACAATAAGAAGTGTGTACATCTTTAGAACGAATAGGACTTATACGAACACCCACGGGACCATCAGCCATGAGAGTCATTGGAATTCCCAAGCGGTCAAGAGCAATTGTATGCCCAGCTACTCCATCAACATTATGTGCTGTTTTTGACAAGGGCATTGTTATCTCCGCTCCGACCAATAGCATAGCTTTCTCATGTAGAGTCATTGCTGCAATTATGTGATCTACAGACTTCGCATCTAATTGCGAAGCTCTTTGCGCATAACCTTCTTCGCATACTAAAACTAAGCAAATGATAGGAAACACTACCTGAAATTTCTTCATACTCTTGATTACTCTTTCCATTATTATTATTTTTGGTCAAACAATTCTTTTAGAAGGCCCCGATCCGAATTTATAGTTCGAATCAGGGTTCCTACTGAAATCCAAACAACAAAATCATCAATGGCCAATTCTAATCCCCATTAAACCATCAATTTCTATATATTTGTTATCAGGCAATAAGATGCGATGAGCAACATCGTCTATGTTGACAACAAATAAAACTTTTTCTCCTTTAGGTGTCATCCATTCAGTGGCATGAACAACCTTTTGCTTTCCAAAAGTTGGAATGCTCTTCATTGGATTATCACCACCAGGTATAAATTCTTGTACAAAACGGCCTGCATTAAATAATTCATGTTGTTTACTCCGCAATTCAACTAATCGTTTTAAAAATATGGCCTCTTGCTTTGATTCATCTTTCATTAATAACGTTGGGTCAACCCAACCAAGTTGAGAACCATATAAAAAACATTGCATATTTTCATAACGAAAATCACCTTTTGTCAACTTATCAGTCGGAGTATAAGTAAACGCACATGTGATAACTCGATCAGAATAAATAAGAGGAAATAAAGGCACTATTCTGCAATCATTATGAGGTGTATTTACCGTAAGTAATAAATCAAACATATCAATATAGCATTCTGAATTTTCTTCTGATATCAATATATTATCTTTTTTCAAATGTCCATTTCTAATTGTATCGATCATTTTCCGGTACGCCATATACCAAAAATCACCTCCACCCTTCGCATGCCCATGATTCTCCGCCCAACAAGGCTGTGGTGCAGCAGCTGCTATTTGATCGATATACACTCCATCTGTTCTCAGTTCCTTCTGAATTTTATCTGTTAAACCTACAATAATTTTTTGCCACAAAGGGGACGCAGGACAAGTAACCGTATTTAAGACTTTAGATGTTGGATATATTTCGGTATATAATGTTCCATCAGCTTTACGGCAAGAAGCAGAAGCTCCATTTAGTTTATCATAACTTGGAGTGGCTGGATCCCATAAACGCCCATTAATATATGGAATAACTTGCCCTCCTCTCTCATGCACCTCATTTATCATCTCAGAGAAGTCCTCCTTAGCAGGGAAATAATCCGGATAATGAGTATCATAAGGATAATGATGCCAATAGTACCAATGTACACCAACACCTTTCCCATAATACTTTATAGCTTCATTGACTGCATGCATTACGGTATCATTTACACCTTTAGCCCTAATCCACAAATCTTTATTAGATAGCCATTTAGGAATATTCCGAGAGATTAAAGGCTTACTACCCCATTCCGTGGTAAATGTAAATGGCCGATACCACTTTAAAGCTGCTCTTTGCCATCCATCTGCGGTATACCCCATCACCGTTTTCCATGGCAAATTAAAATCACAGTTTAAGCTATCTGTCCAACCTTCAGATGCCACCACATCTGTAGTAAAAGTGACCATTTTTTCGTCACACACTGCGTTAAGAGTCTTTCCACATGCGTTTTTATCCTCAGTGGCATAATAAAAGGCCCCTTGAGAGTTGTGCATTAATAAAAGTTGCATTGATCCAGAATGTGAAGGATAATTTTCAGAATATGTTTGTAACTTCATATCATACTCATTTCCCCATCCTGCTGAAGTAATAATTTTACCATTCTCCGGGCTATTTAGCACAATATGAGGAAACTGCACATTAGTAATAACCCAACCTTTAGGCAAATTAGCATTAATCCCCCAATAAACTAATTCTGAATGATCCGGTAATGTAACAGACATATTAATTGGATATAATGGTCCATAAGAGAGTCTCATTTCCCACGTAAAGACAAGAGTTTTAGAACTCTTGTCATCTTTAACTTTATATCCTTTATAAATTCCATGTGAAGGAAGAAGTACCGGATTTTCACCCTTCGGTCCTTTATAAGTTAGTGCCCAAGGTACAGAGTTGAAACCTAGTGATGTTATTAAGTTTTTCCCACCTAAAGACATTGATTGAATATCAAAAGACGCTGCTTTAGGGAAAACAAGCTTAACAAAATTATTTGATAAAACAATTTCATGATCTCTTTCAACTACAGTAGTATGAATTTGCGAAGAAAGAGAGGATATATTACCGATAATAAGAAGGATCACAAAGATCCTTCTTATCATAAAGTTCATTTTACTTATAACCATCATTTTGTATAATATTTGGATCACGATCTATTTCAATTTGCGGAATAGGCCATAATGCGAATTTAGAATCCCAGTAACGATTTGCATCACGAACCTTTAGCTTGTCTTTATAATTTTCATATGACGCAATATCATTAAGATCATGTCTTGTATCTGTGACATAATTAGGAATATCAGTCATGCCTTCATACTTTATGGAAGAAAGAGGTATGCCATAGCATGGATGCTCATTTTCTAAATCTCCAATCCCCCATCTTCTCATATCTGCAAAATGGAGACCTTCCATGATTAATTCAACTTTTCTCTCACGACGAACTAATTGGCGCATCTTATCTTGACTATCCTTCTTATCATCTGAAACACTCGGCATACCAGCACGGTTGCGTACAGCATTGATAGCATCGTAAACAGATTGGTCTTTAAATTCTCCCAGTTCAATTTTAGCTTCTGCGTATGTCAACAAGATTTCTGCATAACGCATAACAGCAATATTACACGTTTGAGCACTTAAACTCTCTATTGTTTCTCCTGTATATTTCTGCCACAAATAGCCACATCCCGCATTCACAAAACTAGTCCACGCAGCAGTACTATTTATATCTTTATTTGCACTATAGAACCAAAAATTCCCTGAGCCAGAATAAAATTTTGTCTGAGCATCATAAGCATTAATAATTACCTTATTAACCCCGGTTGTCGTATAATAATCCACAGTATCGTTATGCATACGTAATGTTGCTTCAAAACGTGGATCCCTATTCCAATTCGGATGTTTAGGATCATATAAAGGAGACTCATCTATTCTTTTACCATCAACGCACTCATAAGTATCAGCCAATAAACTAGTCGGATGGCGCCCTGATTGTCCATAGTTACGGGAAGCCTGACCTAAACCAACCCAATGATAATTTTGTGTACCAGCACTCGAATACATCAATTCCCATAACATTTCATCACGAACATCGCTTTTAGCCTGACCTGTTAAAGTAAATAAATCGCTATAATTAGCAGCTAGATGCCTTTTTCCGATCACTTTACCTGAAGATTCAGCCGCAATCTTAAAATAATCACTTCCTTTACCATCATAATTCAAACTTCCCCCTAGCAATCCTGCACGTGCCTCCAAACCGTAAGCCACAGCTTTATCCACACGCCCTCTCTCTGAAGCCATCCAAGGCAAGTAGTTAGCTGCATCTTCCAGATCTTCTATTACGAAATCTAAGATTTTAACTTTTGATACTTTCGCAGCATCATACTCATCTACTGTAACAGGCTCTGTGAAGAAAGGTACATCACCCCAAGTAGATATTAAATTATAATAGGCATAAGCTCTCAATACTTTCGCCTCAGAATAATATTGCTTAGCCGCATCACTCATATTAGAAATTCTTTTTGAAGCACCATAGATTACTGCATTGGCCCGCGCAATAATAGTATATAAAGAACTCCAATAAGCCTGAATTTTAGCATTATCAGGAGTACATCCCGCACCAGCCCCAATAGTAGTATTTTGGTTACGTTCAACACACAAACCTGTAAAATGATCTAAGTATATAACAGTAGGACAATGTGAAGCAAATACATTATCCATATAAATGCAATTATATACTCCTACCACCCCATCACGAATCCCCGCTTCTGTCTCATAAAAACCATCAGAATCATATGACGGAGATCTTCTATCCAAAAAATCGGAACATGATGTAATCAAGAGTCCCACATAGAAGATAACAAATATCTTACTTAATTTATTTTTTTTCATCGTACTAAGAATTAAAAGTCAATATTAAGTCCAAAAGTAAAAGTTTTCATAATAGGATAAAAACTCCCAAAAGAGCCTCCATTTTCAGGATCATACCCCTTATAAGCATTAGAGATAGTAAAAAGATTCTGAGCATTAACATAAAATCTTATATTATCAATAGAAAGCTTTTGCAACATCTTTTTAGGTAAAGTATATCCTAATACTACACTTTTCAAACGGAGATATGCACCACTCTTAATCCAAAAATCAGAAACTATATTATTACTATTACTGCTACTAGTTCCATCTATTAACAAAATAGGAAATTTTGCATTTCTATTATCTTCACTCCAAGTATCAAGCTGATTCTTATAAAGCGTATATCCGGAATACAAAGGACGAGCACCTGCTCCAGAGTAAAAGACATCTTTCTTACCTACTCCCTGAAAAAATAAAGAGAAATCAAAACCTTTACAATCACCCCCCAAGGTTAGTCCATATCCATATCTAGGAGTAGGATTTCCGATAATAGTACGATCTTTCGAATCTATAGCGTCATCATGGTTTATATCTTTATATTTTATATATCCAGGTTTTATGTTATTCTTATTGCCACCATACACACATACTGCATTATCTATTTCTTCTTGTGACTGAAAGTAACCATCTGAAACATAGCCATAGTATGAATTAATAGACTCCCCTTCTTTGGTAATAGTAGAACTTCCAATATACTCATTACCATACAAGTTTGTAACCTTATTTTTCACATCTGAAAGATTTCCAGTTACATAATATGAAAAACTATTTATTTTATCTCTCCAAGAAAGAGACAATTCCCAACCATTATTTCTCATAGAACCTGCATTCTTCCATGGAGAACTCATAGCCACATACAAAGGTAAAGGAAAAGTTTGTAACATATTAGAAATATTCCTAACATAGTAATCAAAAGTCAAGCCTAATTTTGAATTAAACAAAGAAATATCAATACCAGCATTAAGCTGTTTCGATTTTTCCCAAGTAATTTTTTCATTAGCTAATTGAGTTTGAGCAACACCTGTTACAAGTTGCTTATCAAACCAATATCCATATCCAGCATTACTACTTACCGAAGCCGCAAATGGATAGTAGCTATTAATAGATTGATTACCAAGCACTCCATATGAAGCTCTTAATTTTAAATTATCTACTACACTTTTAATAGGCAGCCAGAATTTTTCTTCTGATATTCTCCACCCAGCCGAAAAAGAGGGAAAGAAACCCCAACGAGAATCTTTTAAAAATCGAGATGTCCCATCATAGCGCCCATCCAGCTCCAAAAGATACTTATTTGCATATGAATAATTAACACGATATAAATATGAAACCTGAGCCCAATCATAGTGAGTACTTGAATTACCCATTGTACTAACATCTCCATTAGCTAAATCTTCATAGCCTTCATAATTAAAATTTTTTCTGCTGGCAAATAGATAATTATAGTTCAATTCATCTGTTTGCATTCCTGCCAAAAGTTTAAAATAATGGTTGGAGATCGTTTTTTCATAAGAGGCTTGGACATTAAATTGCTTGCTAATAGATTTGCTACGTTCTTCAGTCTTTGTTGAGCCAGAAGCCGGATATGACATCTTAAATATTCCATTTTCATAAGTATCATAAGGATCTACAAACGCATTAGACTCTGTTTCTACTTGACGAAAACTATACCCCGCAAGTATATTCATACCTTGAAAAGGAGTGATGTTTATTCGACCTTTTATCCCCACTTCCGGAGAAATGTCATTACGTATGCCACCATCTTCAGCTATAGCAATAGGATTATACCCATTTTGTCCATATCCCCATGTACCATCACTATTAATTCCAGACATAATAGGAGTCAATGTCAACGCTTTACCGACAATACCAGTTGCACTATCCATTGTTGGACGTTTTGCTTTTGTTTGTCTCATATTGATATCCAAACTCAATTTTATCCATTTACGCAATTGAATATCAGAATTGGTACGTAAAGTAGCACGAGAAAAGTTATTATTTTCTATAATACCATCTTGAGCATAATACCCCGCATTAGCAAAGAACTTGACAATATCATTGCCTGCACTTATGCTAAGCGAATGATTTTGTAAGAACGCTGATTTTTTTAATACTTCATTCTTCCAATCTGTATCATAATAATTAGAATTATCTACAGCTCCATTTTTATAAACATCTATTACATCTGTAGAGTAAATGGGAGCCTGATCTGCATTGACACAAGCCTGATTAATCGCCTCCATATACTCTAAGCCACTTACAGGTTTAGGCAAATTCGTAGGAGTATTGAAGCCAAGATATGTGTTATATGAAACCTTAACTTTACCAGCAGCTCCACGCTTAGTAGTGATCAATATTACACCGTTTGAAGCTCGAGATCCATAAATAGAAGCCGAGGCTGCATCTTTTAAAACTGAAATAGACTCTACTGAATTTAAATCAATTCTATTCATATCTCCCTCAACACCATCTATTAAAATCAAGGGAGATGTAGAAGAATTTAAAGAACCCGTTCCCCGGATACTTATTGAAGCGTTGTCTGCACCTGGTTGTCCCGAAGATTGCACAGCGGTAAGACCTGGAACTAGTCCTTGTAAAGCAACAGATGCAGTAGAGGTATTACGCTTGATAAGATCACGACCAGCAACACTTTGAACAGAACCGGTTAAATTGACTTTCTTTTGTGTACCATATCCCACAACCACTAACTCATTCAACTGGTTCAAATCATCCTTTAAAGTAACATTAACAACATCCCTTTTACCAACCTTAACAGTAACAGGTAACATGCCAACATAAGAAAATTTTAGCACATCTTTTTCGTTTACCTGAATGGCATATTTTCCTTCTAAATTAGTACTTACGCCATTTTTTGTGCCATCAACGAGTACAGTAACACCAATAAGAGCATCTCCATTGCTATCAGTAACTATACCCTTAACTGTTTTTTGTGCAAATGCCAATGTCGGCAATACACAAAATAACAATAATGAAAACAATATTTGTTTCATTATATCAGATTTGATTTTAGAGTTAGACTCCATAGATTTTAAATATATAAAGTTAATTAATAAAGAACTATAATCTCTCTAATATCTGCCAACATTGATATAATCCCCTTGGCACATGAAAACATCCCTTCCATTTTCCTCCTTTCAACGGTAGCAAAACTTCCCCGCTACGGTTAAGATAGCCGAACCATTCTGGGTATGATGAATCTTTGAAATTACTCCAGACATAGCTGTGGACCTTACAAAACCAGTCAAGACATTTTTTATCTCCTGTTAACTCATAACCTTTTAACATCGAAATAAGAGCTTCAATATGCACCCACCAAAGTTTCTGATCCCATTCTAATTGTTGTGTAGGATATCCTAACCTATCTTTATAATAAAAGATACCACCATACTTTTCATCCCAGCCATATTCAATCATTTTCAAAGCTATATTTTTAGCTTTCATTATTAACTCTGGCTTGTTTAAACGTTGACCTAAATCCATAATGAACCACATTGCCTCTATAGAATGACCTGGATTTACTAACCGTCCATCAAAGGTATCAGACAGAGAACCATCCAATGCTACATTCTCAATTATAAGATCTCCTAATTCTGGACGACAAAAAACATCCATGACTTCATGTATGCAAACATCTATTGCATTTCTTAAATAGTTATGATCCAGTAAATGCTCAATTTCTAGGGCCAAATTGCATAAAATCATAGGTAAAGCAAAGTTCTTCAGTTCACGAGTACCCGGATGAATTTTATTCCATTTACCCTTAGGGTTATCCACTTTCGAAAGGATAATCTCAAAAGTCCTCTTTGCAATATCAGCATATTCCTGATTCCCTGTAGCTAAACTCAATTGTCCAAAAGCCATGGTGGCAAATGTATAAGAGAATATATTATAAGGCTCAACAAGAGGATTTCCTTTACGATCCAAAGAAAAATACCAATTATAATGTCCGTCATGCCCATATTTCTTCAGGAATTCTCCTCCTTGTACGGCGCAATCCAACCATTTTTCATTCTTTTCTACTTTATTATACAGCATGGAAAACATCCAAACTTCACGTCCTTGCAACCAAACAAATTTATCGGTATCAAACACCTTACCATCACGTTCCAAACAAGTGAAATAACCGCCACACTCCAAGTCCTGAGAATATTCCAACCAAAAAGGTATAACATTCTCAAACAGTTCATTTTTATACTGTTCTGCCAGTTGTTTAAAATTTATCATTCCTATATATATATTATTAAGGTCAATTTTTTCTTAGCCAATAACGTTCTATGTCTTCCAAAGATTTCCCAGTAGTTTCTGGTACCAATTTCCAAACTATCAAGATATAAGGTATACACATCAAAGCAAAAAGAAGGAATGTTCCAGTGGGGGTAAAGTTCTGGAGCATCCAGGGGGTTAACTGCCCAATGAGGTAAGTACCAATCCATAAAGCAAATCCAGCAATAGACATAGCCAGGCCACGAATACGAGTAGGATACATCTCTGATAACAGTACAAATATCACGGCAGAGATGGATATAGCACAACAGAATACATAAAACAAGAAGAATGATAAAAGAAGAATGTTAGGCAAAGCCCATGCAACAGCATAGTGAAAATAAAAACCTATCAACAATAGAGAAAGAATCATTCCTGAAACACCGTAATACACCAATTTTTTACGACCGACCCTATCAATAATAACCACAGCAATAATGGTTGTTACCATATTTACAACACCCACAAGTACTTGACTAAAAAGAGCATCTCCTCCAGACAATCCAGCTTGTTCAAAAATAGAAGGGCCATAATATAATACTGCATTAACACCCATAAATTGTCCAAGAATAGCTATTCCCGCACCTATTGCAACGGCTTTCAATATGCCTGGTTGCAATAAAAGACGAAAATCGGACTTTGACTCACCTTCAAGAACTTTCTTTATATCATTCAGTTGTGCATTTACATCTATATCTGACCGATTAATTTTAAAAAGAATACGACGAGCTATTTGCTCTTTTCCACGCAGAATTAGCCAACGTGGACTTTCCGGTATAAAGAAAATCACCATAAAGAATAAAATAGCAGGCAACGTTTCCAAGCCTAACATACCGCGCCAGACTTCCTTTACTACAATTTTGTCCAACCAAGCAGCAGTAGGCTCAACACCATTTAGAGAGAAATGAAGCAATTGATAATTAGCTAGATAAGCTCCTAAGAATCCCACAGTAACAGCCAATTGATAAAGAGCGACCAATCGTCCTCTGTATTTAGCTATCGAGATCTCAGATATATAAAGAGGTGATACGATTGAGACAACACCAATACCAATTCCACCGATAATTCGCCAAAAGACAAGCTGTTGAAATGTCAAAGAGAATGCACAACCAATGGCAGAAGCAGAAAAGAGAACTGCAGAAGCGATCATAGTAAGCCTGCGTCCCAGATGATCACTCAAACGTCCGGCAAATAAAACACCAATAATAGATCCAACTAAAGCACACCCGACATACCATCCTTCTTGAATCTTATCTAAGTCAAATTGCGTAGCCACTTGAGAAATTGTTCCTGATATAACTGCAGTATCATAGCCAAAAAGAAAGCCTCCTAATGCTGCAACAATTGACAGAAACAAAAGATATCTGATATTTATACTTGAATTTAAACTCATAACGTTTAATTCTATTTAATATTAAAATACTCCCTATACCTGTCGTATAAATGACCCGCTTGTAAATAGGCTGATTGGGGACTCATGAAATGTGAAAATTCAAACGTTATTGCTTTATCATATCCTGCTCTTTTCGCAGCTTCCAATTTCATTCGAAGTTTATCAAATTTTATAGGAAAGAAATGAATGGGCATATCACGGTCAAAAGATTCTGCGTTCGTCCAACATTGCATACCATATTTATCTGCCAGCTTCTTATTCACGGTAAAGAAGGCATCCAATTCATCATAGTCAATATGTCCATCCTGAAAGGCACAAGCATTTACAACCTCATGAATACCATCAAAAATCTCATTCCATTCTCTTTCGTGTTCTTCTACAGAAATTGCATCTTCACGAGTTAATTTACCGGTTCCCATTATTGCCTTTTTACCATCAATCCAAGGCGATATAAAAGTAGGAAGCCCACCTGAAACATCCTTGCATTGTTTACCCATTGCATAAAAGGAATCAATGGCTCCTTTAGTATTACGACTGATTTCTGTACTGATATACCAACCACCAAAACTTTTGTATTTCTCACCATACATCTTCCAGACTTCATCAATGATATACTTATTATACTCCACCTCCCATGACATATCTCCCGTATCCCAATAATGTCCGGTGTCATATAAACCAAAATAAAATTTCATATTATATTTCTCAGCTAAACGCAAGTACATATCCACCAAATCGACTGATGGCATATAACAACCTTTTTTTAGTAAGAATTTAGAGGGATAAGTGATAAATTTGCGATAACCGGAGCGAATCATAATAACAGTGTCAATTCCGATGCTCTTCATGTACTGGAAATCGTTCTCCCACTCTTTTTCACCCCAATTCTGATGAGGAATATCATGAGAAATCTCATCAAGAAAAGTGCCAGAAATCATTAACCCATTGTTTTTGGGAATTATGAGGTTACCTTGATGGCCGTTTTCTAACTCCAGTAAGGAACTCGCAGAGTCACTCCCTCCTGCCGCTTTCAAAATACTTGGAGCTACCAAAACTGAAGCCCCTGTCAACGTTACTTTCTTTATGAAATCCCTACGGCTATTCATTTTCATAGATTTTACATAATTATTAGACATTAAGTACTGTATCTTTCACACTTAATATTTAAATTATTCGAGTTGAATTAATTAAATACCGACAGCAAATATAGATATATTTATTTAAATAGCAATATATAATAAATTATTTTATTATTAAAATGATTTATTGTCCTTATATTAATTATATAATATACATTTATTAATAATAAAAGCATTTATGCTTGGCATTATTAAAGCGAAAAGAGAAAAGAAAAGAATAACATAGCTTATAATCACATGCGAAAACAATTTTTCCATCTTATACGATATATATAATAAATATATTAAGTATATTTGTATTATATAATAAAATAGCGAAATCAAATGTACCAACAGTTCCTAAAAGAAATAGAAATGGGGTCAAAGAATGCCCTTATTAAAAAGAGAATCATCACCTATTATATATATAACGGTAGCTCTACAATTCCAGACTTATCTAAGGAATTAGACCTAAGCGTTCCTACTGTTACAAAATTTATAGGTGAAATGTGCGAAGAAGGATACATAAATGATTATGGAAAGTTAGAGACCAGTGGTGGACGCCATCCTAATTTATATGGATTAAATCCTAAATCAGGCTATTTCATAGGAGTGGATATCAAAAAGTTCTCCGTAAATGTTGGATTAATAAATTTCAAAGGAGAGATGGTAGATCTGAAAATAGATATACCTTATAACTTTGAGAATTCCGTTGAAGGCATGAATGAACTTTGCAACCTTATCCTTAAATTTATTGCAGGATCACCTGTAGATAATGAGAAAATTCTCAATATCAATGTTAATGTATCGGGCCGAGTAAATCCAGAATCAGGATATAGCTTCAGTCAATTTAATTTTGAGGAACGCCCTTTAGCTGATGTATTAAGTGAAAAATTAAAATTTCCCGTTACCATCGATAATGATACAAGAGCAATGACTTATGGAGAATATATGCAAGGGTGTGTTAAAGGAGAAAAAGATATTATTTTTATAAACGTTAGTTGGGGATTAGGTATAGGCATTATTATTGATGGCAAAATATATAAAGGTAAATCTGGATTTTCAGGAGAATTTGGTCATGTAAGTACCTATGATAATGAGATCATTTGCCACTGTGGAAAGAAAGGTTGTTTAGAAACAGAAGCCTCTGGCTCTGCACTATACCGAATTTTATTAGAACGTGTTCACAATGGAGAAAACTCAATATTATCAAATAGAATTGCAGAAAAAGATCATCCATTAACACTAGACGAAGTAATAACAGCTGTGAATAAGGAAGATCTCTTATGTATCGAAATAGTTGAAGAAATCGGGCAAAAACTGGGAAAACAGATCGCTGGGCTTATTAATATATTTAATCCGGAACTAGTGATCATTGGAGGAACTCTCTCCCTTACAGGAGACTACATTACACAGCCCATTAAGACAGCTATAAGAAAATATTCACTAAATTTGGTAAATAAAGATTCGGTAATTACAACCTCAAAATTAAAAGACAAAGCAGGAATTATAGGGGCTTGTATGCTAGCTAGAAGCAGGATGTTTGAAGGGACGAACTAAAAAAAGTTGTTACACACTTTCAATTGCATCTTCTTTAATTTGAGCAGTCTTCTTTTTCCAACCTTTAATTAAATCTTTTACAAATAAAATCCAACCAACACTACCCACTCCCGCTAAAAAGATAAATCCTATCAAAATCATAATTTTATTTGGCTTGGATGGACGCAAGGGGACCGTCGCTGGCTGAACAACTGTATACACTGGGGTTATTTCTTGAACTTTCGCTTTAGCCATTTGTAGCTGCTGAGCAACCTGAGAATATACATTATAAGCTAAAGTCATTTCATTCTGTAAACGTTCCTGCTCTGCACGATAACTCAGCAAAATAATATTTTGATTAGCATCTACAAAAGTGGCATATTTCTTTTGAGCGTCTGCGTAATTTGCTTTAGCTTCTTTATACAACTTTTCAGCAAAAGCCAAATCATGTCGAGCTTTGTTAGTTCTATAATCTGTAATATAATTCTGTAAGCGATGCATTACAGTATCTGTTAAAGACGCAGATATCAAAGGATCTTGCATGGTAACAGTTAAAGTCGTCACACCTGTTTTTTTATCAACTGAGACAGCGAGGCGCTGATTTAAAGCATCAGCTATAGCTGATTCATCTTTCGTTAATCTAAAAGAATTAAATTTCCCATTATTTGGATTTAACTTCTCCTCCTCTTTAAATAAAGAAATAGCCCAGCCAACTGCCTTAAAAGGAGCAGACAGAACAACCCCCCACCAAGGAGTGCGTTGATACTGATCTAAATAAGTATATAAAGTAGTGTCAATTCTACTTTTCTGATCTTGAATTCTCACATCGAAAAGTTCTACCAAAAAAGGAGTAGAACTAACAATATCAGGATAAAGCTCAGGCGAAAGAGCATCTTCCCCAGAGGAACTTCCTAAATTTATACCTGCCATTGCCGCCAAAGCCCCCATACTTCCACCTGTTGTCTTACTGGTCGTTTCAGGAGCTAACGTAACACTTGTCGAATATTCTTTAGGAATACTAAAAGCAACAACCAAACCAAGTAACATTGCATACCCACACGATTTAAAAACAAACTTACGATTTGACCAAACTTTTTGGGCAAGCTCTAATAAATCAATTTCTTGTTCACTCGTTGTCTGTTGAGGCATAGCCTTTTTATTTTCTTCACTCATCATAAATTACTTAAAAAGATTGACTATCGTAGCAATCATAGCAGCAAGAGAAGCAGTCGTAGTACCTATTCCTAACACTTCAGCAGTACTCATTTTCTTCTTAACTTCTTTATTAGGAACAATAATTTCACATCCAGGCTCTATTGTTTTCGAATTCTTTCCTTTTAAACGAGATACAGTACCATTCAAATAAACGACATATGCTTTTCTCTTTTTCGCATCACTACCATACCCTCCAGCCTGATTAATATAGTAACTAAGAGTCTCATTCTTTCTATACAATACAGTATTAGGATACATCACTGCGCCGCTAATTTTTACAGTATTAATATATTCAGGAATCCACAAAATATCTCCCTCTCTCAATACCAAGTCATAATCCGAATGAGGGCTAGTCAGTGCTTTTTCCAAATCTATGCCAACAGTATAAATATCCGAAATATTTAACTTTTTAATGGATATGGAATCTTTAGAAGACCCATTCTCTGCCATACGTAATGCATCTTCTTGCCTGTGACGCTCATCTTCAGTCATTTTACGTAAAAGCCTTGCTCCTTTTACATAAGCATCTGGAGTCACTCCACCAGCCTTTTTTATCAAATCAGACAATCGTTCATTCTTTTTTTCTAATGCATAACTACCATCAAAAAGGACTTCCCCTTTCACCATGACATTCTGTTGTTTTCGATATGCCGGGCTCTTACGTATATAAACAGCATCAAAAGGTTCTAAATAGAAATGACTTCCATTCACAACTAAACCATCTTTTATATCTAATGAAAAAGTTTTGCCTAATATACTACTAAAAGAAATACTTTTAGGATCTTTTATTCGGCGAGTAACCTCAACTCTGGTAGTAGCTGCTGCTTCAAGCAAACCTCCAGCTTGAATAAGTAAATCCTCAATTGTCATATTCTCTGAATATAAGAAAGTCCCTGGATTAGCAACTTCACCATATATTGCAACTGTTTGTTCTTCCTTTAAATCATTTACACTCGGCACATATAAAATATCATTTTTTTGCAATGGAATATCTGCCACTTTTCCATTCAACAAACCAGCCAAATCTACCGCTATCATTTCATGAGACAAGTCCTCATGTTCACGATCCAAAAGAGCTCGGGATAAAAAGGCATCTCCACGAAGTCCTTCTGCTTTCTTAATCAATTGCTTTACAGTATTAACCCCACCGTTCAATTGATACATTCCAGATCTATAAACAGCACCTCTAACTTCCACACGATTTTCAAAGCGTTCCAATACAGCATCCACAGTAAGCATATCACCATCATCTAGCCGAAATACAGAATAATCCATCTCATCCACATTATAGACCTGATGTTCACGACCACTTTTACGGACAATCCGAACTGCCTTCTTATAGGCATCTCCTGTAAAACCACCAGCATACTTCAATATGTTTGCAACAGTTTCCGTTGATTTCATTTCATAATACATGGGACGCTTTACTTTTCCTATTATTTCAACTAAAGATTTATAAGGACTAACAATAATTACATCACCTTCCTGAAGACGTATATCATCATTCATCTTTCCTCGCATAATGAATTCATATACATCCAAATCTGCGATAATTTTTCCATTACGAACAACTTTTATATCACGAAGGCTCCCTATTTTATTAACTCCTCCCGCACGATAAAGTGCATGAAATACTGAAGAAAAAGCAGAAAGAGTATAAGTCCCAGGTACAGCAACTTCGCCCATTATATTAATTTGAATAGTTCGAATATCACCTAAGGTTAATTTTATTTGCGAACTAGGATCCTTACCAGAAATTCCTGAATATATTTTAGAAAACTCACGTTGTAGGTAGGCATTTGCTTCCTTTACGGTCATTCCATTCAAATGAACTGGCCCTAATCCACTTACTAAAATAGTTCCTTCAGGAGAAATTGTCTGGCGAATTGTATTTTCCGAAGCTCCCCAAATATCAATAATAACCTCATCTCCTGGACCTAATCGATAATCAACTGGAGTTGCCAAATTAGCACTTGGCTCAAAAGTCAAATTAGTATTTGTGAATAAATTATGACCAAATATTTGTATTTCTGACGCTTCAGGAACAGCTTTACTATCACGTTCTAAGTCTATAACATCTTTTTGTGCTTCTACTTCCGCCTTATCGTAAGAATTACCACGAACTACATTACCATCCATTTGAGAAGAATTATGTTCGCGAAGCTGAGACGGCTTATTATTCTCTCCATCTGTCGCAGAACTATTTTCAGCATATTTTTCTCGTATCCGAAGCACTTGTTCTTTTGTAACACCCCGACGCAATAGTTCTGTAGTCATTTCTTTCTGAGACTTTCCTGTCTTTTGAGCATTCTTTACATACTGAACAACCTGTTCATCTGACATTTGTTGAGCAAAAGCCACACCAGAAAGAATAAAAACAGAAAACAGTAGAACAATAAATCTACGCATAAAATAAATATTTGGATTATATTTAATATTATAATTGAGTACAAAGGTAATATTTTATTTTCAAAATATACATTCATATTATTCTTAAATTCTGAAGAGATATTGAAAACAGCTCTAGTCTTAAAGAGGCGTAATCTAGACACTCCAGCGTTATTCCGAGCATTTCCAAGCGACAAAATAATATTTTACCAAAAAATATCATTATTATTTTCGTAGTTCCAAAGAAAGCTCTAAATTTGCACTCCGAAGAAAGACGCCGCTATAGCTCAGTTGGTAGAGCAACGCATTCGTAACGCGTAGGTCGCCAGTTCAAGTCTGGCTAGCGGCTCAAACAAGAAAAATCATAAAGCACTCATACATAGAGCTTTAAAAGCCACCACCAAAGTTACATTTCTCAGATTTATAGATTAAAAAAAAGGATAATATGTCCACCAATGGACATAATTGCGTATCCGAGGCGTATCCTTAAATTTTGATATATTATGGCAACAATCAGATTAACCATTTTCAAAGCGAAGCCTTTAAAAGACGGAAGAATAAAGTAAAAGTTCATACCTACTACAAACAGAAAACATATTGTATTTAGACGAGAGCCGTTATTTATGGTTTATCAAAGCAATAAAGCATATAAGAAGCATGTAGTTACATAAAATGAAGAAGTACCAAAAAACATGTTAAATACTTACCAAAACTTTCTAATCAAACAAAATGCCATCTCTCTTTGTATATCAAAAAGGAATATAGAGAACAATATACTTTACGACTTGCAGTAATTATAAATATGAGAATTAAATTTATATAATAAATTACCTAACTTTTTCCAATATGCTTGGATCATTAGGCACCTTTTTCAGAAAATCATTACGAATAATATAAGCATCCATTTTATCTGCATCATAAGGAATAAGAAGATTCTCAATATCTGATTTAGACAACAATGGATCAAGCCAGTCCTTTTCGTTATCTTTAGAAAGGATTACAGGCATACGGTGCTTAGTATTATGAATATAATCTGTTAACCTGTTTGCCTCTGTTGTAATTATAGAAAATGATGTAAACACATCGCCAGCCTCTTTATCTCGCCAAATATCATAAATGCCTGCCATAGAAAAGACTTCCTCATTGGGAAGATAAATAAAATATGGAATCGTCCGGTCTCTCTCATGCCTCCATTCAAAATAACCAGTAGAAGGTATTAGACATCTGCGTCGAAGGATGGGTTCACTAAATGAGGCCCTGTCAAATACATTATCGGAGCGTGCATTAATTGTAAATTTTCGAATTTCTTGTGCTTCTTTTACTGTTTTTGTCCACGAAGGAATTAATCCCCAATTAAAGAATTGTATATTGGGAGCAGAAGTTATTACGGGATACTCGGCAAAAGCAAAGGCATTAGCATGATACTTTTGCTCTTCTAATATTTTTTCCGCAATTTCTACTACACTAATATTCTTACCATATCGTACAGCAAGTTTTGAGGCCTTTACGAATATAGAATTATGAAAACACATACAACTCTTTTTTTTATTATAAATCAATATCTATCAATAATATAACATTCAAAAAAGAGTTCTTGTTTAAATTTACATTTATACCTAGTTCACGGAACCGTCAACTAACAATATGTTTCAATTAGACATTTAGTATTTCAATAATCTTCATAAATCTCTCGTTTTTTGCTCACCAAAATATTACATAAATCATTGCTTTTCTATATTCTCTACTTTCTTTAGTATTTCAGACAATATATCCAACTGGGTTTTATGAATATCAAGCAACTCCTGTTGCTCATTTATAACTAAATGATCAACCTTTTCCTGAAGCATTTCTATTTCCAGCTCTGCCTTGAGGTTCACCATATAATCTTTCTGTGCCCGTTCGCGGTCTTTATCTTCTTGCCGATTCTGACTCATCATTATTATTGGGGCCTGAAATGCGGCCAATGTGGATAAGATCAAGTTTAACAGAATAAATGGATAAGGATCAAATGTTCTATTGGCCAGCCAAAACACATTCAAGCAAATCCATATCAACAAAAAAGACATAAAAGAAAGAATAAAAGTCCAGCTTCCCCCAAAATCAGCTATACGATCGGCAACCCGTTGTCCAAAAGTCAAAGAGCTTTTATTATCCTGCTCTTCTTCGGAAATAGTTTTCTTTTCTGTTAAAGAAGCCAGAACCTTTTTCTCTAATTTAGAAATTTTTCCGACCTGCTTTTTCATGAAAAGTTCAATATACTTTTCCCGATAGCTATATAGTTCAGAAAGCGAAATAAATTGCTGATCCGTAAAATCAGGATGTTCATTCTGGATTAATTGTAAAATTGACGGACGAATGGATTTTCCAGATACTCTTTCCTTAATAGGAAATTCTTTTTTAGACAAATCACTAACAAAAGTCTTCATAACTTTATCCATATTGAAATTAATAAATTCGAAATATTATATACTCTATAATACAAATTCCATCTATACACAGTAAATAATTCCCCTACAGTGTTTTCATTCATGTATTAGCGTAACTGCAAGACAATATTCACTCAATAATTAAACAGTACAACAGCTAATCTTTAAATCTCCTAAGCTAATATTCAGCAAACTGCATTAGACATCCTTTACCAAGTACACTATTTTTTCAAGATAATAGCTATCTATTTCATCAAAGTCGTTTAAATGCTCACTATCGATATCGAGTACTCCCCATATTCCACGAACATTATTAATCAGTGGAATCACTATTTCGGAACGAGACAATGAACTACAAGCAATATGTCCGGGAAATTCGTCTACATTAGCAACTACAATAGTTTCTGCTCTAGACCAAGCTGTTCCACAAACTCCCTTTCCTTTCTTTATACGAGTACAGGCAACCGGCCCTTGAAAAGGACCCAAAACTAGTTCGTCTCCATCCACCAAATAAAACCCGACCCAAAAGAAACCAAATGTTTCTTTCAAAGCTGCCGATACATTTGCTAAATTAGCAATTTGGTTATCTTCCCCTTCTATCAAACTCTCAACTTGCATGAGCAAAGTCCGATATTTATCTTCTTTATTGCCGCTACTAATATATAAATCTTCTGCCATCCTATTTTCTTACTAAATTATGAAGTATTAATTTTATTTTATATGCCCTTTTCCAGCAAAGATATATATTTTAACGTGAGCTCAATAAATTAATTCAAAATAATATAAGCCGTTTATATCTTTCAAAAAAGGGTCATAAGATATTTTTCGCATGCAATTATATCTTTTGATTGAAGTATCGTTAACTATCGTTTCATGCGAAAGTTCCCCCTGAGCAAGTTCATCCCCGAAGTTTGCAGAAACTCTTTCAATAAAGATGAGGCACTGATATTTCACTTCCAATTCATTCAAAATAAAGGACAAAAATAACAAACATTCCGTACTTTCCAAGCAATATTTTCAAATAAGAATAAATCAGTATTTACCATTGCCTACCTCAGTTCCTACCTTTGCCTACCTCAGTTCCTACCTTTCCCTATCTCAGTCCCTACCTTTGCCCACCCCTGCCAGACAGTATTCTGGCGGGGGTAAAACGATCGTTCCATTTCTCTTGATTCACAAGCATAATGAAAGTAAAAAAAAGATATCTAAGGATTGATAAAAAGGCTATTGAAGAAAAAGATCGTGCACATCAAAACTTTTTTTTTCCTGCTCGATGAAAAAGGAAACAACTTCCAGATAGCATCATATTTCACCAATTATATTTACCTTTGCCCGACTAAAAAAGCACTAAAAAGTAAATGAAAAAAAGGACTCAAAGAAATCTCTTCAAGGGATTTACCATCTTGGTAATAGCGGGTGTTATCTGCGCAGGATATGTCTATTATTGTCTGTTCTTCCCGCAATTTCACCCCCAAAAGAAGGTATATGTTTACATTGACCGAAACGACAACATTGACTCTATATATAATAAGGTGAAAGATAAAAGCAATGTAAGTTGCTTTACAGGTTTCCGGTGGATGAGCAAGTACCGCAACTATGCTTCCAACATTCACACAGGACGTTATGCTATTCATCCGGGAGAAAATATCTATCATGTTTTCAGTAGAATGTACCGGGGGTTTCAAGAGCCGGTAAATCTCACTGTCGGAAGTGTTCGAACAATTGGCAAACTGGCGCGTAGTGTCAGCAGGCAACTGATGGCCGATTCAACAGAAATCGCCACATTGATGAATGATTCGGTATTTGAGCAAAAAATGGGATATACCAAAGAAACAATGCCATGTCTGTTTGTTCCGAATACATACCAAATGTACTGGGATATCACGGTACAAGATTTCTTTAAGCGCATGCAGCTAGAACATAACAAGTTTTGGAACAAGGACCGACTGGGCAAAGCACAAGCCATTGGACTTACGCCTGTTGAAGTTTGCACTTTGGCCTCCATCGTTGAAGAAGAGACCAACAATAATCAGGAAAAGCCTATGGTGGCAGGGCTTTATATCAATCGGCTACATGCAGGAATGCCGTTACAAGCCGATCCCACAATAAAGTTTGCTTTGCAGAACTTCGCTCTCCGCCGCATCTCAAACGAGCATTTGAATACAAATTCTCCTTATAATACCTATCGCAATACCGGATTACCCCCGGGACCAATACGCATTGCATCACCTGTTGGTATTGATGCCGTGCTAAACTACGTAAAACATAACTACATGTACATGTGCGCCAAAGAAGATTTCTCCGGTACACACAACTTTGCCTCAAACTACAACGAACATATGAAAAATGCAAGAAAATATTGGAAAGCATTAAATGAAAGAAAGATTTTTCAATAAAACAACTATAAACCAAAAGCAAAAAGTTATATTTGCAAGTGAAAAGATGCCATTATGCAAGGAAAGCAATTTCTCTATTTCTAGATAAATTGTACATCTTTGCATAATTTGTTTTTATGAAATGCAAACCCTATGACTAACACTAAAATAATCCATATAATATGAGCAAGCAACTCTTACTTGGCGATGAAGCCATCGCACAAGGTGCATTAGATGCCGGACTTTCAGGCGTATATGCCTATCCCGGCACTCCTTCTACAGAAATAACAGAATACATTCAAATGGCGCCTATTAGCGCAGAACGGTCTATACACAACCGTTGGTGCGCCAACGAAAAAACGGCGATGGAAGCCGCCTTGGGCATGTCTTTTGTTGGGAAAAAAGCACTGGTTTGCATGAAACACGTAGGTATGAATGTGGCAGCAGACTGTTTTATTAACGCCGCCATCACCGGAGCAAAAGGTGGACTAATTGTAGTTGCCGCCGATGACCCCAGCATGCATTCCTCACAAAATGAACAAGACAGCCGTTTCTATGGCGATTTTGCACTAATACCAATGTATGAGCCCAGCAATCAGCAAGAAGCCTATGACATGGTATACAGCGGCTTCGCTTTTTCTGAAAAAATAGGGGAACCATTATTAATGCGTATGGTAACGCGGTTAGCACATTCCCGTTCCGGAGTTGAGCGCAAAGAACCACAGCAACAAAATGAGTTGTCATTTAGTAGTGATCCGCGCCAATTTGTACTGTTGCCCGGCATTGCCCGTAAACGCTACAAAGCCCTCCTGGAACGTCAGGCAAGTTTCATTGAAGCCTCGGAAAACTCACCTTATAACAAATACTTTGACGGACCAAACAAAAAACTCGGAATAGTGGCATGTGGCATTGGCTACAACTACCTAATGGAAAATTATCCCGAAGGCTGTGAATATCCCGTATTAAAAATAGGCCAATACCCATTACCCAAGAAGCAACTCATGCAGCTTATCGAAAGCTGTGAAGAAATCCTCGTATTGGAAGACGGACAACCATTCGTAGAAAAGCACTTAAAGGGCTACCTTGGCATTGGAATAAAAGTAAAAGGACGCTTAGACGGAACCCTGTCGCAAGACGGTGAACTAACTCCAGACTCTGTAGCTCGAGCCGTAGGCAAAGAAAACAAGTCCAGTTTTACCGTACCAACCATTGTTGCAATGCGTCCACCCGCTCTATGCGAAGGTTGCGGGCACCGAGATATGTACAATGCGCTAACGCAAGTGTTAAAAGAAGAATACCCCAATCATAAAGTATTCAGTGACATAGGCTGCTACACTTTGGGAGCCAATGCCCCCTTCAACGCCATAAATTCTTGCGTAGACATGGGAGCTTCCATTACAATGGCAAAAGGAGCAGCTGATGGTGGCTTACATCCATCAGTAGCCGTCATCGGAGATTCGACCTTTACTCACTCGGGGATGACCGGACTACTTGACTGTGTAAACGAAAATACCAATGTTACCATTGTTATTTCCGACAACGAAACCACAGCCATGACAGGAGGACAAGATTCTGCAGGGACTGGACGTATCGAAGCTATTTGTATAGGAATTGGTGTCAACCCGGAACATATTCGTGTAGTCATTCCGCTTAAAAAAAATTATGAAGAGATGAAACAAGTTCTACGTGAAGAAATAGACTATCAAGGAGTCTCCGTTGTCATACCTCGCAGAGAATGCATTCAAACTTTAGCACGTAAAAAAACAAAAAAAGTAAAATAATGAAAAAAGATATCATACTTTCTGGCGTTGGAGGACAAGGTATTCTCTCCATCGCCACCGTAATAGGCAAAGCAGCCCTTAAAGACGGACTATACATGAAACAAGCAGAAGTTCATGGCATGAGCCAACGGGGCGGAGACGTACAATCAAACTTACGCATTAGCACCACCCCCATTGCTTCAGATCTTATCCCTACAGGAAAATGTGATTTAATCATTTCTTTAGAGCCAATGGAAGGACTACGCTACCTCCCCTATCTAAACCCCGAGGGCTGGTTGGTAACCAATGAAACTCCATTTATCAATATCCCGAATTATCCGGAAGAAACTCTATTAAAAGAGGAACTCAACAAATTACCTCACAAAGTAATACTCAACGTAGACAAAATAGCCAAAGAGATAGGATCGACACGCATAGCCAATATTGTCTTGCTTGGTGCTACTATTCCTTTTTTGGGCATTGAATATGAGAAGATACAAAGCAGCATTACCGAAATCTTTGAACGCAAGGGAGAAGAGATTGTACAATTGAACTTAAAAGCATTGGACGCAGGTAAAAAAATTGCAGAGGACCTAATATAAATCAATCACCATTTAATATAGGAGATTTTATAAGGAAGACACACCTTTTACTACATCAAAGTGAAATTTCGCCCGCAAACTCTTGAAAGACAAAACAACTAAAATTTCATATACCATGAATACACAATACTGGGAAAAAGAAATAGAGACAATGAATCGGGACGAATTGCAAGAACTGCAACTTCAACGATTAAAAAAAACAATTGATATTGCCTCTAATTCGCCATATTATCACGAGGTTTTTAAAAGTAAAGGAATTACAGCAGATCAAATTCATTCACTCAATGATATTCACAGAATTCCATTTACAACGAAGGCAGACATGCGTGCCAACTACCCATTCGGATTAGTATCAGGCAACATGCTTGAAGACGGAGTGCGCATTCACTCCTCCAGTGGTACAACTGGCACTCCAACCGTAATAGTCCATTCTCAGCACGATTTGGATTCTTGGACTAATCTCGTGGCACGATGCCTTTATATGGTAGGAATCAGAAAGACAGATGTCTTTCAAAACAGTTCAGGCTATGGCATGTTCACAGGCGGACTAGGCTTCCAATATGGTGCCGAACGTTTAGGAACATTGACTGTCCCTGCAGCCGCAGGTAATAGCAAACGACAAATCAAATTTATTACGGATTTTCACACAACAGCCTTGCATGCTATTCCCAGTTATGCCATTCGTTTAGCGGAAGTTTTTCAAGAAGAAGGAATAAATCCGGCAGACACCAGTCTAAAAACCCTTATTATTGGAGCTGAGCCACACACCGACGAACAACGCAAAAAGATCGAACGATTATTAGGAGTCAAAGCATATAATTGCTTTGGAATGACAGAGATGAACGGTCCGGGTGTTGCCTTTGAATGCCAAGAGCAAAACGGAATGCACTTATGGGAAGACTGTTACTATGCAGAAATTATCAATCCCGAAACCGGAGAACCAGTCCCCGATGGAGAAATAGGAGAATTAGTACTCACTACCCTAGACCGTGAAATGATGCCATTAATAAGATACCGCACCCGAGATCTAACCCGTATTCTACCTGGAGAATGTCCCTGCGGACGTACTCATATTCGCATAGACCGTATTAAAGGCCGCAGTGATGACATGTTTATCATCAAAGGAGTGAATATATTTCCAATGCAAGTGGAAAAAATACTAGTCCGGTTTCCTGCGTTAGGAAGTAATTATCTAATTACTCTAGAAACGGTAAATAGTCAAGATGAAATGATAGTAGAAGTGGAACTTAGTGATCTTTCAACTGATAATTACATTGAGTTAGAACAAGTACGTAAAACAATAACCCGATTATTAAAAGATGAAATATTACTCACTCCAAAAGTAAAATTAGTAAAGAAAGGTTCACTCCCTCAAAATGAAGGTAAAGCCATTAGAGTGAAGGATTTGCGGAATAATAAATAAAACGATATTCGAAAATAAAGAATAAGACAGGTTTACATTAAAACGGATCAGGGTCACTTTATCAGAATACGTTCGTCCTGACAAACATAAAAAAGGAGGATTATCTTTATTGATAATCACTCCTTTTATTAGGAAGCCGCACCGATGATGTGATGAAACTCCGAATGACATGATTTGAGTGCTCGTCCTCTTTGTAATCCACTGACTCAAAGGTTACCCCGAAGGGCGTGGCCCGCCATTGAGAAGCGAAGCTTGTCTCGGTATTTCATAATTTTTTTGATGAGTTTCCCGATCCAATCAATGCGGCTATATTTTTCTATCACAAATATAACTAGTTCTTATTAAAAAAACAAACAATAATAGAAATTTGTTCGTCCAACGCCACAATATCTATGATAGATAACTCCTTCTAATAAACAAGAAGTGCCGATTATTTACTTATAATCAGCACTTTGTAAATTATCAGCTAAGCTATAAATTTAAGCAGCTTTTGCTTTTGCAACGATTGCTTTGAATGCTTCAGGATGGTTCGCCGCTAAATCAGCCAAAACTTTCCGATTAATTTCAATACCTGCCTTATGTAAGGATCCCATTAACTTAGAATAAGACATTCCTTCCAAACGGGCAGCAGCATTGATACGCTGAATCCACAACGCACGAAAATTCCTTTTCTTATTTTTACGATCGCGATACGCATACGTTAAACCTTTCTCCCAAGTATTCTTGGCAACAGTCCATACATTCTTTCTTGCACCAAAGTAACCTCTGGTCAATTTCAAAATTTTCTTTCTACGTGCTTTAGAAGCAACATGATTTACTGATCTTGGCATAGTTTTACTACTTTTTGAATGCTAGCGCCGTCATTTTCCATAACGAACTTAAAGCTAATACATTCGGTTTAATACTTTAAATACTTTACGCTTTTACTTCATCGCTAAGAGCTCCTTGACTTGGCTCAAGTTTGTTACATCAACGAGAGTTGAATAGCACAAATTCCTCTTTTGCTTCTTTGTCTTTTTAGTCAAAATATGACTGTGAAAAGCGTGCTTTCTTTTGATTTTACCTGTTCCGGTAAGAGTAAATCTTTTTTTAGAACCGGAGTTAGTCTTCATCTTTGGCATCTTAATTATTTTTTAATTATTAATGATAAAGCAACGCACTATACCCTTGGCGTTACTTTTATTCTTCTTCCTTTTTATCTAACAGGCTTGAAACCTTCTCATCCGGTTTCTGCACAACTATTTTTTTGTGTATTTCCTTTTTCTTGGGCGAAAGTTGAATCGTCATACGCTTGCCTTCCAATATAGGCATTTGATCAACTTTTGCATAATCTTCCAAATCATTAGCAAAACGAAGCAACAAAACTTCACCCTGTTCTTTAAACAATATAGAACGACCTTTAAAGAACACATATGCTTTTACCTTATCGCCATCTTCCAAGAAACCTATAGCATGCTTCAGCTTGAAATTATAGTCATGATCATCCGTTTGTGGACCAAAACGTATTTCTTTCACATTAACCTTTACTTGTTTTGCTTTTTGTTCTTTTTGACGTTTCTTTAACTGATAAAGGAATTTTGAGTAATCAATAATTCTGCACACAGGTGGCTGTGCATTGGGAGATATTTCCACAAGATCAGCCTCATGCTCTTCAGCTAATCGCAATGCCTGAGCTATCGTATACACCTTTGATTCTATTTCATCGCCTACTATGCGAACTTCTTTAGCACGGATCTGCTCATTAATCCGATATTGTCCTTTTAAGCTGTCATTCTTCATTAAATAACGATTACTTCTAGTTTCTTTCTTTTTTATTACTCCCAAATCATTTATTGTTTTAAAGTAAAAGCAAATTCCACCGCCTCCTATCTATGCGCTTTTACAAGTTGGCCGCAAATTTACCATTTATTTATCATATTTTGAACTTCTTCATTTAAAATTTTAGCAAATTCCTCAAATTTCATACTTCCCTTATCACCTTCACCCTGTTTACGTACTGCAACCTCTCCATTCTCAGCCTCTTTTTCACCGACAATCAACATATATGGAATACGCTTCATTTCATTGTCGCGAATTTTACGCCCTATTTTTTCATTGCGATTATCAACAATAGCACGAATATCACACTTCTTTAAGAAAGTCTTTACTTTTTCGGCATAATCATTGAATTTTTCGCTAATAGGTAAAATAGCAACTTGATCCGGTGTTAACCATAAAGGGAATTTACCAGCCGTATGTTCAATAAGAACAGCAACAAAACGTTCCATTGATCCAAAAGGTGCACGATGAATCATTACAGGACGATGCTTTTGATTATCCGATCCTGTATATTCTAGTTCAAAACGTTCCGGCAAATTATAATCAACCTGAATGGTTCCTAACTGCCAACGTCGTCCAATAGCATCCTTTACCATAAAATCAAGCTTAGGACCATAAAAAGCAGCTTCACCATATTCAATCTTCGCACTTAAACCTTTCTCTTGGCATGCTTCAATGATAGCTTGCTCTGCCTTCTCCCAATTATCATCACTCCCTATATATTTCTCACGGTTTACTTTATCACGTAAAGAAATCTGAGCTTCAAAGTTTGCAAAGTCCATAGAACGGAATACGATAGATATAATGTCCATAACCCGGAGAAACTCATCTTTTACTTGGTCAGGACGACAAAATATGTGGGCATCATCCTGAGTAAAACTACGTACACGAGTCAAACCATGTAATTCACCACTCTGCTCATAACGACAAACTGTACCAAACTCTGCCAATCGTAATGGCAAATCCTTATACGAACGTGGAGAATTTTTATAAATCATACAATGATGGGGGCAGTTCATAGGCTTCAGGAAATATTCTTCTCCTTCTTCAGGAGTATGAATCGGCTGAAACGAATCTTTCCCATATTTTGCATAATGTCCCGAAGTTATATATAAGAGTTTATTTCCAATCGGAGGAGTAATGACTTCCTGATAGTCATAACGAGCCTGAATACGTCGCAAGAACGTTTGTAGCCGTAAGCGTAAAGCTGTACCTTTAGGCAACCACATAGGCAGCCCCTTACCAACTGTATCAGAAAACATAAAAAGCTCCATTTCCTTTCCAATCTTACGGTGATCACGCTTTTTAGCCTCTTCTAATAAGACTAAATACTCATCTAACATCTTTTTCTTTGGAAACGTAATACCGTAGATACGGGTCATCATTTTTCGATCTTCATGACCACGCCAATATGCTCCAGCCACCGATGTCAACTTGATAGCCTTGATAGGAGTAGTAGCCATCAAATGTGGCCCCCTACACAAATCGGTAAATGAACCTTGAGTATATGTTGTAATATGCCCATCCTCCAATTCAGAAATCAACTCACATTTGTAAGTTTCTCCACGATCACCAAACTTTTTCAATGCATCTGTCTTCGATATAGAATTTCGGACAACAGCTTCTTTCTTCGCCACTAATTCAGCCATTTTGGCCTCAATAACAGGCAAATCGGCCTCTTTAATAACTGCTTCTCCGGGATCCACATCGTAATAAAATCCATTTTCAATGGCAGGTCCAATACCAAACTGAATACCTGGATATAGTTCTTGCAGTGCTTCAGCAAGTAAATGAGCACTTGTATGCCAAAAAGCATGTTTACCTTCTTCATCTTCCCACTTATAAAGGACAAAAGCTGAATCGTTTTGAATAGGACGACCTAAATCATAAGTCTCACCATTAACACCACACGCTAATACTTCTTGCGCCAAACGGGAACTAATACTTTCTGCAATCTGCAGCCCCGTAATTCCTTCATTATACTCATGGATAGAACCATCCGGAAAAGTTATTTTAATCATGATTTAATATATTTCTATTTTTAAGATGCAAAAATAACTAAATATTCTTTTTATTCTATAGCTTAAGCAAAAGAATATTACTCTCTTATTTGCGTAAAACGTTTTATAATATTATAAGCAGGAACAATACCCAATTCACCTGCCTTACTTAAGTCTGAAATGCCCTGTTTATTGTCTCCGAGAAAAATATGAGTTAATCCACGATTGAAATAAGCTTCAGCAAAGTCCTTATTTAATTCTATCGCTTTATTATAATCCGCCAAAGCTCCACGATAGTCTTTTAAGATAGAGGAAACATTAGCACGATTATAATATCCATAAACAAAGTCAGGAGCCAACTGAATCACACGATCCAGATCTTTCTTTACTATATTATAGTCAACTGCAGTCACATCATTATGATTATCAGATTTATCCTCTCCTGCTACAGAAGGCCCTTTATCATCCATCTCAGCTTCAGCCTTTTCATATTCCAATTGTTTATATCGCACTAACGCACGCATAAAGTAGGCAGGGAAAAAAGTATCATCCAACAAAATAGCCTTTGTAAAATCAGCTACGGAACTTGCAAAATCCTGCACTAAATAAAAATCCATTCCACGCAAGAATCTTTTCTTAGCATCTTTATCATCTGCAACGATATCCGAAGTGTGAGCATCAATTAATGCAAAATGGTACTTCACTTGCTCTTCTGTCAAAGGTGCCTCCATATTAGTAATTTTCAATGGCTTAGGAAATATCTTCGATTGATTTAGGGCATCTATGTATTTATAGAAATGCACAGTGCCTTTCACATCGCTTATTTTCTCATAATAAGTTAAAGCATACATTGACTCAGGCTTAATTGTAACATTACGATCTTGAACCCGCCCACGATAATAACTTTTATATTTTTGATCTATTTCCGAATCATCCGCAATTACAATTTTCCGATAATTATCCATATTTTTATCAGACTTCTTACGAGTCTTGCTATCCTTTTCACTTTGTTTTGCATTATCTGCAACATCTTTATTATTTGAAGTAGCACCATTTCGCTTATCAATCTGCATTTTCATCACCTTAAACTCGTCTTGCTCAGCTCCCTTACGATCACCTATTTTTTTACGAGCATCCGCACGATGATAATATCCTGCCGTGAAATTAGGATATTCAGCTATGACTTTGGAATAATCACTAATTGCTCCTCTATAATTGCCTGTTTGAGCTCGTAATAACCCCCTATTAAATGTTGCCATCATGTTATCTGGCTCCATTTTCAAAACAAAATCAAAATCTTCAATTGCACGATTATCATCTCCAACCTGCGCACGCAATAAACCACGGTTATAATGTCCCAGAAAATTATTTGGATCAATATCTAACGCCAAATCATAGTCTCCCATAGCTCCTCTCAAATTGTTTTGATGAAAACGAGCCAAAGCGCGATTTATATAATTGCCAGCATTCTTCACACTTAAATGAATTGCATGATTTAAATCAGCCTCAGCATCAGCATACTTCCCTTGCTGAATACAAACAATAGCCCGTGCTCCCCATGCATCAGGATCATAACGATCTATTGTTATAGCAAAATCGAAATCCCGTAAAGCTTGTATAGTATCCTTTTCCTTTAAGAATACTTCCCCCCGCATTAAATAGGCTTTAGTATTTTTGGGTGCAATCTTTAAAAGTCTTTCCAAGTCTTCTTTAGCAGATTGATAATCGTTCTTTTGCATATGACAAAGCGAAAGATTATGCCAAAGCACAACGTTCTCGGGATCATACTTCAATGCACTCTTGTAGTCGTCAATAGCTCCGTCATAATTATCCTGACGTATACGAGCTAACCCTCTCACCTGATATGCTCCTACCACAAATGGATTGCGATCAATGGCTGCATCGCAGTCTTCTTCAGCTCCTTGGTAATCATCAAGATTAAATTTCGCTAATCCTCTAAAAAAATAAGGCTCATATAAATAGGGTTTAACGCTAATTATCTGATTAAAATATTGGATAGAAAGTACATAATCTTCAAAATACAGCGCATTACGAGCAATAGTCATCACCCGCTCCGTATTAATCTGTGCATACAGAAACGAAGGCAATAGCAAAAATACCGTTAAAATGTGTTTTACCATCTTGTCTTGTAAATGCTTATAAACGAAAACAAAATTAATGTTTTTCATTCATACCACAGGATTAGCAGAAAACTTTTTATATTTTTTGAGCCTTTTATATCATATATAAAGTTAATTATTTAATAGCCTTAACTTTATATGTACAATGAGCTTTCCCTCTTAACATTGCATTTAACTTTCCCTTAATCATCTGCTTGCGCAAAGCTGATAGATGGTCAATAAATAGCTTTCCTTCCAAATGGTCAAATTCATGCTGCATCACACGCGCCAAATAGCCTTCAACAATTTCATCGTGTTCTACCAGATCTTCATCTAAATATTTCACTCTAATTTTATTGCCACGCTTTACAGCTTCATGGATTCCAGGAAGGCTTAAGCATCCCTCTTCCATGGACACCTCCTCACCAGAAACCTCCAAAATATGGGCATTTATATATGCTTTGCGAAATCCTTTATATTTAGGATAATCATCTGACAGGACATCCAAATTAATGACTACCACCCGGATAGATAAGCCTATTTGAGGAGCTGCAAGTCCTACGCCCTCCGCATATTCCATGGTTTCAAACATATTTTCAATTAAGTCCTTTAAATTAGGATATTCAGCAGTAATATCTTCTGCCACTTTTCTTAATACGGGTTGTCCGTATATATAAACAGGTAAAATCATTTCTTGTATATAATATATTTCATTTTTAATGCATTCACAATCAGATCACAATAGAGAACGCTTACTTTCCAAATAAGTTTGCAAAATAATCGTTGCACTAATTTCATCCACCAAACCTTTATTTTGGCGATCTTTCTTTTTTAACCCAGCATCAATCATCGTCCTATGCGCTATAACAGAAGTAAAGCGCTCATCAACATATTCAATAGGGATATTCTCTATTCTTTTCTTTAAAGAAAAGACAAAAGGCTCAATATTCTCCATATTTTCAGAAAGAGTATTATCCATTCGCTTAGGAAGACCGATAAGAATCCGTTCCACTGGCTCTTTCTTTACATATTCAAGAACAAAAGACAATAATTCATGCGTAGGCACGGTTGTTAACCCATTCGCTATTATCTGTAAAGCATCACTTACCGCAATGCCAGTACGTTTACGGCCATAATCAATAGCTAGAATTCTTCCCATAAATGGCTACAAAATTACAATTAAAATTTGAAATCTATTCGATTCCTTACATATAAACAAAAAAGGTGTCCAATTTTCATTGAACACCTTTCAATTTTAAAGCGATTCACGCTCTAACACCCACATTTTATTCCATAATAACTACACGATTCAAGTAGTTCTTTCCAAACATGTTAGCTGTACCGCCAAAACCAACTAATTCAAGTTGATCCTTATCCACGCCTTCTTTTATCAAGGCATCATAAACTGCCTGTGCACGTTTTTCCGATAATTTCTGATTCCATGTACTACTTCCGGTGGCCTTATCCGCATAGCCTGCAACCTTATATTTTTTATCAGGATTAGCCTTTAAGATTTTAGCAGCCAGTTGAATATTTACCTTACCATAATCATCAATACGTGCACTACCTATACGGAAGAATATAGCACGAGGACCAGCAACTTGTACTTCCTTAGTCACTTCTTTCACTTCAGGTCTTACATTAGCCAACGCATTCTTAGCATCTGCTAAATCAGCTTGAGCTTGTGCCAATTCAGTTCTATATTTATTAACTTCCTCATTAATAGCATTTTGATCAACCTTTGCTCCACAAGAAATAAATTTCTTACCACCAAAAGTATAAGTAACACCTGCTGTTAAATAAATATTTCCAGTAGTATTGGCAGAACATAAAGTTCCGAAATAAGAAGGAGATAATTCACCTCTTGCTTCAAGATCAATATCCCAATATTTATTGAGATTAAATTTACCTTGTAAACCAACAGACCCATTTACATAAGCACGAGTTTTTTTGTCGCTTTTGACTTTACTCCAAGTATCATCCCCGTTATTTACTATTTCCTGAGAAGTGTAAGGTTTAGCAATAGTCAACCCAGGTCCTGCAAAGACTGATAAATTAAAAAGGCGATCAGGATTATACCCACAGAAAGCATTAGAAAGATTAAACATTCCATCCAAACGGATTCTTCCCGTAGTCATGTCATGATCCTTTTTCTCCCCTGCTAACGCATATCCATTAGCATCAATAGCTCCTGATTCACCCCATCCGGTATTTACCTTATCATTCCATAAGCCTATTTGCCCACGCACAGCCCAAACCGGAGTAAACCATTTACCAAGAGATATTGTAACATGCGGCGAAATGGCCTTCCCTAAATCAAAGCCATCCTCTTTGTACATTGAAGCGGATGCTCCAACGCCTACGCTGACAAAGATATTATCCGAAGCTTTCTCGCTCACGAATTTCTCTTTAGTCTGGGCTGTTGCTGTAGATGCGGCAGCCACCATTAAAGACAATATTACTAATTTACTTTTCATTGCTTTTAATTTTTTATATTCAACTCTTTTATTTTTTTACTTGCTCCGGCCATTTCCTACTTTAAATATATTTTATAAGTGAGCCCGCCGGTAAAATATTTCATTTTTTGCAATTCTACCTGCGCATGCAAATGGTTGAAAAGCAAATAGGTAATACCACACGCAAAATCTTTAGCATCATATTCTGCAATCACCCTTAATTGAGGTTTAACAGAAGGATTATAAGTAACGCCACACGCAAATCCATTTAGTTTATAATCTTTACGATTATTATAAAGATAGGATAAATGAACTCCGATCTCTTCGCTACCGACAGAAATGTGTCTCATTGCCGCGATGTAAAACCGACAAAAATATCCATTACCATCAACAGAGGAAATTTGGCCTTCACCAGACTCAGTATAAGGATCCGAGGTGCCTATCACCACAGCTGGCATATACTTCCAAAATTGTCCTTCTTTCAAAACTCTCATTCGAGCAGAAAAATATCTGTCCTGATTTGTAAATCCTGAATAACCATAAGGACCTAACCCCAAAGCTTCCGCTTTAAAAAGTGTACATGTGTATGCCACCTCTAACCACGGAAATATAGTTACATTCAAGAAATAATTATACGTATGGTAATACCACGTAGGAGGAGTTATCTCCTTGTTTAAAAAGTTACCACCAATCATCACCGTTTTATCTCTTTGCATCTCGGCAGAAGGCATATGTAACAAACCAGTGGTACCATATGTCAATTGAGCAGAAAGCAAGAAAGGAAAGCAAAACAAACATTCACTAAGAATTATTTTTTTCAGAAGCTCCTTCTTCATCACTTTCTTTTTCAATATAAGCAAAAGCGTATACTTTCGTAATTATTCAAAGATACCACCACCTGCATTTAAATCACCACCATGACCGTGACCATGACCGTGACCATGATAATTCTCTGTAGTTACTTGAGTATTAGAAAAAGCTACACTAACAACACGTTTAACAACTATACTATAAGTTGTATCAGCATAGGTAAAAGTATAATTCTTTGTCTCATAAGTGTAAGAAACAGTTAAATTTTTCAATGCTGTCTTAGGAGCTAATACAAATGTATATGTAAGCGTTTCAGAATCAAATGTAGAAGTTGGATCTGTCCCACCTAAATCAGCCTTAATATAATCCTTAATAGCAATTAATACATCGTCCGTAGCACGCGTTTTAGCCCCATAAATATTTCCAGAATTTCCAATCACCATAGGAGCAGTTGCATATCCATAAATATTTTCAGAATCTCCAGTTACCATAGCACCTTTACTTACAGTAACAGATTTTGTAACTTGCAGAGGATCATCAGTATCATTTATAATATCAAGATTTTCCACATAGTTATCCGCTGTTTCATCTTCGCCACTATACACAAATACATGACTTGAAGTTGTAGCAGAAGAAGTAACCTTCAATCCTTCCGGAATATAAGTTGTGTAATTTACCACTATATTTTTATAATAAGTAATTGCCTGACCATTAGCTACTGCTTCTGCGCTAATTGAAGCAGAAGCTGCATCATAATTAGAAGTACCAGCTATACTTACAGTTACAGTACCACCAGCGAATTTACCACTACCTGTTTGGTCCTTCTTTACAACGATCTGATACCCACCATTCGAGTCAGTGGTAGCAGAGCCAGAAATAGTACCACCACTAATAGTAACACTAGCACCAGAAACAGCTTGTCCTGTCACATCATTTGTTACAGTACCAACGAATGAATAGACAGCGTCCGGCGCCTTGTATGGAACGGTCACATCACCATTTTCAGTGTCATAGCAACTTGTAAACAGTGACCCTACAGCCAAAATGGCTAATGCTAACTTAGCATTAAGACCAAAAAATTTACTTTTCATTTTCATCTCAATAAAATTAATAATTCAGTAATTCTGATTCAATAAAATATGGGTTAAAACTATTATCACTAGCTATATTATCATATACACGCGGATTAAACGAACGCCCATAATACTGTTCATTACCCGCATTGTATGACATTCCAAAGTATTCTGAAGGCAATATTCTTGGAATATATCCCTTCCTTTTATATTTATAGGGCGGCAACGCAATCTGAAATCTAAACCCTCCATTAAAGCCCTTATTCCCCGCATGTTGCACTTTCATTCCATAAAATCCAATAGAAGTATATCTAAAGTGACGTATCATCTGGAATTGAATTCCTTTTTCACTTAATAAATATTGTTCCAGAGTAAGTGCAAACTGCGTATTATATTTCGGCCAATAAAAATTAGCCCCAATACTCCAAGTTAAACGTTTTATAGGACTAACTTTCCATCGCCAATCAGTAAACCTCGAACGCCCCGTATATCCAACACTCCCTTCTATAAAAAAGCGTTCGTCCTTAAATATATATTTTGCACTTAAGTCTCCCCCCCAACGAGAATTATTAAAAGTCCCAATTGTAGCAGTAAGAAAAATATTATGAGGGAATCTCAACGATTGGGATAATGTTATATACCCCTGACGTACCTGACTGTAACTACTTCCATATTCATTATAAATAGGTATAATCACTTGCCCCATGACCTTCATCCCGTTCCACAATGATACTTCTATCGCCGGATTGAGATTAAACAAGACTTGATATATCTGTGTAATAACTAAATTTTTCAACTTCAATTCCGGATATACCACAAAATCAACCTTAAACAAAGAACTATTTTTCCTCTTTACCTTTCGGACTTGTTTCCAAACACGTCCTAAATCTGAACTTACCTTCCAATCCCGTCGGTTTACTTGAGGAACTGTATCTCCTATTATTGGATGGTAATAGAGAGAGACTTGAGGAACATTATTATCTAAAACGATTATTCTGCACGATTTGTTAACAGGTAATCCCATTTTTTGGATAATATCTACTGCCTTTCCAATACCTACACCATTAAGACGATATGCAGAATTTTGTAATATATAGACTCGTTCATTACAGGCTTCAGAACATCCAACGTTCTCAAAACCCATTTTGATTAAGACATCTATCACATTTTTTTCTTCTTGCGCACCTCCTTTCAAAAACAATACACTAAAAAAAAAGAAAATCCAATATCGCGCCACAATTTTAGCAGCCAAATAATTTCTTATATTAGAGTTTACGAACCTCATTATTCTTTATTCAAGTTTCGCATCAAAAGACACAAAATACGTTGCAAATATATACACTTTTTTAATAAAATCAAACAAATCCACACAAAAAAGAAAAATTAATATATTTATATTAAAAAAGACCTATAAAAAACAAATGAGAAAAGATTCATTATACCTATGCGATTTTACTCAGGGAATAAATATTATGTATAAGTTCATAAACACAAAAAGATCTCTAAATCCGCAAACAAGATTAACAAAACAACAATATTACAGCAAACTACACAAAATAAGAGGTATAAATTATTTTCAACTTAGGGCAAAAAAGGAATACTTGCATACAGAATACACTATTCTAACAATAATATGTATACAAAATTGTCCAAGTCTATGTTACAAACATAAAACTTGGACAAATAAATAGTTTATTATCCAGAGCAGCGATGATTAGCCTTCTCCCATATCTACAATAAGGCTATTTAATGCGGTATAACAACCACGAGCCCTGAAAATCCTTACGATTAGAATATTTCGCTTTAAAAGCATCGCGTGCACTCTCAGCCGATGATCTATCAGCATATGTAGAAACTATAACACGATACATAGCAGCATCTGAATTAAAGGCAATGACAGCATTATATCCTTCCTTATCCAAAAAATCTTTCAATCCCTCCGCATTAGCCTTTACACCAAAACTACCACAAACAACACTATAATCCTTCAATCCATCCACACCAGAAACGACTTCCACTTTTTCCCGTCGAACTCCAACCGGAGCACTTTCTACAACTTTTGCCTCAACCGGAGCACTTACCAACGGGGCTACGTCTGTCGGTACGGTATTTTGTGGTTCAGTTAGTTCTTTTTGTTTTGCTTTTTCATATGCTTTTTTATAAGCACTTTCACTTGATTTACAAGAGGAGAATGCCAAGACAATGCACATCCCCATTCCTAATACAACTAATTTCCTCATAATTCCATAGCTATTTATTAATAAATACTTTTTTATGCTTGATACATTTTAGAAAGATAAAATACATATATTAAGAATAAACAAAGAGTAGAAGCCTTCAATACCCTAAACAACCCTAACTTTATTTCCTAACATTGCATGCAATTATAATTATAACCAAGACTTTCCGGCAGCAAAATAATAGAAATTTTATTTCCTTTCAAAGAATATCTTCTAAAAAAACACATCTTCTCCCTGATTCTTTTAATAAACAATAATAAAAAACCTACTTTTATTCAAAAGCACGGAACACTTTATCAAGATATGCATCAATGCAACAGCACCTTAATAATCTAACTTTTCAATAAGTCAAACAAAAAAAATAATAAAAAAGCAAAGAAAGGATACTTTTTCTATATCACCATTATAACTCTCAATTAAAAATGAGAAAGGAAACAATATCATACCAAACAAAACTTTCTACAGTAGCCATATAAGTAACAAAAAAAAATACGATAGTAGTCAAAGATATATCAAAACAATGAAATACAACATCTATTCATAAAACATGATATCAATTCTATATCAGTTTTTATAATTGAGATTTCTCATAAAGTAAAAGGGTATTAGAGTCAACAAAAAAAATAATAAAAATATTCCTATTCTTAAGGAAAATCATTAACTTTACATTATTTTTTCTAAAATATAAAAGAAGAACGATTATGAAAGGACTAAACGTATTTGCAGCATTTTTAGGAGGAGTTGTTGCTGGGGCAACATTGGGTATTTTATTCGCTCCTGAAAAAGGAGAAGACACTCGTCGTAAAATAGCGGAAATTCTTCGCAAAAAGGGAATTCGCTTGAATCATACTGAAATGGAACAATTAGTAAATGATATTGCAGCGGAAATTAAAGGTGAAACGGCAGAATAAACCAGAGAAAAGGAAAGGGCACTATGTTTACAAGCGATAAAGACATTAAAACGATTGAGCAATTGTTTGTTGAGGTAAAGGAATACATAAAACTTCAAAAAGATTACATAAAATTAGAATTAGCCGAGAAACTAACGACTTTGCTTTCTACTTTTATTCTTTTATTCATTGCTCTCAGCCTTGGCATAGTGACCCTGTTTTATTTATCAATAGCTCTTGCGTACATATTATCTCCTATTGTTGGAGGACTAACAATAAGCTTTATAATTATAGCATTTGTCCAAATCATATTAATTACATTAGTTATAATATTCCGAAGAAAGATCATAATCAATCCAATAGCAAAGTTTATTGCAACACTTTTTTTTAAATAACGAAAAATAGGTTCATTATGAAAGATAAAAGACCTTTTTCCTTTACCACATTGAGTGCAATAGCCCGGCAAAAGGAAGATACTCTAAGAAAGATCCGAAAACAAGAAGAGATCATATCAAATCTGACAAAAGACATATTTACCCCACCTGAATCACCTGCCACAAAAGGACAAGCAATAATTCGCATGTTGAACATCAGCACGACCTTTTTCGAAGGGATAATGTTCGGAATAAAGCTTATGAGAAGGATCAAAAAAATATTTCATCTTCAAAAAACAAGAAAGGCTGCATTTTGATATAAAATACAACCTCTCTCTCTTTTTTAAATTATAAGTCAAACATAAGTCTCAAGCAGTTTTACCCCACTACCTTTTGGAGTAATAGTAATATCCTGTACGGTGGCAGGTATCAAGATTGTTTCACCCACACGTAACGATACCTCATTATGAGCATCATCTACCATATAACATTCACCTTCAATACAAATGAAAATAACAAAAGAATCTAACTCCGAATAGTCACAAGAAATTTCTTCTGTCATATCATACAGAGAGGTTGTAAAATAAGGACTTGCAACAAGTTCTACCGGTTCATTTTTTCTTTGGTCATAATGGGTACGAAAATCATCTTGGACATCTGCAAAATTAATAGCATCTATTGCTTGATTAGTATGTAATTCACGCAAATTACCATTCTTATCTTTCCGATTATAATCATAAATACGATAAGTGACATCAGAGGTCTGTTGTATCTCAGCGACAAAAGACCCAGCCCCGATCCCATGCACCCGCCCTGCTGGTACATAAAACACATCACCTGGCTGAATCGGGCATGTCTGCAAAACATCTGCAAAGGTTCCAGCATGAACTCTTTCTTTATATTCTTTCGGAGTAATCTGTTTGGAAAAACCAGAAATCAAATTAGCGTTCTTCTCCGCAGAAATAACATACCACATCTCATTTTTACCAAAAGAATTATGCCGTTTTTTAGCCAACTCATCTCCAGGGTGTACTTGTATGGACAAGTCCAACCTAGCATCAATAAATTTAATCAATAAGGGGAAATTGGTACCAAAACGCGCATAATTAGCTTCGCCAATAAGCTCCTCACGGTATTTGCGTACCATTTCAGGTAGAGTAAGCCCTTTATCAGAACCATTAGCTACCACCGATTCGCTATTTTCTACTGCTGAGATCTCCCAGCTTTCCCCCACCCCTGATATCGTTTCATTCAAGTGTTTAAATGCAATAATCTTGTTTCCTCCCCAAAGCGTCTGCTTCAAGATAGGCTTAAATTTTAAAGGATACATCCGTAGTTTTAGTTAATTCATTAATTATAATATGACATTTTTTAAGATTACGAGGACAAACATACAAAAAATATCAATTTACCTCGTAATTTCTAAACGCTAAACTTTCCTAAAATATTCTTTAGATTTCGATGTAATTCATTGTAAGAACGAAAGAATTTCTTTTTATTTGCATGGAAATTTAATAAAAACATTTATGATAAACACTACTCCAGCGGAAACAAACCTTTCGAATTTAAATAAGTCAGATTTTCAGAAGGATATCCATAACAAAAAAACGGATTTATTTATCCTCAAGAACGCACAAGGAATGGAGGTAGCCACCACTAATTACGGGTGTGCAATTCTTTCCATAATGGTGCCCGACAATAAAGGAAAATACGCAAATGTAATTTTAGGACACGATAGTGTTGATCATGTCATTCACAGTCCGGAGCCTTTTCTCAGTACAACTATTGGACGTTACGGAAATCGCATAGCAAAAGGGACATTCACCTTATATGGAGAAGAGCATCATTTAACTATTAACAACGGGCCAAATTCCCTACATGGGGGCCCTACCGGATTCCACACAAGGGTATGGGATGCAATCCAACCAGATCAAACAACAGTTGTATTTACTTATAAATCACCGGATGGTGAAGAAGGATTTCCCGGTAATTTAGAAGTAGAGATGACATATCGCCTTGAAGATGAAGCAAATGCATTAGTCATTGAGTATAAAGCAACCACAGATAAAGCAACAATTGTAAATCTTACCAATCACGGATTCTTTAATTTATCAGGAATTTCTAACCCTTCTCCCACTGTTCTTGATCACACCATTACAATAAATGCAGATTACTATATTCCGATTGATGAAGTATCGATACCTACCGGAGAAATTTTAAAAGTAAACGATACTCCAATGGATTTTCGTACACCGCATGCTATCGGAGAACGAATTGATGAAAAATTCCAGCAATTAATAAACGGAGCTGGCTATGATCATTGCTATGTATTGAACAAAACAGAAGCAGGTGAATTGAGTCTCGCCGCAACATGTTGTGATCCCAATAGCGGACGTACAATGGAAGTTTACACTACAGAAAATGGTGTGCAACTTTATACAGGAAACTGGTTAAATGGATTTGCTGGTGCTCATGGAGCCACATTCCCGTCACGAAGTGCCGTTTGCTTTGAAGCACAATGCTTCCCAGACACGCCAAATAAGCCGCACTTTCCTTCTGCCGTATTACTTCCTGGTGACGAATACCAGCAAATTACTATTTATAAGTTTGGCGTGCAGAAATAGAATGAACCTAATTTTATAACTTAAATAATAAAAAGAATCATGACACAACAAAAAAACAACAATAGCATAGCTATTGTTACGATGATCTTTCTCTTCGCGATGATTTCCTTCGTGACGAACTTAGCTGCGCCTATTGGAGTTATATGGAAAAACCAACCAGCACTTCAAGGTTCTAACTTTTTGGGTATGCTAGGAAATATGATGAACTTCTTAGCTTACTTATTTATGGGAATTCCTGCTGGCAAAATGCTCACAAAGATAGGATATAAAAAGACAGCTCTTGTTGCTATTGCCGTAGGCTTCTTCGGAGTACTAATACAAACTTTATCAGGAGTAGTAGGAGTTGGCGATGAACTCTTTGGTCTACCTGCTAACTTTTTTGTCTATTTGTTTGGTGCATTTATCGCTGGATTTTCAGTGTGCATGTTAAACACGGTTGTCAACCCTATGCTGAATTTATTAGGCGGCGGTGGAAATAAAGGGAACCAGTTCATCCAGATAGGAGGAACGTTTAACTCACTGGCTGGAACATTAACTCCTATGTTTGTTGGGGCCCTCATCGGTGAAGTAACCAAAGATAGAATACAATCAGGAGAAATTACAATGTCAAATGTCAATCCTGTCCTATTCATTGCAATGGGAGTATTTGCATTAGCTTTCATTATCCTGTCATTTGTACCTATAAAAGACCCAAGCAGTAGTGCAAGTAGCTCATCTAAAGTATTTGAACACAGTCCTTGGAGCTTCCGCCATTTTGTACTTGGTACTGTAACAATCTTTATTTATGTAGGAATAGAAGTTGGCATTCCGGGAACATTAAACTTCTTCTTATCAGATGTAACGGACAAAGGAGCCGGGCTAAATCCCGCAAATGCTGCTTCCATTGGTGGATTTGTAGCAGGAACATATTGGTTCTTAATGCTTGTAGGGCGTTTTCTCGGGAGTATGATCGGAGGTAAAGTCTCCAGTAAACACATGCTAATGACAGTTTCTGCCATTGGCATCATCTTGGTTTTATCAGCAATATTTGCACCTAAAACCGTACTGACTTCCATGCCGGTATTTACAGGATCATCATTTGCAATGACCCAAGTACCTATTAGCGCTTTGTTATTAGTATTATGCGGACTTTGTACTTCTATTATGTGGGGAGGAATATTCAATTTGGCTGTTGAAGGCTTAGGCAAATATACTGCTGCCGGTTCTGGTATCTTTATGATGATGGTAGTAGGTGGTGGAGTACTACCTTTAATACAAAATAAAGTAGCAGACATCGCGGGATACATGACAAGTTACTGGGTAATAATTGCAGGATTGGCATTTTTATTATATTATGCTCTTATTGGCAGTAAGAATGTTAATACCGATATTCCTGTAGACTGATATAAGTTATAGACGATTGATTTATTCACCTCATAAAATCTTATAGTATCATGGATATAGAACACGTAAGAAAACGTTTTATTAAACATTTCGATGGAACAACAGGGGCTGTATATGCATCTCCCGGACGTATTAATCTTATTGGCGAACATACGGATTATAATGGTGGATTCGTTTTTCCCGGAGCTATAGACAAGGGAATGGTTGCAGAAATAAAGCCTAATGGCTCTGACATGGTGAAAGCATATTCCATTGACTTAAAGGATTATGTAGAATTTGGACTAAATGAAGAAGATGCTCCCCATGCAAGTTGGGCCAAATACATTTTCGGTGTATGTCGTGAAATGATAAAACGTGGAGTAAAAGTTAAAGGATTCAATACTGCATTTTCAGGAGATGTGCCGTTAGGTGCAGGTATGTCTTCATCGGCTGCATTGGAAAGTACTTATGCGTTTGCCTTAAACGACTTATTTGGAGACAATGCAATAGATAAATTTGAGTTGGCTAAAGTTGGACAAGCCACAGAACATAATTATTGTGGGGTAAATTGTGGTATTATGGATCAATTTGCTTCCATATTTGGCAAAAAAGGAAGCCTTATCCGTTTAGACTGCCGTTCATTGGAATATCAATACTTCCCATTTGATCCCAAGGGATATAAATTAGTATTGGTTGACTCAGTTGTAAAACATGAATTAGCCTCCTCTGCCTATAACAAACGCCGTCAAAGTTGCGAAGCAGTAGTAACCGCTATTCAAAAGAAACACCCTCATGTGGAATTTTTGAGGGATTGCACTTTGGATATGTTAGAGGAATCTAAAGCCAATATCAGTGCAGAAGACTATAAACGTGCAGAATATGTTATTGAAGAGATCCAGCGTGTACTTGATGTCTGCGATGCATTGGAAAAAGGCGATTATGAGACCGTAGGCCAAAAGATGTATGAAACTCATCATGGAATGAGCAAGCTATATGAAGTAAGTTGTGAAGAACTTGACTTTTTAAATAATCTTGCCTTTGACTGTGGAGTAACAGGTTCACGAGTAATGGGTGGAGGCTTTGGCGGCTGTACTATTAATCTAGTAAAAGATGAACTGTACACAACATTTATAGATAAAGCCAAAACTTTATTTAAAGAAAAATTCAATAGAAGCCCTAAAATTTACGACGTAGTTATTAGCGACGGTGCTCGTAAATTGGCGTAAAACACTTTCTATTAATAACCCGAGTAAAAAAGGCATGTCAGAGAAAACTGACATGCCTTTTTAGTCTATCAAAACCATCTCCTATACCTCCCCTTCAAAACATAAACGGCCAAAGTACTGAACAGTAAGAAAAGAATCAGAAGCATATGAAAAGCCTAATCTTATACACTAACTTTTATCAAGTTAACTATTAGTTTTTATTTCTCTCCTAATAACAAATCTTGGTCCCACAGCTGTAAACCCTCGGGGGGACAGCTGTGGGCTGAAGAGCCCACAATTGAAAACCGGCGGGCACACAACTGTGGGACGAAGATTCGCCTTATGTATTATCACTTTTCTTCATAAGAAGAGCGATAAAAACAAATGGAGCATAACACCAATTTCATCAGGCATTGAAGAGAACAACATTAAATCCAAAAGTGACGGAAAGCCACTTGCCATCACTTGCCATCACGCTTGCCGTCACTACACAACATACTGGCTTAATGCATACTAGCAAACAAGTGACGGAGTGACGGCAAATATACCTTTTTCACAGGAAAGGATTGAAAAAGAGAGACTCCTACACACAAAGGCAATAATGACATTCAAAGTTCTCACGTAACACTACAAAACTTACATTTTCAAGCTTATTCACAGCATTCTATGTTGCACAACATATAAAAGTGTATTTTATACACCAAATAAAAGTGTTACTTTTACACCAAAAGAAAGTTAAACAACTCATTTTAAATACAAAACCATGAAAAACTTTTTTTTATCTACGGGAATTGCTGCATTAATACTCACTTCGTGCAGCTCAAATTCCAAACAAGAACTGACTTCGTCTAGCCTCAATCCGGCAAACTTTCAAACAGTAATAAATGGAGATTCAACTAGCCTTTATACGCTAAAGAACAAGGCCGGAATGGAAGTATGCATTACTAATTTTGGAGGACGTATCGTATCTGTTATGGTACCTGACAAAAACGGTAATATGCAAGATGTCGTTCTTGGATTTGACAGCATTGCCGATTACATTAACATACCAAGTGACTTTGGAGCTTCCATTGGAAGATATGCAAACCGCATTGACCACGGACATCTTGTAATAGATGGAGATGCCATACAACTGCCACAAAACAATTTTGGACATTGCCTGCATGGTGGTCCCAAAGGATGGCAATATCAAGTATATAAAGCCAATCCGATAGACAATGCCACATTGGAATTAACAAGAATCTCCCCGGATGGAGATGAGAATTTTCCCGGTAAAGTAATAGCCAAGGTACTTTTCAAACTAACCGATGATAACTCAATAGATATTAAATACTCTGCTACAACGGATAAAAAGACAGTTATTAATATGACCAACCATTCTTACTTCAATCTTTCCGGAGATCCTTCAAAAGCAGCAATAGATCATATCTTATACCTAAATGCCGACAACTACACTCCTGTAGACAGCACATTTATGACCACAGGAGATATTCTTCCGGTAAAAGATACACCTATGGACTTCACTACCCCTAAAGCTATTGGAGAAGAGATTAATAACTATAAGTTCATTCAATTAAAGAATGGAAACGGATATGATCATAACTGGGTTTTAAGCACCAAGGGCGATATCACTAAATTGGCAGCAAAACTCACTTCACCGAAAAGCGGCATTGTGCTTGATGTCTATACCACAGAGCCAGGCATCCAAGTATATACCGGTAATTTTCTAGATGGAACAGTAAAAGGTAAAAAGGGCATTACTTACAACCAACGTGCATCTGTATGCCTTGAAACCCAACATTATCCGGATAGTCCCAATAAGCCTCAATGGCCTTCCACCCTCTTGGAACCAGGACAAACATATCACAGCGAATGCATATTTAAATTTTCTGTAGAAAAATAATAGTAACTTTTAAATCATTTTATCGTGGAGACATTAGATTGGGTAGTTATCGCCATTTTTGCAGTGGCTCTAATTGGAATCATCGTTTGGGTTGTAAGACAAAAGCAGAATGATTCAGCTGATTATTTCTTAGGAGGCCGTGATGCCACATGGATAGCTATTGGCGCATCCATTTTTGCTTCTAACATCGGATCGGAACATTTAATTGGCTTGGCAGGTGCAGGAGCTTCTAGCGGCATGGCTATGGCACATTGGGAAATACAAGGTTGGATGATACTTATTTTAGGATGGGTTTTCGTACCTTTTTACTCCCGAAGTATGGTATATACCATGCCGGAGTTTTTGGAACGAAGATATAACCCGCAATCGCGCACCATACTTTCCGTCATATCTCTAATAAGTTATGTATTAACCAAAGTTGCGGTTACAGTATATGCAGGCGGGCTTGTTTTCCAGCAAGTATTTGGTATTAAAGAGCTATGGGGAATTGACTTTTTCTGGATAGCTGCCATAGGATTAGTTTTACTGACAGCACTCTATACCATATTTGGCGGAATGAAATCCGTACTTTATACCTCCGTACTTCAAACACCTATTTTATTATTAGGGTCATTGATAATTCTTGTACTTGGATTTAAAGCTCTGGGAGGCTGGGACGAAATGATGAAAATATGCGGCGCTGTCACTGTAAATGACTATGGAGATAGCATGACCGACTTAATTCGCAGTAACAGTGATCCTAATTTTCCTTGGTTAGGAGCATTAGTAGGTTCGGCTATCATCGGTTTCTGGTATTGGTGTACAGACCAGTTTATTGTGCAACGTGTCCTTTCAGGCAAAAATCAAAAAGAAGCACGCCGTGGTAGTATTTTTGGAGCCTACCTAAAATTATTGCCGGTATTTCTATTCCTCATTCCGGGTATGATTGCTTTTGCCCTCCATCAGAAATATATTGGAAGCGGAGGATTTCTCCCATTATTACCAGACGGAACCCCTAATGCGGACGCAGCCTTTCCGACCCTTGTAGCAAAATTACTTCCTGCAGGAATGAAGGGTTTAGTAGTTTGTGGCATTCTGGCAGCTCTGATGAGTTCATTAGCTTCATTGTTCAACTCGTCTGCTATGCTGTTCACCATTGACTTTTACAAACGTTTCAAGCCTCAAACTTCAGAAAAGAAATTGGTTGTAATCGGACAAATTGCAACGGTAGTTATTGTTGTATTAGGCATTCTATGGATACCCATTATGCGTAGTGTAGGAAGCGTACTTTACACCTATTTACAAGATGTTCAATCCGTTTTAGCTCCGGGAATCGCAGCTGCATTCCTTCTGGGCATCTGCTGGAAAAGGGCTTCTGCAAAAGGAGGAATGTGGGGACTAATAGCCGGTATGGTTATCGGATTAACAAGATTAGGGGCAAAAGTGTATTATAGCAATGTTTCCGTTGCAGACGGTTCCCTATTCAAACATTTGTTTTATGATGTGAATTGGTTATTCTTCTGCGGATGGATGTTTTTATTCTGTATTATTGTAGTTATCGTAGTCAGTTTATTTACAACTCCACCAAGCGCAGAGAAAATACAGGGATTAGTCTTTGGAACAGCCACTCCCGAACAAAAAGCAATCACACGTGCCAGTTGGAATCATTGGGATATCATTCACACCATTATTATCCTGGGCTTTACAGCTGCATTCTACTGGTATTTTTGGTAATCAAATAGTTATAAAATGGCAAACTATTACAGTGAAAATTCGTCTTTCTATGTAGGTATTGACTGCATCATCTTTGGTTTCAACGAAGGGGAGCTAAACCTATTATTATTAAAACGAAACTTTGAGCCTGCAATGGGCGAATGGTCGTTGATGGGTGGATTTGTGCAAAAGAGTGAGAGCATAGACAATGCGGCCAAGCGCATACTAGCGGAATTGACCGGATTGGAAAATGTATATATGGAACAAGTCAGTGCTTTTGGTGAGGTAGACCGTGACCCGGGAGAGCGCGTCATTTCCATAGCCTACTACGCTCTGATCAACATCAACGAATATGATAAAGAGTTGGTCCAGAAGCATAATGCGCATTGGATAAATATCAATGCGCTTCCACCGCTCATATTCGATCACCAGCAAATGGTGGAGCAAGCACGCGATTTGATGAAACAAAAGGCATCAATAGAGCCCATAGGTTTTAATTTGCTGCCCAAGCTCTTCACTTTATCTCAATTGCAAAGTTTATATGAGGCTATTTACGGATGCTCCATAGATAAGCGGAATTTCCGTAAACGAATTGCTGAAATGGACTACATTGAAAAAACAGATAAAATAGATAAGACAGGATCCAGACGGGGAGCTGCGCTATATAAGTTCAATGAAAAAGCATATCGCAAAGCACCTAACTTTAAACTATGAACGACTGGCCTTTATGGCAACAATAAAATAAATAAGTCCAAATAAAATAAGTTATGTTGGAAGAACTGAAAGAAAAAGTATTTCGTGCCAATCTTAATTTAGTGAAACACGGACTGGTCATTTTCACATGGGGAAATGTATCGGCCATTGATCGTGAAACAGGTCTGATAGTTATCAAACCAAGCGGCGTAGACTATGACGTGATGAAAGCGAGTGACATGGTTATAGTAGATCTTGATGGAAAAGTAGTGGAAGGTAATTTAAAACCATCCTCAGACACTCCCACACACATTGTTCTCTACAAGGCTTTCCCTGAAATAGGAGGAGTGGTTCATACCCATTCCACCTACGCAACGGCATGGGCACAAGCCGGATGCGACATACCTAATATAGGGACAACACATGCGGACTATTTCCATCATGCTATTCCCTGTACGGCAGATATGACGGAAGACGAAGTAAAGGGAGCCTATGAACTGGAAACAGGTAACGTCATCGTAAAAAGATTCGAGGACCTGAACCCGGTACACACTCCGGGAGTACTGGTAAAGAATCACGGACCTTTTACATGGGGAAAGGATGCACACGAAGCCGTCCATAATGCCGTAGTCATGGAACAAGTAGCCAAAATGGCAAGCATAGCATACGCCATCAATCCCAATCTGACCATGAACCCGTATCTGGTAGAGAAGCACTTCAGCCGGAAACATGGGCCTAATGCCTATTACGGGCAAAAATAACGAATTTAAATATTAACAATTAAAACAATAACTAAAATGAACGCATTTGATCAATATGAAGTATGGTTCGTAACAGGAGCACAGCTCTTATACGGAGGCGATGCAGTAATCGCAGTAGATGCACATTCCAATGAAATAGTTAAAGGCTTAAACGAATCGAGAAATCTGCCCGTAAAGATTGTGTATAAAGGAACGGTTAACTCGGCAAAAGAAGTTACAGCAGCCTTTAAAGCAGCCAACAACGAAGAAAAATGTATCGGTATCATTACCTGGATGCATACTTTTTCTCCCGCCAAGATGTGGATACATGGTTTACAGGAACTTCGCAAACCTTTATTACACTTCCACACTCAATTCAATAAAGAAATTCCATGGAACACAATGGATATGGATTTCATGAATCTAAACCAAAGTGCACATGGCGACCGCGAGTTTGGACACATGGTAACTCGTATGCGCAAAAACCGTAAAGTAGTGGTAGGACACTGGCAGGACGCAGAAGCACAAGCCAAAATCGCAACATGGATGCGGGTATCCGCAGCATGGGCAGATGCCCAGGATATGCTGATTATCCGTTTCGGTGACCAAATGAATAACGTAGCCGTAACAGATGGTGATAAAGTATCTGCTGAACAGGTATTAGGTTACCATGTAGACTACTACCCCATCGCCGATCTGGTTGCCGAACAAGATAAAGTAACAGATGCAGATATTGCCGGGCTAGTTACCAAATATGAAAAAGAATATGAATTTGCACCAAACTGCAAAGAAGGAGGCAAAGACCGTAACCAAGTCATTGAGGCTGCCCGTGAAGAAATTGCTCTTCGCCGTTTCTTGAAAGGTAAAGGAGCTAAAGCCTTTACAACAAACTTCGATGATCTTAAAGGTCTTGACCAACTTCCGGGTTTAGCCTGCCAACGCCTAATGGCCGAAGGTTATGGTTTCGGTGCCGAAGGAGACTGGAAGACAGCCGCTCTCTTCCGTACCATGTGGTTTATGGGGCAAGGACTTCCCAAAGGTTGTTCTTTCTTAGAAGACTATACACTAAACTTTGACGGAAAGAAAAGCGCCATACTACAAGCTCATATGCTGGAAGTCTGCCCGCTTATCTCAGAAAGTAAACCGAAAATGGAAGTTCATCCGCTGGGAATTGGTGGAAAGAATGACCCAGCACGTCTGGTATTTACCTCTAAACAAGGTGAGGGAGTAGCTGCTACTATCGTAGACTTAGGAAACCGCTTCCGACTCATCGTAAACAAAGTAGATTGTATCAAGAGCAAACCATTGCCTAAATTACCAGTTGCTTCCGCACTTTGGATACCACGTCCAAGTTTTGAAACCGGAGCTGCCGCATGGATATTGGCTGGAGGTACACACCATACCAGTTTTTCATACGACCTGACTGTAGAATATCTGGAGGACTATGCAGAAATGGCAGGAATTGAGATAATGGTAATTGATGAAAACACAACTATCAGTGACTTTAAGAAAGAGCTGCGTATGAATGAAATCTATTATTTATTGAACAAAGCACTTTGTTAATCATGAACGAGAAATTTGTTATAGGACTTGATTACGGCAGTGACTCGGCACGGGCTGTCGTAGTCAATGCAAAGACAGGAGAGACTCTTGCCACAGCTGTTCAATACTATCCAAGATGGCAAAAAGGATTATATTGTAATCCGGCCGTAAATCAATACAGGCAACATCCGCAAGACTATATTGACGTATTGGAAGGAACCGTAAAAGAGGCTCTCAAACAATGCCCCGCAGGAACAGCCGAACAAGTGGTAGGCATTGCTTTTGACACCACCGGAAGTACTCCGGTATTCACCGATGCTGCAGGTACTCCTCTCTCCCTCTTCCCTGAATTTGCAGAAAATCCAAACGCCATGTTCGTGCTTTGGAAAGATCATACAGCAATCAAAGAAGCTGCGGAAATAAATGAACTTTGCAAACAGTGGAAGATTGACTATTCCGCTTATGAAGGCGGGATTTATTCATCGGAATGGTTCTGGGCTAAAGCTCTTCATGTACTCCGTGATGATGCTGCCGTGCGCTCCAAGGCCTACAGCATTGTGGAACATTGCGAATGGTTACCGGCATTACTTACGGGAGTTAAACAAAGCGATGAGATTGTTCGAAGCCGTTGTGCATGCGGACACAAAGCCATGTGGCACAAATCATGGGGAGGACTTCCTTCGGAGGACTTTCTTGTTAAACTCGACCCGCTTCTTAGCGGTTTCCGTGCACGTCTGTTTGAAAAGACAGAGACAGCAGATAAGGCTGTAGGACATTTAACCCCCGAATGGGCAAAACGCTTGGGCTTAACCACACAAGTTGCCGTAGCCGGAGGAGCTTTTGATTGTCATATGGGTGCAGTAGGCGCCGGAATCACCCCTCATACTTTTGTACGGGTCATCGGAACTTCTACTTGTGATATTATGGTTGCCTCCTACGAAGAAATGGGTGATAAACTGATTAAAGGCATTTGCGGGCAAGTGGATGGTTCCGTCATTCCCGATATGATAGGACTGGAAGCCGGACAATCCGGTTTCGGAGATATTTATGCCTGGTTTAAACGGGTACTGGAATTTCCGCTGAAAAGCATTATCAGCAAGTCTGTATTAATAGACGAAGCCACCAAAGAAAAACTTATTGCCGAAACAGCCGGCCGTATCATCCCGATGTTAACAGCCGAAGCTGAAAAAGTGCCAATTGAAGAAAGCAGTATTATCGCTACTGACTGGATGAATGGCCGCCGTACCCCGGATGCCAACCAAATGCTAAAAGGGACTATAACCGGATTAACCCTGGGGAGTAGCGCACCGCGCATTTTCCGCGCATTGGTAGAAGCAACAGCTTTCGGTTCTAAAGCTATAGTTGACCGCTTCCGCAACGAAGGAGTGAAAATTGAGCATGTAATAGGTATCGGAGGAATTGCATTGAAATCACCGTTCGTCATGCAAACATTGAGTGATGTGTTGGATATGCCCATTAAAGTCTGCCAAACAGATCAGGCATGTGCACTCGGAGCATCGATGTTCGCAGCAACCGCCGCTGGTTTATATCATAAGATAGAAGATGCCCAACAGGCCATGAATTCAGGTTTTGCCAATGAATATAAGCCTAACGCTGCTAATGTTGCAGTATATCAAAAGCTTTATGAACAATATCTCAAAGTAGGACAGTTTACAGAAAAAGAAATGTTCTGCTAATATTTAATTTGAGGATGTATTGAAAACCATTGTTCTTTGCATTAGAACAGGCGTTTTCAATACATCCTCATTTAATATTAAACAGCCATGAAAAAAATCACACTATTCGCACTTCTCCTGTCTGCATCTGTCACAATGAGCGCCCAAGAAGTACAAGGGCCTGACGGTGCATTAAAAGTTACGGTTAGCTTAGAAGACGGAAGTCCGTTTTATCAAGTAAGCTATAACGGAACACTCATGTTGAACTCTTCTCCTCTCGGATTAAAGACATCCATCGGAGATTTTTCTACCGGCCTGAAGTCAATCGGATGCCAAGTCCAAACCACTGATGAAACGTACTCCTTACCACACGCAAAAGTCAGTCGTGTACACTACCTGGCCAATGAACTAACTTGTACCTATCTGAAGAATAATCAAGATACTCTTCAAATTGTTTTCAGGGTGAGTAATAACGACATAGCACAAATATACCGGCTTGCATCCGCTAAACATGGCTACTGCACGATTAATGCAGAAACAACAGGATTTCATTTTCCCGTTCAAACCACTACTTTCATTACCCCACAAGCCCCTGCAGGCAGTGGATGGATGGGAACAAAGCCTAGCTACGAAGAAGAATACACCATAGACCAGCCAGTAGGTACTCCTTCAAAACAGAAGGTAGGATACACCTTCCCCGCCCTCTTCCACTTGGGTAACAACGGATGGGTATTGCTTTCGGAAACAGGAGTCAGCAGTCAATATGTAGGAACACGTCTCAGCGAAGGAAGTAGCGACGGACTTTATACCATCGCTTTCCCTCAAAAAGGCGAAAATGGCGAAGCAAGCGATACCACAGCCACGGCTGCATTACCTCTTACGACATCATGGAAAACCATAACCGTAGGAAAGACGCTAAAACCAATCGTTGAAACAACTGCTGCCTACGATAATGTACGTCCCCTCTATGAACCATCACAAGTTTATCGTCCCGGACGGGCTACCTGGAGCTGGATACTTTGGCAAGATGGCAGCTGTAACTACAAAGATCAGAAAACATTCATTGATCTCGCTGCATCCCTACATTTCGAATATATTCTTATAGACGCATTATGGGATAAACAAATAGGATATGAGCACATGCCTTCTTTAATCAATTATGCTAAATCCAAAGGCGTAGGAGTATTCTTATGGTACAATTCCAACGGATGTTGGAATAATGCGCCTCAAGGACCTAAACATCGCATGGATACCGCACCTGCACGCAAAAAGGAAATGGCATGGATGAAATTGCTCGGTGTAAAAGGCATAAAAGTAGACTTTTTCGGTGGAGACAAACAAGCCACCATGAAATTATATGAAGACATTCTTACGGATGCAAATCAATACGGTCTTGAAGTCATCTTCCATGGCTGTACTCTACCAAGAGGTTGGGAGCGAATGTATCCCAACCATATAAGCAGTGAAGCTGCATTAGTATCCGAGAATTTAGTATTTGCCCAATATCATGCCGATCGTGAAGCACAGCGCAGTACGCTATATCCATTCATTAGAAACGCTTTTGCTGCAATGGATTATGGAGGGGTATTCTTCAACAAACACTTTTCCAAAGATGGAAAAAGCGGGTCACTGCGTAAAACGACGGATGCCTTCCAAATTGCAACTTCCGTTTTGTACCAATCAGGCATTCAACATTTCGGAATCACACCTAATAATTTGAGTGAAGAACCTGATTTTATTTTAGATTTCATCCGTAAAGTACCTACCGTGTGGGATGAAACCCGGTTTATAGATGGCTACCCGGGCAAGTTCTGCATCATTGCCCGTCGTTATGGTGAACATTGGTACATTGCTGGAACAAATGCAACGAATAAACCGATGAAGCTATCTATTGACCTACCCTGGCTTGCAAAACAGACCGTTTCCATGATCCACGACAACAATGCACGAACCGCAAGTTTTAGCCAAGCTACAACTGATAAAAGTGGAAAGTTATCCATTGAGATGCTACCGATGGGCGGTATTACCATATTTACTAAATAATTCACCAATAATCAATCCATAAACATTTTATCATGAAAAACAAACTAATGATCGGCTGTGTACTGTTAACAGCCTCAGCAACATTGTTTGCACAAGAGCAAGCAACTATTATGGTACATGCCAACGAAGCCAAACAAATTATTCCAAAAGAAATATACGGACAGTTTGCCGAGCACTTGGGAACCTGCATTTATGGCGGACTTTGGGTTGGAGAAAACTCAGATATTCCCAATATAAAAGGTTATAGAACTGATGTATTCAATGCACTAAAAGATATTCACGTTCCCGTACTCCGCTGGCCGGGAGGTTGTTTTGCCGACGAATATCACTGGATGGATGGCATTGGTCCCAAAGAAAACCGACCTAAAATGGTTAATAATAACTGGGGAGGGACTGTTGAGGACAATAGCTTTGGAACTAATGAATTCTTAAATTTATGTGAGATGCTGGGCTGCGAACCTTATATAAGCGGCAACGTTGGCAGTGGAACTGTAGAAGAATTGGCCAAATGGGTTGAATACATGACTTCACAGGGAGATTCCCCTATGGCTAAATTACGTCGCCAAAACGGACGCGACAAAGCATGGAAAGTCAAATTCCTCGGTGTTGGTAACGAAAGTTGGGGATGCGGAGGCAACATGCGTCCGGAATACTATTCCGATCTTTTCCGTCGCTACTCCACTTATTGCCGTAACTATGACGGTAACCGACTATTCAGGATAGCCAGTGGCGCCAGCGATTATGATTATAACTGGACTAAAGTCCTGATGGAACGTATAGGGCATCGCATGGATGGAATCTCACTTCACTATTATACCGTACTTGGTTGGAATGGAAGCAAAGGATCCGCCACAAATTTTACCGATGACGATTATTATTGGACCATGGGTAAATGCCGCGAAATAGAAAATGTGATTAAGAAACATTGCGCCATTATGGACCAATACGACAAAGATAAGAAAATTGCATTGATGCTTGATGAATGGGGCACCTGGTGGGATGAAGAGCCTGGAACGGTGCGTGGACACTTATTTCAACAAAACACGCTACGTGATGCATTTGTAGCATCACTGACCTTTGATATTTTCCATAAATATACTGATCGTCTTAAAATGGCTAATATTGCCCAAGTGGTAAATGTATTGCAATCCATGATATTGACAAAGGGTAAAGAAATGGTTCTGACTCCAACTTACTATGTTTTTAAGATGTACAAAGTACACCAAGATGCCACTTACCTTCCACTCGATCTCACTTGCGACACCGTCAATGTACGGGATAACCGTAAAGTTCCCTTGGTAAGTGCCACTGCCTCTAAAGACAAAAACGGGAAAATACATATTTCTTTATCAAATATTGATGTAAAAAACTCACAGGAGGTTATTGTAAACATACCCGGCATAAACATAAAAGGATTCACAGGAGAAATTCTGACTTCCGACAAAATCACAGATTACAATTCCTTTGAAAATCCCAATAAAATAACATTAGCACCTTTCAAAGGCGTAAAAATCAATAAAGGAAGTTTAAAAATAAAACTCCCTGCCAAATCAATTGTTACTATAGAATTATTGTAATAATGAATAAAATACATACTGTATCATAGACAGAAAGAAGGCTAATTCGGCAAGAAAAAGAAGTTTTTTTTATGCTGTGAATTGCGTATAAAGAGTTATCTTTGCCCAATCAAAGAAGACAAAGTGATTAGACAAATAGCTTTTTTCTGATATTATGATCTAAAATTTTTAATCAATATGAACGACATTAAACTAATGAATCGCGCAGCGGACAATATCCGTATTCTTGCTGCTTCAATGGTTGAAAAAGCCAATTCCGGACATCCTGGTGGCGCTATGGGGGGTGCTGACTTTATAAACGTACTCTTTTCAGAGTTTTTGATATATGACCCGGAGAATCCCGCATGGGAAGCACGTGACCGTTTCTTCCTGGACCCTGGTCATATGTCGCCAATGCTCTATTCCACCCTGGCACTAACAGGTAAGTTTAAATTGGACGAATTGAAAGAATTCCGCCAATGGGAAAGCCCAACACCCGGACATCCCGAACGAGATATTACCCGCGGTATTGAAAACACGTCCGGTCCACTTGGACAAGGACACACTTTCGCCGTAGGCGCGGCTATCGCTGCCAAATTTATGAAAGCGCGTTTCAGTGAAATTATGCATCAAACAATCTATGCTTACATTTCTGATGGAGGCGTTCAGGAAGAGATATCCCAGGGGACAGGACGTATTGCAGGTGCATTGGGATTGGACAATCTGATCATGTTCTACGATTCCAACGACATTCAGCTGTCCACCGAAACTAAAGCTGTGACAGTAGAAGACACTGCAAAGAAATACGAAGCATGGGGATGGAAAGTAATCACAATCAACGGGAATGATACGGATGCCATTCGCACGGCACTTCATGAAGCCAAAGCTGAAAAAGAACGTCCTACCCTGATTATAGGTAAAACAATAATGGGTAAAGGTGCACGCAAAGCTGACGGAAGTAGTTACGAAGCCAATTGCGCCACACACGGAGCTCCACTGGGTGGAGATGCATATATCAATACCATCAACAATCTGGGGGGTAACCCGGAAAACCCGTTTGTTATCTTCCCTGAAGTAGCTGAGCTATATGCCAAACGTGCTGCTGAACTAAAAGGAATAATGGCCAAGAAATATGCAGAAAAGGCAGAATGGGCGAAAGCCAATCCTGATGCAGCTGCAAAACTGGAATTATTCTTCTCAGGAAAAGCACCAAAGGTAAACTGGGACGCTATTGAACAAAAAGCCGGAGCTGCCACCCGTGCCGCATCTGCTACCGTATTGGGAGCTTTAGCTACACAAGTAGAAAATATGGTTGTAGCTTCAGCTGACCTTTCCAATTCCGATAAGACCGACGGCTTTCTGAAAAAGACACATGCTTTTGAGAAAGGAGACTTTAGCGGGGCATTTTTCCAAGCTGGTGTATCTGAATTAACGATGGCTTGCATTTGCATAGGTATGTCGCTCCACGGAGGCATCATTCCCGCTTGTGGCACCTTCTTCGTTTTTTCCGATTATATGAAACCGGCTGTCCGTATGGCGGCTTTAATGGAAGTTCCGGTAAAATTTATATGGACACACGACGCTTTCCGTGTAGGAGAAGATGGCCCAACCCACGAGCCCGTAGAGCAAGAAGCTCAAATCCGTTTAATGGAAAAGATGAAGAACCATAAAGGGCATAATTCCATGCTGGTACTTCGTCCGGCAGATGCTGAGGAAACAACAGTTGCCTGGAAATTAGCCATGGAGAATATAACTACACCAACAGCGTTAATCTTCTCCCGTCAGAATATAGCCAACCTACCAGTAGGGAATGATTATAAGCAAGCTGCTAAAGGCGCATATATCGTTGCAAGTTCTGATGAGAACCCTGATATTACCTTGGTTGCTTCCGGTTCCGAAGTATCTACTTTAGTAGCAGGTAGCGAACTTCTGCGCAAAGACGGTATTAAAGTCCGTATCGTATCCGCACCTTCCGAAGGTTTATTCCGTAGTCAACCTGCATCTTATCAGGAATCCATATTACCATCAAAAGCCAAAATGTTCGGACTGACGGCTGGTCTACCCGTAACCCTCCAAGGATTAGTCGGTGCCAATGGTAAAGTATGGGGGTTGGAGTCATTTGGATTCTCAGCTCCTTACAAAGTACTTGATGAAAAGCTGGGATTTACAGCTGAGAATGTTTATAAACAAGTAAAGGCAATGTTATAAAACTACAGAAGGAATGCGAATTATTATAATTTCCAAGGTTAATTCCGGAAAAATGTGATAACCCCCATTTTATGTTTAAACAAAAAGACTATGAAAACAATTGGAATTTGTTCTGACCATGCTGGATATGAATTAAAACAATTTGTAAAAAGTTGGCTGGACGCTAAGGGTTGGAAATACTACGATTTTGGTACTTATAATATGGAGAGCTGTGACTATCCGGACTTTGCTCATCCTTTGGCATACGCCGTGGAAAGCGGAGAATATTATCCCGGCATTGCAATTTGTGGAAGTGGCAATGGCATAAACATGACGCTAAACAAACATCAAGGTATCCGTGCTGCCCTTTGCTGGAAGCCAGAAATCGCTCACCTAGCACGTCAACACAATGATGCAAACATTCTAGTTATGCCAGGACGCTTTGTAACTACTGAAGAAGCTGACCACATTATGACAGAATTCTTCGCTACTTCTTTTGACGGAGGACGTCACCAAAGAAGAATAGATAAAATTCCAATTAAATAAGCATTATTCAGAAAAAAGGATGTGTCACTTCAAAATGGCACATTCTCTTTTCTATCGTTTATGCCACTGCCTATTCCTTATATTTCAAAAGACACAAAAACGAATATCTTACTCTAGCAATGTTTCAAAGACTCATGCTTTGAAGCATTACCGTCAATTATTACACCTTTTCAATCAAAATCTCATCCTTAAGAGCCAAAAGCTTTCCTTATTTTTGCAGCAAACATCTAATAACCATTATAAAAAAAAGGCACATGAAAAAAGTACTTGGAATTCTCTCCTTACTCCTATCAACAACCTTAGTTATTGCTAACCCAATCGATTTTGACCAAGCTTTTACCGAAAGCATCAAAATCGAAAAACAAATCAAAAAAACATCATTTCCAGATCGTAGCTATTTGATTACTGACTTCGGGGCCAAAACAGATACTCCAAACGAGCCTTGCCATGAAGCAATCAACCAGGCAATTCTAAAATGCAGTTTAGATGGAGGAGGAGTTGTAGTTATACCTAAAGGTACTTTCTATACGGGTCCTATCACTCTAAAGAGTAATGTCAATCTACATTTAGAGGAAGGTTCAGTCTTAAAATTCTCAACAGATCAAAGCCTTTATTTCCCAGCTGTCATTACTCGTTGGGAAGGGCTGGACTGCTACAATGCCCATCCACTAATTTATGCATATGGTGAAACTAATATTGCTATTACCGGAAAAGGAATCATTGACGGACAGGGTTCCAACAACACTTGGTGGGCAATGTGTGGAGCTCCTCATTATGGATGGAAAGAAGGCATGATTGCCCAAAGAAATGGGGGACGTGAACGCCTCCAAATGTACGGAGAAACGTCTACTCCAATCTACAAAAGAGTAATGAAACCGGAAGATGGCCTACGTCCACAACTAATTAACTTATATGCTTGTCATACTATCCTTATAAAAGATGTTACATTGCTTAATTCCCCTTTTTGGGTGATCCATCCTCTTCTCTGCGAAAGTATGATAGTTAATGGCGTACATGTTTTTAACCGCGGACCTAACGGAGACGGTTGTGATCCCGAATCGTGCAAAAATGTATTAATTGAAGATTGTATTTTCGATACGGGTGACGATTGCATTGCAATAAAATCAGGACGTAACACCGACGGGCGCAAATGGGATGTTCCCAGCGAAAACATCATAGTACGTGATTGCTTTATGAAGAATGGTCATGGAGGTGTAGTTATCGGAAGCGAAATTTCCGGTGGATACCGAAATCTCTTCGTTGAAAATTGCCGTATGGATAGCCCGAACTTGGACCGAGTAATCCGGATTAAGACCAATACCTGCCGGGGTGGAGTAATCGAAAATGTATTTGTACGTAACGTAACCGTCGGACAGTGCCGCGAATCTGTATTAAGGATTAATTTACAATATGAGAATCGTGAGAAATGCAACAGAAACTTTCCTCCCATTGTTCGAAACATACACCTAAAGAACATTACATGTGAAAAAAGCGACTTAGGCGTATACATTACAGGCTTAGAAGATAATGACCACATCTCAAACATTAGCGTGGAAGATTCCCACTTCAACAATGTAACCCAAAACAAGAATGATATAAAAGGTGCTAAAGATGTTAAGTTCAATAATCTCTATATAAACGGAAATATTGTAAAGTAGCACAACCACATTATATTCTATAAAAGCCCGGAGCTGTGACATTTTATCAGAAATTCATTCAGCTTTGGGCTTCTCTTTTATCTCAATTTTCTTATTTTTCACAGATTAGTTGTTTAATGTCTCTAAATAAAAGCTATCTTTGTCTTTTGGTAATCCTGAAATTACAAAAAATGGAGCAACTGAAAACAATCAAAGAGCTTATCAATCAAGGAGATGTAGAACAAGCAATTCAGAAACTTGACGACTTTTTACAGACCTCATCATCATCCCTAGATGAAGCTTACTACCTACGGGGCAATGCATTCCGAAAACAAGGAAATTGGCAACAGGCAGTGAATAACTACCAACAAGCCCTTGAGCTAAATCCTGAAGGACCAGCCAAACAGGCCCACCAAATGGCAATGAATATCCTAAATTTTTATAATAAAGATATGTACAATCATTAAGTAATGTAATTATGGCAAAAATTAAAGGAGCTATAGTAGTAAACACCGAACGTTGCAAAGGATGTAACCTTTGTGTAGTGGCGTGTCCTACTCATGTTATATCCCTCGCTAAAGAGGTTAACATAAAAGGGTATAATTTTGCCCACCCCATACTGCAAGAAGCATGCATCGGTTGTTCGTCTTGCGCAACAGTTTGTCCCGATGGATGCATCACAGTATATAAAGTAAAAGTTGAATAAAAATGTAAATCTGTAGAATATGGCAGAAGAAGTTGTATTAATGAAAGGAAACGAAGCTATCTCCCACGCAGCAATTCGCTACGGAGTAGATGGGTATTTCGGTTACCCCATTACTCCCCAATCGGAAGTATTGGAGACTCTTGCTGAACTGAAGCCTTGGGAGACCACCGGTATGGTTGTACTTCAAGCTGAGAGTGAAGTAGCAGCTATTAATATGGTTTATGGCGGTGCCGGAAGTGGAAAAATGGTGATGACCTCCTCGTCCAGTCCTGGCATAAGTCTAAAACAAGAAGGTATTTCATATATTGCAGGCGCAGAATTGCCTTGTTTAATTATAAATGTTATGCGTGGAGGCCCTGGACTGGGGACTATCCAACCTAGCCAAGCCGATTATTTCCAAACAGTTAAAGGAGGAGGACATGGTGACTACCGTTTGATAGCCCTTGCGCCTGCATCCGTACAGGAAATGGCAGATTTTGTAGGACTAGGCTTTGAACTTGCTTTTAAATATCGAAATCCAGCAATTATTTTGGCCGATGGTGTTATTGGACAAATGATGGAAAAAGTAGTATTGCCTACACAAAGGAAACGCTTAACAGATGATGAAGTTATTGCACGATGCCCATGGGCAACAACCGGAAGGAGTAAAAACCGTAAATCCAACATTATCACCTCATTGGAGTTAAAGCCAGAAGAGATGGAAAAAAACAATCTTCGTTTTCAGGCTAAGTATAAAATAATAGAAGAGAATGAAGTTCGTTTTGAAGAAATCCATTGTGAAGATGCAGAATACTTACTCATTGCATTTGGCTCCATGGCTCGTATTGGACAGAAAGCAATAGAACTTGCACGTGAAGAAGGAATTAAAGTCGGATTGTTACGTCCCATCACCCTTTGGCCTTTCCCAACAAAAGCTATTGATGCTTATGCTGATAAAGTAAAAGGTATGTTGGTAACCGAACTTAATGCAGGTCAAATGATTGAAGACGTCCGACTTGCAGTAAATGGAAAAATAAAGGTGGAACATTTCGGACGTTTGGGAGGTATTGTGCCAGACCCGGAAGAAATAGTGCATGCACTTAAGGAGAAACTGATTAATCAGTAATCGAGATATTAACATAAATCATAAAACCATACGTATAATGAACCCTGACAAAATAAGAAATGTACTGAATATACTTTTCCTGATACTTGCCTTGGCATCTATCATCATTTACTTTGCAGCAAGAAATGACTTCAAACTGTTTATATATGTCTGTGGAGCTGCTATATTCGTTAAGTTAGTAGAGTTCTTTATCCGGTTTACTAATCGATAAAAATTATGACAACAGAAGATATTATCAAACCTGAGAACCTAGTTTACAAGAAACCGGTCCTGATGAACGATAATCCTATGCACTATTGCCCGGGATGTAGTCATGGCGTAGTACACAAGTTGATTGCAGAGGTTATCGAAGAGATGGGCATGGAAGAAAAAGCTATTGGTCTTTCACCGGTAGGATGTGCTGTATTTATTTACAATTACATAGATATAGATTGGCAAGAGGCTGCTCACGGGCGTGCACCTGCCTTAGCTACTGCTATTAAACGCCTTTGGCCTGACCGGCTGGTATTTACCTACCAAGGAGACGGTGATTTGGCATGTATAGGTACTGCCGAGACAATCCATGCATTAAACCGTGGAGAAAATATTACAATTATATTCATTAATAACGCTATCTACGGAATGACTGGCGGACAAATGGCGCCAACCACTCTGATGGGAATGAAAACATCCACCAGCCCTTATGGACGAGATGTGCATCTGCACGGTTACCCATTAAAAATGGCCGATATTGCCGCACAATTGGAAGGTACAGCTTACGTAACACGACAAAGTGTAGAAACTGTCCCGGCTGTCCGCAAAGCTAAAAAAGCGATTCGGAAAGCATTTGAAAATTCCATGGCGGGCAAAGGGTCTAATTTGGTGGAAATTATATCTACCTGCAATTCCGGCTGGAAAATGTCACCCGAAAAAGCAAATAAGTGGATGGAAGAAAACATGTTCCCGTACTACCCATTAGGCGATTTGAAAGATAAGTAAACGTGCTAAAAGACTAATAACAATGAAAGAAGAAATCATTATAGCAGGCTTTGGCGGGCAAGGCGTATTGTCCATGGGAAAAATTCTGGCGTACTCAGGATTAATGGAAGGCAAAGAGGTAACTTGGATGCCTGCCTACGGACCAGAACAACGCGGTGGTACCGCCAACGTAACGGTCATCGTAAGTGATGAAAAAATTTCATCACCAATTTTGAGTAAATATGATGCAGCCATCATTCTGAACCAGCCTTCGTTAGAAAAGTTTGAAAGTCGCGTAAAACCAGGTGGGGTATTAATCTACGATGGTTACGGAATTATTAATCCGCCTACACGTCAGGATATTAATATCTACCGTATTGATGCCATGGATGCAGCCAACGAAATGAATAATGCCAAGGCTTTTAATATGATTGTGCTTGGCGGACTGCTGAAAATTAAACCGATGGTAACTTTGGAAAGTGTCATAAAAGGACTAAAGAAAACACTTCCAGAACGTCACCACCACTTAATACCAATGAACGAAGAGGCTATCAAAAAAGGGATGGAACTAATCCAAAAAGTATAAAAGACCTATAATATCATAAGCCCGGACATTTATATCAACAGTTAGGGAAATGAGATGTGAGACATTTTATTTCTACTATCCGGATATAAGCGTTCGGGCTTTGAATATTCAGAGCCTAAAAATAGCAAAAAAAGGATATTTCCACGGGTAAATCAGATTTTATTGTATCTTTGCGCTTACTTATGAAACGATTTTTCCTGACATATATACTCCTAACATTATTTGGAATGTTGATGATAAAGGCGCAAAACACCTTAAATCGACTTCAAACAGAGCGTGATGGTTATGGCAATCAAATAGACCCCACCACACGACCGGATAATTTGAAAGACAGTACTAATACCGAAATCCAAAGTCTTCCTCCCAAATTGTACATGTGGCATTTGAGCGAAACATTGGGTAACCGTACTATTATGCTTCCAGACACTGCATATCACCATTTTCAGAATACTAACTTGGTAGAAGGCATAACCGGGCACTATAATTACTTGGGAAATTTAGGGTCACCAAGACTATCACGTATATTCTTTGAAAGAACAGATGAAGGAGCATCTATATTCATGAAATCTTATTCAATTTTCTTTCTAAACCCTAGCGAAGTAAACTTCACAAATAGTAATGTCCCCTTTAGTAATTTAACATACTACAAAGGTGGAAGTAAAATAGATGGAGAAGAGCGCTTTAAGTCCTACTTTTCTGTAAATGCAAATAAGAGACTAGCTTTTGGTTTCAATATAGACTATTTATATGGACGAGGAATTTATTCCTATCAATCTACCGCACATTTTAATGCTGGTTTATTCGCTAGCTATATAGGAGACCACTATCAACTACAGGGAATTATAAACAACTTCTCTCTGAAGATGAATGAGAACGGAGGTATTACAGATGACAGGTATATTACCAGCCCCGAAAACTTAGCTGAGGGGAAAAAAGAATATGAAGCAAGTGGCATTCCAACTAAGATGAGCGAGGCGACTAATTATAATAATGACTTTTATGTCTACTTGACGCATAGATACAAAATAGGATTCAAACGAAAAACTAAAATAGCAAAGCCCCAAAATCCTTCTAAAAAAGAATCTGAAGAAACACAACATCCTGATCCGGAAAAGGAAAGCAATAACAGGCCATTAAAAAGGCTTAGTTCAAATATGGAGCATGTTTCAGGTGCCCCAAAAGAAGAAATAAATGATACACATCCCCAACTACTTGCTACAGAATCTGAAAGTAAAGACTCCACTATTACAGAGGAATTTGTTCCAGTGACCAGTTTTATACACACTGTAAAACTGGAGAGCTCACGACACCGCTTCAGTGCCCAGAGTGAAGATATTACCATGTATGACACATCTTATTTCAAAAAAGGATTAAGCAGAGACTCAACCACATCCTTCAGCATTAAGAACGTTTTCGGCATTGCCCTATTGGAAGGATTTAATAAATATGCAAAAGCCGGATTAACTGCATATATCTCACATAAATATAGCAGGTATAACCTAATGAGGGATTCGACATCAACAAAAATGCAGCAGTATTCCGAACAAGAAGTATTCCTAGGAGGAGAGCTTGCCAAGCGTGAAGGAAGATTCTTGCATTACAATATAAATGGAGAAGTCGGATTATTAGATAAAGCATTGGGACAATTCCGCCTGCAAGGTAATTTTGATATGAATTTCCATTTGTGGAAAGATACCATTAAGTTCATTGGCCGGGGCTTTATTTCGAACACTTTACCTTCATTCTACATCCGCCATTATCATTCTAACCATTTTTATTGGGATAATGATAACATGAGCAAAGAAATTCGTACTCATGTAGAAGGAGAAATTTCAATTGAACGATGGGGAACAAACTTACGGGCAGGTGTGGAGAATATAAAAAATTATACTTATTTCAATCAGGAAGCCTTGCCCACACAAAGTAGCGATAATATTCAGATCATATCTGCTACCTTGGCACAAAACTTCCGGGTAGGCATCTTCCATCTGGATAATGAAATAACCTGGCAAAAGACAAGTAATAAAACAGTCATTCCATTACCCCAGTTGTCCCTATACCATAATTTCTATTTGCAGACCAAACTTGCCAAGAAAGTATTGAGCGTTCAACTAGGTGCAGATGTACGATATTTTTCTAAATACTATGCACCTGCCTATACACCCGCTATACAGCAGTTCCACCTACAGTCTACTGATGATCAAGTAGAAATAGGTGGCTATCCTATTGTGAATGTTTACGCCAACCTGCACCTGAAACGGACGCGCTTCTTTGTTATGATGTACCACGTCAACCAAGGCATGGGAACCCGGAATTATTTTCTTGTCCCACACTATCCCATCAATCCTCGTTTACTCAAAATCGGTGTATCATGGAATTTCTTTGACTAAAACATCTGATGATGAAAATGCCCAAGATAAGATCATTAAAATACATTATTGGAGGACTTATCGTCATTCTGATTCTCACTTGCTTTACTCTATGTAAGGAGGCAAAACATCATCCACGGGATTATCCCGAAATAGCAACGGCCAAAACAATTTATGTTACAACAGAATACAATTCCATTAGCTATTATGTAAGTGGAGATACTTTGGCTGGTTTTCATTACGAAATGATTGAGGCTTTTGCCCGGGAGCATAATTGGAAAGCTATCATTACTCCAGAAATGAGCTTTGACAAACGACTGCAAGGATTGGAAGAAGGAAAATACGACATTGTTGCATACAACATCCCGACAACCACCTCACTAAAAAGCAAGATATTACTTACAACTCCAATAATACTAAACAAACAAGTATTAGTACAGCTAAAACCAGTTAGCCCAACAGACTCATCATTCATTAAAAGCCAGCTTGATTTAGCAGGAAAAACACTTTATATCGTAAAGAATTCACCCGTAACCCTACGCATTCATAATTTAGAGAATGAGATAGGCGATACAATATACGTAAAAGAAGTTGAGAAGTATGGTCCGGAGCAACTGATTTCACTTGTTGCCCATGGAGACATAAAATATGCTGTATGTGATGCCGATATAGCACGTATAGCTTCAGACAGCTTACCACAAATAGATATTAATACAGCTATTAGCTTTACTCAATTTTATTCATGGGGAGTAAATAAACATTCGCCAATACTTCTGGATAGTCTTAATAAATGGCTAACTTCTTTCCAAAAAGGAAAAAACTTTCAGCGTATTTATCAAAAGTATTATGGAAAAAGGAATCAGAGGATAGGATTATAGACTTTCTATCTCTTCCAACCATAATTTTGACGAAGCATCACTCGGCATCCTCCAATCTCCACGCGGACTGATGGAAATACTTCCTACCTTGGGTCCGTCAGGCAAACATGAACGTTTAAATTGTTGATTAAAGAAACGAAAAAAGAAAACTTTCAGCCATTTTTTTATAACATCATCATTATATACTTCTTTGAATGTTTGAATAGCTATGAAATATATCTTGGAAGGACGGAATCCATACCGAAGGAAATAGTATAAAAAGAAATCATGTAGCTCATATGGACCTACTAAATCTTCCGTCACTTGCTTTATCTCTCCATTTTCATCCGCAGGAATCAATTCCGGACTTATCGGGGTATCTATAATATCCAGTAAAGTTTCTCTGGAAGCTTTATCCATATCATGCTGAGCCACCCATTTCACCAAATGCTTTACTAATGTTTTAGGTACGCTTCCATTCACTCCATACATGGAAATATGATCTCCATTGTAAGTTGCCCAGCCCAGTGCCAACTCAGAAAGATCACCTGTACCAATCACCAGTCCCGATGTTTGATTGGCAATGTCCATCAAGACCTGTGTCCGTTCTCTTGCCTGTGAATTTTCATAAACAACATCATGGACATTTATGTCGTGACCTATATCTTTAAAATGTTGAATACATGCATCTTTAATATCGATTTCACGAATAGTAACTCCTAATGATTTCATTAAGTCCAGTGCATTGTCATGAGTACGGTTAGTTGTTCCAAATCCAGGCATTGTCACTCCAATAATCCCCTCACGGGACCACCCCAACTTATCGAATGTTTTTACACAAACCAATAAAGCCAGTGTAGAGTCTAATCCACCAGAAATACCGACCACAGCGCTTTTAGCATTAGTATGCACCAGACGTTGTGCCAGCCCTGATACCTGGATAGAAAAAATTTCCTCACACCTTTCATCTAATTTTGGTCCCTGTGGAACAAAAGGATGAGGATCAAAACGACGCCCTAAGTCCATTTCTCTATTATTTATATACTCCGCAGCAACATGAACAGGTTTCGGTAAATCACAAAAAGCCCGGCATGTATTGAACGTCATATTCATCCGACGCTCCGTGCGAAGTTTTTCTACATCAATCTCACTAACCACAGTCTGACTTTCAAACGAAAAGCGATCTGAATGCGCCAATAGTACTCCATTTTCATAAATCAGCCCATTTCCACCAAATACAACATCTGTAGTAGACTCTCCAAAACCACACGAACAAAAAACATAACCCGCTATGCAGCGCGCCGACTGCTGATTGATAAGTGAACACAAATAATGATGCTTTCCTATGCTTTCATTACTTGCTGAAAGATTAAATATAATATCAGCCCCTTGCATTGACAAGGATGAACTTGGTGGAATCGGCGCCCACAAATCCTCACAAATTTCAATGCCAAAAGTTGCATCAGAAACATCAAATAACAAATTCATCCCAATGGGGACAAGCTGTCCGCACAAACGTAAAGTAGTCTCGTTGATATCGGCACCGGAAGCAAACCACCGTTTTTCATAAAACTCCTTGTAATTGCATAGATAAGTTTTAGGAACAACCCCTAATATTTTTCCTCTTTGAATGACCACAGCCGCATTAAGCAATGTACTATTAAGAGGTATCGGCATTCCAATTATAGATACAATATTCAATTGCCGCGTTTCATTTAAGATCTGTATCAAACCCATTTCAGCCCCTTCAATCAACAGTTGCTGGGCAAACAGGTCAGCACACGTATATCCTGTAAGGCATAACTCAGGAAAGACAATTACCTGAACGCCTCTTCCATCAGCAATAATTATTTCTTTCTCGATTTCTGCAGCATTATATTTACAATCTGCTACTTTTACCCGAGGCACTGTAGCCGCAACTTTAATAAATCCGTAGTTCATATTTACAGATGCAATTGTTATAGTTAATGCAAAAATACGCCAATAAAACGATCTACCTAAAAAAATAAAGAAATTCTTTTGAAGAAAAAAGAAATGTATATACCTTTGCAAAAGAATAAAACTTGTAACAATTACAAGTTTGAATCATTATACAAAACATGAACGTAATAGAACATTTGCAAGAACACAGCATTAAACCGTCAGTTCAACGTATTGCCATTATGCAATATCTCATTGAACATCGAACTCATCCTACAGTGGAAGAAATCTATTCCACACTACTGCCAACCATACCAACTTTGTCTAAAACGACAGTGTACAATACGCTTAAACTGTTAAGTGAACATGGAGCAGCACAAACATTGACTATAGATGAACGCAATACTTGTTATGATGCCGACACCTCTCCACATGCACATTTTCTATGCAAACATTGCGGAAAAGTATATGATCTACCTATACAGAATGACGCCAAGCAAGTAGAAGAAATGTCTATTAACGGACATGAAATTCAAGAAATACACTACTACTATAAAGGCATTTGTAAAGAATGTAAAAATAAGAAATAGACTATTTCTATTAACTAATTCAATTAAAATTAAAAGAAAAATGAAGAAATTTAGATGTACGGTTTGCGGCTACATATACGAAGGTGATGCCGCTCCAGAGAAATGTCCGGTATGTAAAGCTCCAGCTAGCAAATTTGTAGAAGTAACAGAAGAAGCAGGTGGCGCCTTGACTTTCGCTGACGAACATGTCATTGGTGTAGCAAAAGGTTGTGACGAAGAAATGATTAAAGATTTAAATAATCACTTCACAGGTGAATGCAGCGAAGTTGGTATGTATCTGGCCATGAGCCGTCAAGCTGACCGTGAAGGTTATCCTGAAGTCGCAGAAGCATACAAACGTATTGCATGGGAAGAAGCAGAACATGCCTCTAAATTTGCAGAACTATTAGGAGATGTGGTTTGGGATACTAAAACCAATCTTGAAAAAAGAATGCAGGCCGAAGCCGGTGCATGCGAAGACAAGAAGCGTATTGCAACACGTGCAAAAGCATTGAACCTAGATGCAATTCACGATACCGTACACGAAATGTGCAAAGATGAAGCTCGTCATGGCAAAGTGTTCGAAGGATTATACAACCGTTACTTTAAAAAGTAATCTCCCACAAAACGAAGGTTAAAAACCTTCTCAAAAAACTTTTTTGCCCAGGTTTACAAATAAAACGTATTCCTGGGCTATTTTTTTTAAATCAAATGTCACGTTTCTCTTTCTTGTTCGTCTTAACAATGTAAATGGAACTCAAGCTGTTTAAAATAAATGTTCTCCCTCTGCGCAGTAAGTTGCTGAACTATGCAAAGAAATATAGCGACAACCCGGATGATGCGGAAGACGCCGTGCAGGAAGTGATGTTAAAATTGTGGGAACGAAGAAATGACCTGGAACAATACCGGAACATAGAAGCATACGCTGTCACTATGATACACAATCTATGCACGGACATGTGGAGGAGCAAATACACCTTAAACCTCCCTCTCAAAGATATAGAAGAGACAGACGGTAGCAAAATTCCAGAACGATTTGTGGAGATACACGATGAAATGCATCTAATGCAAGAAATAATTAATTCGCTACCCACAGTGCAACGCACTATTATGCGAATGAAAGATATAGAAGGATATGAAACAGATGAGATAACAAAGATTACAGGATGTAGCTCAGAAGCTATTCGAAGTAATTTATCCAGAGCACGAAAAAAAGTAAGGGATATTTATATACAAGCCATACAAGAAAAGAAGAGGAGAAAATGAATATGAAAATAGAAGAATTACTTAATCGTTATTTTGAAGGAAAAACTTCATGCACGGAAGAGCTAGAACTACGAAAATTCTTCAGAAATAAGAATATTCCCGAGCAGCTTCGTGTATACCGCCCGTTGTTTCTTTATTTGGATCAAGAAGTAAAAATATCCAAGGAGAAACGGACTCATTCTTCTAAGCAGTTCTTTTTTCAACATCGTTTGATTAACGCCATAAGTGGAATTGCCGCCGGAATATTAGTGATAATAAGCATTGCAGGCATTTGGCAGCATACCTCTACCACACCCTCCACTAATTATGTCATCATCAATGGAAAAAGATACACCGACATTAATTTGGTGCGCCAACAAGCCTTTGCAGCCTTTCAGGATGTGAAGACTTCAGAAGATGAAACATTGAATTTGATGTTCGAATAAAAATAAAACAAATAATATGATTATGAGAAAGTTCATCCGTATATTATTATGTAGCTTACTATTAGCATGTAGTACAGAAATATATGCTCAAAAAGGCCTGCAAATAGCCTCTTTATTTCAAAAATATGGTAATAGGAAAGGATCTACCTACGTAGAATTATCCAAGCAACTTTCCAAGAGTTGGGATATTACTCATTATCAAAGCTTGAAACTAACAAAAGTGGAAAAAGCCTTACCTGACATTTACCGCTGTTTAAACGCCGACCGCGAACGGGCAAAAAAAATAAAGGAAGTAGTCGCAGACGGGCAACTCCAATCAGGCTATTATCAATTACCTCCTATAGAAAAAAGCATAAATCGCTTCATTCTTTTCCGTCTCGGGAAAAAAGGAGATGCCACCCTCATCTACATAGAAGGAGAAATAGACAGCGATGACTTGGTAGCCCTAATGTTTAGTAAAGAATAAATAGAACAATCAAATTTATAAAATTACAGTTATGAAACAAATGATCTTTTTATTGCTCCTCATGGCAAGCATGACAGCAATGGGACAAGAAAGTATTCCGCAAGATACTACTGTTTATTTTAATGGCCGTAAACTTACCATCCATGAGAAGAATGGTAAGATCAAGGTAAAAATGTATGAGGCTAATGCAACAAATGACACCATTGAAAATCCTCAAATATTCGAGGGAGTATATTTAGGCGGGCGCAGTATTGAACAAACGACCATCGTATCCAGTCCTTTTATCAAGAAAAATCCCTTTGCTCCAAATAAAAACAAACGTTATCGCTTTGACCCGCACTATGCTGCTTTCTATTTCGGATTTGGGAAATTATCAAATAACAGTTTACAATACTCCACTTCAATTCCTCAAATTAATTCGAAATCATGGGAATGGGGAATTAATCTATTCTACGGGGGCATTGCTATCACCCCGAACAACCATTGGGGAATCACTGGAAGCTTTGGCTTTGCACGTAGCGTCTACACTTTGGATGACAACTATGGCTTTGAAAAAGTAGGAGGCATCACGGTATGTCAACCGGCATCAGATGGCATAAACTATAGCAAAAGCTGGCTGCGATATTGGTCATTCCGCATTCCGGTTAGCTTGGAATGGCAAACGAGATTCGGGAGCAACCGTACTTTTATCTCAGCTGGTCCCGAATTCGAATGGCGTACAGGCATCACATCAAGAGCAAAATATGATGGCAGTAAGCACACACTAAGTAACGATCTAAACACCCACCCTTTGGGCCTAAATTTATTAATGCAGGCTGGTTATGGCTGCCTCGGATTCACCGCACGGTTTGCCTTAACATCTCTATTTGAGAAGAACGAGGGTCCTAATGTTTATCCAACTTCTATCGGCATCGGATTATACTGGTAATTCGCAACAGAGATTAGGTAACAAAGCTTTTACTTTGCCAAACCCAAAATAATTTCTATTTTTGCCTGTTACTAAAAAACGATCTTACATGACAAGAGAAGAATTGATGAGGAGGGCCATTGAACTCTCCATTGAGAACGTTGCAAAAGGTGGCGGTCCATTTGGCGCAGTCATAGCCAAAGATGGTGAAATTATAGCAACAGGAGTAAATAGAGTTACAGCATCATGTGATCCCACTGCCCATGCAGAAGTCAGTGCTATTCGTGCTGCAACTTCTAAACTAAAGACATTCAATCTTAGTGGATGCGAAATTTACACTTCATGTGAACCTTGCCCGATGTGTTTGGGAGCCATTTATTGGGCAAGATTGGATAAGATATACTACGGGAACAACAAAACCGATGCTAAACACATCGGTTTTGATGACTCCTTTATTTATGATGAACTATCTCTAAAACCTGCAAACCGTAAACTCCCCGCATCAATCCTATTACCGAAGGAAGCAATTAAAGCCTTTGAAGCATGGACTAATAAGGAAAATAAGCAAATTTATTAGTTAAATATGAATGTACAAATCCCCGGAATACTATAACTTAGTTCTCCGGGGATTTAAATCAAAAACACACATATTTGCAATGAAAGATATTACTTGCTTATTTTAAAACCGCATGCCTAATGTTAATAGAACTTGGCTACGAGAATCGGTAACTTTCGTTGTAGTTGGAGAGACTAAATTCGTTACATTTCCATCTTGTACCGGGAAAAAGAAAGGATAAAAATCAGCTTTCTGTACGGAATACTTATAAGCTAAATCAGCATAGAACAGAGAACCGCGATAGCCTATGCCCAGAGTATAATTACTCAAAGACTTGAGATTAGCGAAATCGGTATCTGTCTGTATAGAATTCACTGGTAAATATTTAACAGCATCGTTTTTATAAGCGGAAGAACTGTAATTATAACCTAAACGGAGAGCGAATTCAGGAACAACCTTATATTCCAAACCTGCGCGAATAGTGCTCACCCCCTTTAAACACAGCTTGGCCTCTCTTGTTTCATAATCTTTTTTATTCCCATCAGAATCGTAGTATCTCATAGAAGAATAGTCCTTATATTCGTACTCTGCTCCCAGCGCAAGCTGACTACCAATAGTATACGCCAAACTCAGGTTATAAGTCCATGGAGTATTCAGCTTATACTCCTGCTTCATATCATAATTATTTAAATAGTCATAACTATCTACCGTAAAAGAAACCTTTTTTTGCTCTTGTTCAGAATACAAATCAGAAACAAGACGTGCAGAAGTGCCCCATGTTAGATTATAAAAGATTGGAGTATGTACTGCAAGTCCCACACGCAAAGGTGAATACTCAAAAGGACGAAATATTGCTCCCAGTTTTACGTCAAAACCCGATCCCGTCACTTTATTGAAACTTTCTAAGAAATATCCACTTCCTGTAGGACTTCCATTTGCATTACGAAAATCTTCATCATACAACGTATATTTATTATAATCCACATCATAAGCTCCAACAGTCAATCCGAGATAGATCCGATCATTAAAATTAAATGCAATATTAAAATCATATTGATCAATTCCTCCGGTCTCCCGCGAACGAAATTCACGTAAATACGGATAGTCATTATCTCCAAGCATACTTATATAAGAGTCCTCAAGGTATAGCGGATTCCCATCTTTATCCTTTAGTTGATTATTGTCTTTATCCATGTAGGGGTATCCCGTATTATTAGTAGTTACCTGCGGATCTATCAAATGACCTTTATAGGCTAATGCAGAAAGCCAACCAATATTACCATCATTAAACGGATTAGTATTATTCCAAGACTGAGGAGTTGGATTAATTCCTTTAGAAAATGACTCTATAAAAAAAAGTTGAGACATTCCATTCAGGTCACCAGCCAAATCCATACTGCGATTAAACGATTTCGCCTTATGATAATTAAATCCAATATTCACATATCGCAACGGAGTTTCATTTCCTATCTTTGTAGCTATCACAAAGCCTGCATTATCAAAACTCCAACGATTTTTATCTGCATTAAATGATTCTCCCTCGTATTTGCTTTTTGTTCCCATACTAGAATACCCAAAAGACATCATGGCATCATTACTGCGATAAATACCTATACCAGCCGGATTTGTTCCAATAGTTGATATATCACCACCCAAGGCTCCCATAGCACCTCCCATCCCAACAAAACGGGCTGTTCCATTTAAGTCCTTACTAGCCATATCCGTAGCATCATATATAGTCTGTGCGCCTGCACCTACTGCTACAAATAAGCCCAGTGCTATCATTGTCATTTTATTTTTCATAACCAACATCTTTTTAATGTCAAACACTCATCTATCTTCACGCTTTTATCTTCGTCTCGTAGATCCGCCTCCACTGGAACGGGTACTTCCACTTGAACGAGATGAACCGCCACCTGAAGAGTAGCTGCTACCACTCGAACGGGAACTATTACCTGATGAGTAGGAAGAGCGACCGCTATCATAAGATCTGCTATTATTATAAGAAGGTGTTGAAGAGCTTCTACGACTTTCACCAGAATAAGAACTCCGAGACGGAGCGTCAGAGCTTCCACGACTATAAGTAGGAGTAGTGCTCCTGTAAGTTCGGGATGAAGAAGAGCGTTCCGATGGAGACGCACTGCTACGCACGCTTTCTACATTTCTGGTATAAGAGCTATTCCGCGTACTGCTAGGACGTGTATACATCGTTCTTCTGGAAGAAGCCGCATCAGTACGTTCATAGCCTGACCGTTCTTCAGTAGAACGGGTGCCAACCACCCGGCGTACAGTTGTCGTACCCCGTCTCACTTGACCGTTTTGCATGCTTCTGGAAGTATACAAACCACGACGCATATCACCGGAAGTACCATTAGAAATAACCCTGCGCACATTCTCCGGACGTGATCCAAAGGAACGACGATTGGTGTAATATCCAGGAGAGCTCCAATGACTACCTCCCCAATAACCGCCGCCACCGTAATAGCCTGGAGAATAATGATGGTGATAATATCCACCCCAGCCCCCATAGAAGCCTCCCCAGCCAAAAGACCAGTCATTATACCAACCACCCCAACCATAGTTATTCCAACCATAATAAGGATAGCCTCCCCAACCGTAAGAATTGTAACGCCAATCCCACCATAAGCGATTAGTAAATGTAGGGAATGCATAAGCATACATTCCATCAGTATAAACATTCCAATCCCAGGAATTTGATCCATAAACAATATCCCAATAAAGAGGACTGCTAATGCTCACGGCAAAACGTGGATTACGAAAACGGATTAAACGCAAAGCATATTCATAGTCATCCTCACTTCCGTCAAATCCATTCACCCACTCACCATCAGGATCAGAAACTGGCTTTTCCTCCACATATAAAGTATCATTATCCATAGAGAAATTATTATCTTTCGATGTATAACGACGATTGTATTCATCTACATCACGGATATTTCCTTTACGGTCTTTTATAATAACTGTGGTATTTCCCGGAGATGTATAAACAGTAGTCGGCGCATTCGACTTTACTACAACTTGCTTTTTTTCAGGCGCTTTCTTCTCTTCCTTTTGATTTTTGGAAGGAATGTAGTAAAGGTCGTCATCTATGCTTTGTGCCGAAAGCGACCACGGAAGGCACAAGGCAAAAAGCGATAAAAAAACAATCTTTTTCATATTTACAGGTTTTATAAGTTGTACATCACTATTTCACGACTCAAAGATAGCCATGGTTTTCACCGTTTACGGGATATTTTCCCCAAAGATTTATAGGGATTTCCCTAAATGGCTTATCTTTGCAATCACTAATGCAACACATATAGATCCATTCTTTAATTAAGAACAAGTTATCAGGAGTGATTGCATCTACATTTAACAATAAATTATATTTCAATGAAATATTTAGAATTTAAATTTCATCCCGTTCCTTGTACTGAAACCATAAATGATGTATTATCTGCCGTTTTGGGAGACATCGGCTTTGAAAGCTTTGTGGAACAGACAGATGGCATTGCGGCATACATACCTCAAAACTCATATAAAGAGCACGCTCTTCAAGAAACCATCGCAAATTTTCCTATAAATAACGTAAGCATTGAGTATACTTATCTGGAAGCGGAAGATAAGGACTGGAATCAAGAATGGGAGAAGAATTTCTTTCAGCCTATCGTAATAGACAACCGATGCGTAATCCACAGTACATTTCATCACGATGTCCCCAAAGCTCAATATGATATTATAATTAATCCACAGATGGCCTTCGGAACAGGACATCACGAAACAACAAGTCTCATCATCTCTGAATTACTGGATGCTGATTTGCAAAAGAAATCGGTACTTGATATGGGATGTGGCACTTCGATACTCGCAATACTAGCCCGTATGCGTGGTGCTTCTTCATGTACGGCAATAGATATTGATGACTGGTGTGTGCGCAATTCACTTGAAAACATCGTCCTAAATAAAGTAGACAACATAAGTGTATCACAAGGTGATGCATCTGCTCTTACCGGCAAAGGACCTTTTGACGTCATCATTGCCAATATAAACCGCAATATACTTTTAAACGACATGAAACAATATGTGAAATGCATGCATCCCGGTTCCGAACTATACATGAGTGGATTCTATGTGGAAGATATTCCTGCTATACAAACGGAAGCAGAGCGTAATGGACTTAAGTTCGTCAATCACAGGCAAAAAAACCGATGGACTGCTGTAAAATTCACAGCATAAAAGAAGTTCCATCGAATTCTTTGATAAAAAGTATCCATAAAGTAATTATTCATCTTTTAATATTTCCACAGGGGATATACGGCTTATAGTATGTGCGGGAATATAAACGCCAAGCCATGTAACTATAAGCATCAAGACATATACAATAAATGTGACAATTATAAAATGATAAAAGAAATAATTTGTTATATATAAATTATCATTGCCAGGGATATTATCGTTCAGTTTATAGAGACCTTCGAAATAGGCCCATTGAAAATATAAGAAACAACCTATAAGCACTGCAACAGTTGTCATTACAAAAGCTTCCCTAATCAGCATCCAATAAATACCTCTAGGTGAAGCACCATATGAAAGCCGGATACCTATTTCTTCACGCCGGGTTCGTGTATGAAACCAAAAAGTGCCACTAACAGCCAATAATAAATTAATTATAAAAAAGTAAGCCAGTACATATTTCATCCGTATTTCATTTGTCACCCCTTCTTGGATATCACTTTCACTCTGTACCAGATGAAAAGGAGCCAATTTGCTGAAAACAAGAGAACCGGATACAAGATGATCATCTATCCATGGCATAAATTCTTCCATAAAATGTTTTTCCGAAACACCGGATTTAGTACGAAAGAAGATTCGTACGCTATGTTTAAACGCCCAATCTGGCATTTTATCCAACCACGGCACAAAACGTATAAGATACGGTTGCATACTATTACGCATTTTAACAGGTTTCACCAACCCTACTACGCGCATTTCCGCACTATCCGGACCATAAACTCGTTTTCCAACTAAATCACCTTTATTATTGGATAGTAGTTTTGCTGCATCTTCCGTCATCAAAATTGTACCGGAAGTAAATTTTGTATTTTCTAATGTTTCCCAAGTCCCGTCTTTTGCTGAACAAAAGCGCCAAGTTTGAAAGAAACTAGAATGAGGGAAAAAGGGAATATAAGACATAGGCACTTTCATTGTATCTTTATAGACAAAACTCACATTGTTTCCAGGAGAACTTGGATAAGCACCCCGCAAGACACAAGTTGCCGACTCAATATCTCGATAATTTCGTAACTCTTCCATGATGCGCTCATAATCTCTAAGTGGAACAGAAATTGTATCCGTTAAATTACGTACCAGCTCTAGACGATATAAACCATCTGCATCATATCCACCCGGAATGGATTGATTATATTTTAAAACAAACAGAGGATCAATAATAGCCCAACTCACAATAGTAATCACTACCAATTCCAACATAATCCAAAGATTATGCCGTCGGGTATTCCACAACATTTTAATAATTTGCCTCAGCATATTTATTATTTCTGTTTATTAAGCGAATAAACAATTTCTTTTTTTAAAGTTACATAAGCTGGAATTAATGCTGAACACACATTCAGCACAATACAAACCATAAAGGTCACCAAGAACAGAATGGGACTAAAGAGCATATCCGCAGTAAGACTCATCTGCGTAAGGTCAGATAAGGATTGCATCCCGCCATCCAAGATAGTTAATAACCAATCCTTTGCAAATAATATGATTCCAAAAGATAACAATAATCCCAATACCCCACCGAAACAAGTGAGCAAAAGATTTTCCCACATAATTTGTGAGAATAACTGTTTCCCAGTCGCTCCAAAAGCTTTACGTACCCCCATTTCCGGAAGCCGATGCTCCATACATGAAGAAATCATTCCCGAGAGATTGAGCGCCGGTACTAACAATAGCATGCATAACCATAAACCTATCTGTTTAAAGATTTTAAGGAAATCCAGATCTTTCATATCTTCAGTGTAAAACAAGGTTTTCCAATATAGATAGGGCTGCCCGTGCATCAATAAAAAACTACCATCCTGATTTTGCTCATTAAATTTACGAACATACTCATCTACCCCAGCCCTTACTTCACGAATATTCAAAGCTGAAGGTAACAAAAATACAGCCTGAAACGGTCCAAGTATATCCCCATCAGAAGCACCTTGTATTGTATAACTAGGAATACTACTATATGGTAGCCACACTTCTGCATAGCTTACTTTAGTAACATAACTTGGAGACTTCACAACACCACACACCCGGTAATCTACGTAATTCAGCTCCATATGTCGCCCTACTATTTCAATTTCCCCAAATATGCGTCGTGCCATATCCTCTGAGACAACAGCTACATGCATTCCACTTTGAAAATCTGCATCTGTAAAAGGTTTCCCTTGAACAAAAGAGAAACCAAATATCTTCCAAAATTCCGGATCAGTTGCCTTTACCCAAACAGAAAATGGGCGTTTTACTCCATTAACCTTTACAAGCCAGCTCTCAGCATCCTTTACAGCTGACACTGCTTCAGTTCCTTTTAATGAAGAAAAACATTTTCTTATAAAATCGGAAGAGTATCTCCATGTATTATTTAACGAATGATCTTTTATATCCTGCATATGCGCTGTTGGTGCAATAGCCATACGAGTACGATATATTTCCGGATAAATGTCCGCGATCTTTATATAATAAATAATAACAAGTATCATCACCATAGAAATAGCCAGTCCAGTAGCTACAATATAAAATGTACTAAATAGTGGATTTTGACGTAACAAATGGATAGCTTGTCCCAAATATTTTTTTATCATACAAATAATCTACTTTATCTTATTGAAAGCAAAGAACAATAAAAGTACCAAATTCTTTAAGAAAGTTATCCAACTGATTATCAGAGCAATATCAATAAATTATATTGTCCATATTCGAACATCTGTTCAATAATGAACGATGCTTTTATCCCTGTACAATTAGGTTCATATGATATACAATTAAATAATCAACATTTTTAACACAAATAAGTGATCACTTTTGCAAAGTAAGTGCTTTTAAGTCTTCCAGTGACCCATTAAAAACGTTTAGATCAACATCTTTTTTAATGCCCGGTACACTGCCTGCATCAGTATGTTGCCAAAAAGTCCAACGACCTTCGTACTTCACCGAATCCACATAATAATGGGCTATCCAGTAAGGATAGGAATCAAACACGGGATCATCCAAATAACGGGTCTTAAATTTATATGAGGTATAAAGAATAGGTTTCACCCCATAGTGGGTTTCGACACAATCGAGCCAAGTTTTAACAGCCGTTTTCAACTCGCCGACAGAACGCTTGCCATTGCTCTCCACATCAAGCACCGGAGGTAAATCACCGACAGAAAGATGAACCGACCGAATAAAAAAATCAGCTTGTTTACGAGGATCTGTTTTGGGGGAGAAAAAATGATATGCCCCCCGAATAAAACCATACTGACGGGCGCAATCAAAATTATGGCTAAAAGCATCATCACTATGGTCGTCTCCTTCCGTAGCTTTCATAAAAATAAATCGAATAGGAAATCCTGTGTTTTGACTACTGATTAATTGCTCCCAATCAATGACACCTTGATGGTGGGATATATCAATTCCGTGCACTTCATAGCAGCAGGGCATGCACACTCCATACTCTTTCTGACCATGACAAGGCTTCCATCTATAAGCATACGGACGTATAAAAAACCAATAAAATCCAGTAGAAAAAGCGATTACAACAACAAAGGCAATTATGTTACGTAGCCATGTAGGCATAGTACGTACCCGATGTTTTTTCACACGGCGGGAAGATCTCTTACGGGGCGTGGATTTACGGCGGGAAGTATTGCTTGTTTTTGCTGCCATTACTTACTTAAGAAATAACAATAAACTATAGATACAAATATACAAATTAAAAGCAAAGAAGTGACTTAAAAAAGGGCGAGATTAAATGCCCCGCCCTTTTCCCTATCTAATATAAATTATTGAGCATGCTCCAATTGAAGTGTCTTTGTCGGCTGATCACAAACTTCTGTTGGTCCAAAATATTGAATCGGACCCGGATAGACATAGTCAGTAACCATTGCCCAAGTATCACGTTTAGCAGCAAACGCTTTGAAAGGAGCACCATCCAATTTGACCAAGGCCTTCTGGATAACAGGTTTCATTTCACCATGGCGACGCTCCATATTCATCATCATTGTAATAGGCACGCCACCGGCAATCCACTGATCGGCAGGAGCGGTAGTGTTCCGTACGGAAGACATATAGCCGGTTTTTCCATTAGCTATCAAGGCAGAAGCTGCATACCCCAGCGAGTAGCAATAGTCAGCATCATAATTGGAAGGAGCTGCACAACGACCTTCATAACCAAAAAAGTGGTGTTGGGCGGCAAACTTACCAACAAACTTACCTTCTTCTTTCCAGGAAGCAAGCTTAGTAGCAACCATTTCGGATAATAATTTTTCTGTTTCAATAAGAGAAACCTGTACATTTCCATGTGGATCACGGTCTAATGACAATTGACGTGCCACACCCTCGGGCAAGCTGGCATACACCGTAGCATTTTCTTTCGAAAGCTTGCTGATGATATAGTCACGTTGATGAGATTTCTTGATGTGAGAAAACTCTTCTGCATTAGCCGCCAGAAAGTCGTTCAATTCAGCAATCAAACGTTTCATAGCCGGGATAAATTCGATCAACCCCTCCGGTATAAGAACAGTTCCGAAATTATTCCCTTGAGCCGCACGCGCAGCTACAATCTGAGCAATATAAGTTACAATATCATCCAAAGACATATCCTTAGCTTCCACTTCTTCGGAAATAATGCAAATATTAGGTTGCACTTGCAACGCACATTCTAAAGCAATATGGGAAGCAGAGCGCCCCATCAATTTAATAAAATGCCAATATTTGCGAGCGGAATTACAATCACGCTGAATATTACCTATAACCTCAGAATAAACTTTGCAAGCCGTATCAAAACCGAAAGAGGTTTCAATCATTTCATTCTTAAGGTCACCATCAATGGTTTTCGGACAACCGATAACCTGCACACCACATTTCTTGGCGGCATAATATTCAGCTAGGACACAAGCGTTTGTATTCGAATCATCCCCACCTATGATAACTAAGGCTTTAATGCCTAATTCTTTTAAAATCTCATATCCCTTTTCAAACTGATCTACCGTTTCTAGTTTAGTACGACCAGAACCGATAATATCAAATCCACCGGTATTACGATACTCATCAACGATATCAGCAGTTAGCTCCATATAATTATGATCAACCAACCCACCGGGGCCAAGAATAAATCCATAAAGCTTGCAGTCTTTATTTAGTTTTTTTATACCATCAAATAATCCGGAAATTACATTATGTCCACCGGGAGCTTGCCCTCCAGAAAGAATAACTCCCACATTAAAAGATTGATATCTAGCATTTTCACTAGCTGTTTCAAACTTAATCAAAGGCATCCCATAAGTATTTGGGAATAATTTCTGAATGGCATCCTGATCGGCAACAGATTGGGTCGGAGCTCCCATCACTGCCTTTACAGTTCCTCTCAGAGCCTGTGGAAGTTTAGGCTGATACGCAGCCCTTGCAATTTGTAATGCACTTTTAGTCATGTTGTTTATTTTTAAAGGTGTTAATAAAGTTTCGTTTCTAAAACCCCGCAAATTTCGTTTTTTTTCGGAGAATATGCAAACTTTTCAAAGACTTACCTTATTCAGTTTATAATCAATTTATCTCTGATATTGCTCCGATATATATCCCATAAATATACTATATATCAGAACTATAACGAATATATATCGGAGCAATATCAAAGATATACCAAAGTATATACGTCGAAAAATCAAAATTATACTTATCTTTGTGGTTATAACAAAGCAGAATATAATATTAGCTGATAATAAAAAATAGAATATATGGGAACTATTAAACAAGGTATTCTTGGAGATTTTTCAGGAAAAGTAGGGAATGTAATAGGCTATAAACGGAATGGAGTCAATTACCTCCGTGCACAAGCAGCCTGCATCAGTAATCCCAGAACAAAAGAACAACAAAAGCAACGGGAAAAATTCTCAGCGGCAATGTGCTTCCTTAAAGCTGTTAATCCTTTCATTCGTATAGGGTATAAAAACTATACACAAGGACGAACAGCTTATAACACAGCCTTATCTTATCTGTTAAAACGAGCTATCGTGGTAAACGGAGAACAAAAAGAAATCAATTTTAAGCAAGCAATGGTCTCTATAGGCTTCTTAATGCCCGTATTCAATGCATCAGCAAAGTATGACAATAACAAAATGATCTTTCAATGGGAAGATAATAGCGGCACGGGCAATGCAGAAGCTACAGATGTGGCAATGCTGCTTGTTTATAACAAAGAGAAAGGAATATCCCTCTATAACATGATCGCTGCCACCCGTGCTGATAGTTTTGCCCAAATAGACCTACCCGAAGAATGGGGTAAAAATACACTAATTCCCTATCTGAGTTTTACTAGTACAGACGGAGAAGAAGTGGCAAACAGCATATGCCTGATATAGCTCACAACCTATATCATAAGAAAAATTACAGATATACGTAATGCATTATTCTATAAAAAAGCATATCTTTACCGAGAAAATTCAATAGAATCATTCTAAATGTAAAAATTATGGCAAGTAGAAGACAACTTAAAAAGAATATTAATTACATAATAGGAGAATTATTCACAGAGTGTTTAATACAGCATTTGTATATACCCGAAACGGACAAAACAAAAGCTGATGAATTAATGGGCAAAATTCTAAAAATACAGGATGAATTCATTAATCGCATCAGTCATACCGAAGCGGGAAATGTAAAAGGTTTCTATAAAAAATTCCATGTTGACTTCAATGCCAAAATCGATGAAGTAATTAGCGCATTAGGCAAATTGAAGTAAAAAGCAGGAATGAGAAAAATTATATACAACTTTATCTATCGACAAATTCTGCGATGGAAGACGAATGTCACAGTACCAAACTATGACAAATGTGTGATATGTGCTGCTCCACATACTTCTAATTGGGATTTATTCATTGGTAAGCTATTTTATGGCGCCATGGGGCGAAAAACGAGCTTTATGATGAAAAAAGAATGGTTTTTTTTCCCTCTGGGATTGTTGTTCAAAGCTGTTGGGGGCATACCTGTAGATCGCCGACACAAAACCTCCTTAGTAGAACAAATGACAAAACAATTTGCTCAAAGCAAAAAATTTCATCTCGCTATTACACCGGAAGGAACACGTAAAGCAAATCCTAATTGGAAGAAAGGATTCTATTATATAGCTCTCAAAGCGAAAGTCCCTATTATGCTTATAGCAATTGATTACCCTAATAAAACCATTGTGTCAACAAAGTCTATCATGCCAAGTGGAGACATCGTAAAAGATATGAGGGAAATAAAACTCTACTTTAAAAATTACAAAGGGAAGAATCCGCGCAATTTTGCTCTGGGAGAAATCTAAAAACAAAGCTGTAAATAGTCAGCCTATTTTAGAATATAAAAGGTATATAACTAAAACAAAAAGAACACATCATGAATCCTTTGCGTATTACCCCCCTGCAAATGGATATCATTTGGGAAGATAAACAAAAAAATCTTCAACGACTTCGTAAAAAGTTGGAGAAAATTTGCGAAGAAACGGACATTGTTATTCTACCCGAAATGTTTTCGACAGGGTTTAGTATGAACAGCCGTAATTTAGCTGAGTCAACCTCGGGAAAAACAATTACGACACTACGGCAATGGTCCGCGGAGTTTCAAATAGCTCTTGCGGGAAGCTATATCGCCTGTGATGCCGGACTATCCGAACATACTCCGGAGACAAAAACAAACTATTATAACCGCGCCTTTTTTATTACTCCCGAAGGTAACGCTTCTTTCTATGACAAGCGCCATTTATTTCGCATGGGAAATGAAGTTGAAAGTTTCACCGCCGGGGCAAAACGTCCCATTATCAACTATAAAGGTTGGAACATCTTATTACTGGTGTGCTACGATCTCCGGTTCCCGGTATGGAGCAGAAACAGAAGCAACGAATATGATATACTCATTTACACCGCCAATTGGCCGGCTTCCCGTCGGCACGTATGGGATATATTATTACAAGCAAGAGCTTTGGAAAATATGAGTTATGTATGTGGCGTCAACCGTATAGGCATAGATGGGAATGAATTATCTTACAACGGTGGTAGTACAATATACTCTCCTAAAGGAGAACAAATGATTATCATCCCGGACCATGAAGAGGGATTTGCCACGGCAAGCCTTGATAGAAATTCGCTAAAGAATTTCCGAAATAAATTTCCGGTATGGAAAGATGCGGATCAATTTGAAATACAAACTTAAAAGTAAGAACTGCTTTTTAACTATTTTAATGTAAATATCCCAAAGAGAAGGGTGCACAAAACTTAAAAAGTCACTACTTTTGTTCTCCAAAACATGTAATGAACATAGTTTTTTTATTTTTGTTAAGTCTAAATAAACAAAAGACTTCAATCATTTATTAATAAACAACATTATGAAAACCAATCTTAGTTCTCAAATCACTCTTAATAGAGTATCCCCCAGGTACTACAAGCCTGAGAACGCATTTGAACGGTCAGTATTAACCCGACTAGAAAAGATTCCGACTGATATTTACGAATCGGCGGAAGAAGGTGCCGAACATATAGCTGGTGAAATAGCCCAACTCATTCGTGAAAAACAAAAAGTCGGACGTTTTTGTGTAATAGCATTAACCGGAGGCAGTTCCCCGCGTAATGTCTATTCAGCTCTAATCCGCATGCATAAAGAAGAGGGACTAAGCTTCCGCAACGTAATAGTATTCAATCTTTATGAATATTACCCACTGGCCCCAGACGCTATCAACAGCAACCTCAACGCTTTAAGGGAGATGTTTCTCAATCATGTTGACATTGACAAGCAAAATGTATTCAGTCCGGATGGAACAATTGCAAAAGATACGATCTTTGAATATTGCCGCTTATACGAGCAACGCATTGAAAGCTTTGGAGGAATAGATATCGCACTATTGGGCATTGGACGTGTAGGAAACATCGGTTTCAACGAACCCGGTTCCCGTCTAAACTCAACAACCCGGTTAATCTTGCTGGATAATGATTCCCGCAACGAAGCCTCTAAAAGATTCGGAAGTATAGAAAGCACCCCCATAAGCTCTATTACAATGGGAGTTTCTACAATCTTAGCTTCTAAAAAGATCTATTTGATGGCATGGGGTGAGGAAAAAGCAAAAATGGTAAAAGAATGTGTGGAAGGTCCGGTCACCGATACCATTCCGGCATCTTACCTACAAACTCATAATGATGCCCATGTTGTTATAGACCTTTCATCTGCAGGTAACCTAACCCGTATTCAACGTCCATGGTTAGTGACATCTTGCGAATGGAACGACAAATTAATACGTAGCGCTATCGTCTGGCTATGCCAATTAACTAAAAAACCTATTCTGAAATTAACGAATAGAGATTATAATGAAAACGGATTAAGTGAATTGCTTGCATTATACGGTTCTGCCTACAATGTAAATATCAAGATATTCAATGATCTGCAACACACCATTACCGGATGGCCCGGAGGCAAACCTAATGCAGATGACACTTATCGTCCGGAGCGTGCCAAACCATATCCTAAACGGATTATTGTATTTTCACCGCACCCTGATGATGATGTAATATCCATGGGGGGAACCATACGTCGTTTAGTAGAACAGAAGCATGATGTCCACATCGCATACGAAACATCAGGTAATATTGCTGTTGGCGATGAAGAAGTCATCCGCTTCCTGCACTTTATCAACGGTTTCAATCAGATATTCAACAATAGCGAAGATAAAGTTATTGCCGACAAATATGCTGAAATACGCAAATTCTTAAAGGAAAAGAAAGATGGCGATATAGACATAAGAGACATCTTAACGATCAAAGGACTGATACGTAGAGGAGAAGCAAGAACAGCCTGCACCTATAATAATATTCCTTTGGATCATTGCCACTTCCTTGACCTGCCATTTTATGAAACCGGTAAAATCCAAAAGAATCCGATCAGTGAAGCCGATATAGAAATAGTGCGCAACTTACTTCGCGAAGTAAAGCCTCATCAAATTTTTGTAGCGGGAGACTTGGCTGACCCACATGGTACCCACAGGGTATGTACCGATTCTGTTTTTGCTGCTATCGATCTGGAAAAAGAAGAAGGAGCTAAATGGTTAAAAGATTGTCGCATTTGGATGTATCGCGGTGCATGGGCTGAATGGGAAATAGAGAACATAGAAATGGCTGTACCTATTAGTCCTGAAGAATTACGAGCAAAACGTAACTCTATTCTCAAACATCAGTCACAAATGGAAAGTGCACCTTTCTTAGGCAACGACGAACGGCTCTTCTGGCAACGTAGTGAAGAACGTAACCGCAGTACAGCAGCCCTGTATGATAGCCTTGGACTTGCATCATACGAAGCAATGGAAGCTTTCGTGGAATATATTCCCCTATAACCTCCAGTAGGTTCTATGAATAAATTAGTTAAAAACAGGGCTACTCTTTTTTGAGTAGCCCTTGCTATTTACTTTTTTTGCACATGCTTTTTTGTAAGAAGAAGGTGATAAGGATGTTTTATATACATAATCATGAGAAAAAAATCATTTATACTCACATTTATACTGATCTGCCTGCATACCCTGATTCCGGCTAAGGTAGCAGCACAAGATATTAAAGCAACTGTCCAGGAACGATTACAAACCTACTTCCAACAATATACAACTACAACAGTAAACATAGGAAACTGCAAATTAGATAGCTTCCAAATAGACTTTCAGCACAAAAGACTATTGATATATGCCAATGAAAAATTTGCCTATCAACCTTTTCGCCCTGAAACAATTCTAGCCATTTACCGCCACCTGAAACAGATTCTTCCCGGTCCGGTATGCTATTTTGACCTTAATCTGATAGCAGATGGACGCTCCATAGACGATTTGATACCCAATTTCTACAGAAAAGGCAAGAAAGATAAATCACGATTATACTCAAACTTAAACCACAAAGAAAATCCATGGGTGACTTGTGCTTCCCTCCCCTACACTATAAGTAAAGGATTGGAAGGTAAGCATATTGCTCTATGGCAAAGTCATGGAAGGTACTTCATAAACGAAACCGGAAAATGGGGATGGCAACGCCCTCGTCTCTTTTGTACCACAGAAGATCAATTCACTCAATCGTTTATATTGCCCTACGTCATTCCTATGCTGGAAAATGCCGGTGCGAATGTATTTACCCCACGAGAACGGGACATGCAACGACATGAAGTAATCGTAGACAATGACGGAAACCAAACAAGACAAGAGGGGGAAATAGCCTCCATCTATCTGGATGCTAAAAGTAAAAAAGCACATTGGACACAAACCGCTCAATCGGGATTTGCACAACAAAAAACAATATATCTGAATGGAGAAAATCCATTCCATAATGGTACCGCACGCTACGCCCGCACTGAAAAGAAAAAGAATAAAGCTTTTGCAGAATGGGTGCCCAACATCCCTGAAAAAGGAGAATATGCGGTTTATGTTTCCTATCAGACACTTCCCAACAGTATCAGCGATGCTAAATATATTGTTTTTCATAATGGAGGTGCCACCGAGTTCAAAGTCAATCAACAAATAGGCGGCGGCACCTGGGTTTATCTGGGGACTTTTTCTTTTGATAAAGGAGCAAACGACTACGGCATGGTTGTGCTAAGCAATGAAAGTAGCCAAAAAGGAGTAGTCTGTGCAGATGCAGTCCGGTTTGGCGGAGGCATGGGAAACATTGCTCGTGGAGGACAAACAAGCGGCCTGCCCCGTTATTTAGAAGGTGCACGCTACTATGCACAATGGGCGGGGATGCCCGATTCTGTATACAACGGACGCAAAGGAACAAATGACTATGCGGATGACATAAATACCCGTTCCAATATGATTAATTATCTTTCAGGCGGTTCCATCTTTAATCCAAAGGAAAAGGGACTGGGCATTCCTTTTGAGATGTCCATGGCCCTTCACAGCGACGCGGGATTTGATAAAAAGGATCAGATCATTGGCACATTGGGCATTTATACTACACAATACCATAAAGGTGTTCTGACTGCCGGGACTGACCGATATGCCTCTCGCGATCTATCTGACCTGCTTTTGACTCAACTCCAACAGGACATCCGCTCTACCTTCGCCGTTGACTGGACCAGACGTAGCATGTGGAACCGGAACTATAGCGAAACACGCCTTCCGGCAGTACCTTCTACCATCGTGGAGCTTCTTTCACATCAGAATTTCGCCGATATGCGTTTAGGGCACGATCCTAATTTCAAGTTTACAACAGGACGTGCCATATACAAGGCTATCCTTAAATTCTTAAGCAATCAGCACGACGAAGATTATGTGGTACAGCCTCTACCGGTCAGTCACTTTGCCATCCGGTTCGGTAAAAAGAAAAATACGGTTGAACTCTCTTGGAAAGGGGAAAAAGATCCATTGGAATCAACCGCCGTCCCACACGAATATATAGTCTACAAACGCATTGGGTACGGGGGATTTGACAATGGAATACGAGTCAGTGACAATTCATACACTCTTAAGATAGAGTCAGGCATTGTGTACTCTTTCAAAGTATGTGCCATAAATCGAGGAGGAAAAAGCTTCCCTTCTGAAATTCTGTCAGCATATAAAAGCAAACATGAAAAGAAACGGATTCTAATAGTAAACGGATTCGACCGTATTAGCGGTCCTGGTACCATTAACACTGAAGAGGAAGAGGGGTTCGATCTGACCAATGACCCGGGCGTACCTTATTATCTATATGATATATCATTATGTGGAGCACAAAATGATTTCTCACGAAAACACGCTGGAAAGACATTAGGGGAAAGCGGAAGAGAATGGGAAGGAATGAGAATTGCAGGAAATACCTTTGACTACCCCTTTATACATGGCAAAGCCATACAGGCATCCGGTGAATATAGTTTTGTTTCATGTAGTAAAGGTTCTGTGGAAAATGGCAGTATTAGTCTGGAAAATTATGATGCCGTAGATTACATCTTAGGGTTGGAGAAAGAGGATTATCTACAAAGTGATCCGGCACGCAATGTACACTACAAAACATTCTCTTCATCCTTACAGCGTGCATTCACTTCATATTGCCAATTCGGAGGAAACCTATTAGTCAGTGGAGCATACATCGGGAGTGACATGAACACGATAGCGGGAGACCAAGCTTTTACACAAGACATTTTAAAATACCGCTACGTACATTCTATGAATGAAAGCCATTCTGACAGCATCAGCGGGTTACAGCGGACCATACACATTCCACGTATGCCCAACGAAGAGAGTTATGCCGTAACAGCTCCGGATTGCATACAACCTACAGGCAGTGCATTCCCCGTATTTGCTTACCTACCTGATAATCAATGTGCAGGAGTTGCTTACAAAGGGAGTTACAACACTTTCGTAATGGGATTCCCTTTCGAAAGCATACAACAGGACACCGACCGTAATGTTATTATGGCATCTATTTTACATTTCTTTTTTCAAGTAAAAAAATAAAAAAAGATACTTCGAATTAAAAATAACACTTATCTTTGCTTTTAAAGTATAACCCTTTATAACATAAAAAGTCATGTACACTATACAAGCAAATCCCACCGGAACACGCAGTTTGGAAGTATCTGACAAACACCTTGCGACCATTGAAAAATACGGGCTTTTCCGCCGTCTAATAGATAGTAACGGCATTGTAGATGAAGCTGTATTGGAAAAACTAAGGTTGAACATACGTTCCCTTATCGCTTCACAGGAAGAAGACAGTAAAGATTTACTTGATTTATGTATTGATGTGATCTATCACAACAATATGAAAGCTTTCGGATTGCAACAGCTCATTAAACTGTATCTGGAATGGCTTTCCCAGCAAGAATCCGCGGATGAAGAAGATTGAAAAACAAAATGAAATCAATTAATACCTGCGGACAAAAGCAGTATAGTCCGCTCATCCCGGCTATTGAAGCTATATGCAAAGCGACTCCCGGTGACAAACTGGAAATTATTATGGACAACACCATTGCTTTCAGTGATTTAAAGGAGTATCTTATAGAACGGAACATTGGCTTCAGAGAAATTTATGACGGCGAACAGATGGCTGTGCAATTCATAGTGTGACCCACATACATGTGCAAAGAAAAATGTATCTTTGCGGCATGAAAGAATATAGATTGACCGATTGGTTACCGACCACCAAAAAAGAAGTTGAGCTTAGAGGATGGGATGAATTGGATGTCATCCTGTTTAGCGGGGATGCATATGTAGACCATCCTTCTTTCGGAGCAGCTGTCATTGGACGTATTCTGGAAGCTGAAGGATTACGGGTGGCTATTGTTCCACAGCCCAATTGGCGGGATGATCTGCGGGATTTCAAGAAATTGGGACGCCCGGGTCTTTTCTTCGGAATTAGTGCAGGATGTATGGATTCCATGGTCAACAAATATACGGCCAATAAACGGTTACGCCACGACGATGCATACACACCGGACGCGCGACCGGATATGCGACCGGAATATCCTTCCATTGTTTACACCCGCATCTTAAAAGATCTTTTTCCTGATGTTCCTGTCGTTCTGGGAGGAATAGAAGCTAGTATGCGCCGGCTAACCCACTATGATTACTGGCAAGATAAACTATGCAAAAGCATTCTTATAGATAGCAAGGCCGACATGCTGATTTATGGAATGGGAGAAAAGCCCATAGTGGAATTGGTGAAACGATTAAAAGACCAAGGCAACAACTCAATACAAAACATTCCCCAAATAGCCTATTTGTGCAAAACAACTGATTTCAACGCTCAAGAAGGTGATATCCGGCTATATTCACACAGTGAATGTCTAAAAGACAAGAAAAATCAGGCGGCCAATTTCCGACATATTGAAGAAGAGAGCAATAAATATGCTGCATCGCGCATCACTCAGGAAGTAGATGACTTTACCGTAGTGGTTAATCCCCCTTATCCCCCAATGACAGAAACGGAATTGGACCGTTCATTCGATTTGCCATATACCCGTATGCCTCATCCTAAATATAAAGACAAACGTATACCGGCATACGACATGATTAAATTTTCCGTCAACATTCACCGTGGTTGCTTTGGCGGATGTGCTTTTTGTACGATTTCGGCTCATCAGGGGAAATTCATTATCAGCCGTAGCAAAGAAAGCATCCTGAAGGAAGTGAAGGCTGTAATGGATTTGCCGGACTTCAAAGGATACTTAAGCGATTTGGGAGGACCATCCGCAAACATGTATCGTATGAAAGGAAAGGATGAGGATATTTGTAAGAAATGCAAGCGTCCATCTTGTGTCCATCCCAAAGTATGTCCCAATCTTAACACGGACCATCGCCCGTTATTGAATATTTATCATGCCGTAGACGCATTGCCCGGAATCAAAAAAAGTTTCATTGGCAGCGGGGTGCGTTACGACTTATTGCTCTATCGCAGCAAAGACGAAACGGTCAACCACAACGCCGCTGAATATACCCGAGAGCTCATCACCAAGCATGTGAGCGGACGTCTCAAAGTGGCACCCGAACATACCAGTGACCAGACACTGTATGTAATGCGTAAACCTTCTTTTCAACAATTTGAAGAATTTAAACGCATCTTCGACCGCATCAATCGTGAAGAAGGACTACACCAACAGCTTATCCCCTACTTCATTTCCAGTCACCCGGGATGTACGGAAGAAGATATGGCAGAGCTGGCAGTCGTCACCAAGCGACTCGACTTCCATTTAGAACAGGTACAAGACTTCACACCCACCCCGATGACCGTTGCCACCGAGGCATGGTACACCGGCTACCATCCTTATACGCTAGAGCCTATATTCAGTGCTAAAACACCGCATGAGAAGCTTGCTCAACGACAATTTTTCTTTTGGTACAAGCCCGAAGAGCGGAAAAACATTATCAAAGAATTGAAACGGATGGGAAGGCAGGACTTAATTGACAAACTTTACGGAAAAACGAATAAGAAGTCAAAACAGTAAATCTGAAAGAATTACACAGGTAAGGTAATTATGGGGTAAAATAGACATCTCATTCTTCCACTTCCATAGCAAGAATCTCCTTAAGTACACTGACCGCAGTTTCCACATTATCCACATCTTTCACCACCATGCTACGCTTCCCGTTTTGATCACGCAAATCGCAACGCCGGGTATATTTCATCATGTAAGAAATGAATTTGCCAAATGCCTGACTCTTATAGTAGGGGCTGTCAGGATTGGAAACAAAGAATAAAGTCATGCGTCCACCCTTTAAGAAAGTTCTTTCGACACCAAGGCGGGCTGAAATACGACGCAAAGGAACAATACGCAATAATTCTTCAGTTTCAGGAGGAACAGGACCGAAACGATCAATAAGTTGAGATCGGAAAGCCTCAACGTCCTTATCTAATGTGAGTCCGTCCAACTCACGATAAAGCAACATACGCTCACTACTTCCCGTCACATAAGTGGCCGGTAGTAAAAGTTCCAAATCGCTTTCTACCTGACATTCTTCCACGAACTGTTCACCGCTAATAATTGTCCCTTCTGCCTTCAATTCATCAGCATAAAGATCGGCAAATTCATCGGTCTTCAGTTCATGCACAGCTTCGGACAGAATCTTCTGGTATGTTTCATACCCAAGATCGGCAATAAAGCCACTCTGTTCGGCTCCCAGCATATTGCCTGCACCACGAATATCCAAATCCTGCATGGCAATATGGATTCCACTACCCAGATCACTAAAGTTCTCAATAGCCTGTAAACGCCGCTTAGCTTCCGAAGTCAGCGAAGCCAAAGGAGGTGCCAATAAGTAACAAAAGGCTTTTTTGTTACTACGCCCCACTCGTCCGCGCATCTGGTGCAAATCACTTAGTCCAAAATTCTGAGCCTGATTGATAATGATCGTATTGGCATTGGGTATATCGATTCCGCTTTCTATAATGGTCGTAGCAACCAGAACATCATAATCATAATTAACAAAACCAACTATTATTTTCTCCAGTTCCACCGGTTCCATTTGCCCATGACCGATAGCAACGCGACAATCCGGAATATGCCGTTCGATCATATCTTTCAATTCCGACAAATTGGATATTCTGTTACTGACGAAAAAGACCTGACCATTCCTGCTCATCTCAAAATTAACAGCATCGGCAATGATCTCATCGTTAAACGTATGAATTTCTGTCTGAATAGGATAACGGTTAGGCGGTGGAGTTTGAATGACACTAAGGTCACGCGCACCCATCAATGAAAATTGTAAAGTACGGGGAATAGGGGTCGCCGTCATGGTAAGGGTATCCACATTCACCCTCAGCTGACGAAGCTTTTCCTTTACCGAAACTCCGAACTTCTGCTCCTCATCAACGATAAGCAGTCCAAGATCTTTGAACTTCACATCTTTCCCTAATATACGATGAGTACCTATCAAAATATTCACCTCACCTGAGGCCAGCTTCTTGAGAATAGCACGAGCTTGTGCAGTGGTACGGGCACGACTTAGGTACTCCACACTGCAAGGGAAGTCCTTTAATCGTTCAGTAAACGTTTGATAATGTTGATAAGCCAGCACAGTTGTTGGCACCAGCACGGCAACTTGTTTATTATCCGCTGCGGCTTTAAAGGCAGCACGTACGGCTACTTCCGTTTTACCAAATCCCACATCACCACAAACAAGGCGATCCATCGGGCGGTCACTCTCCATATCCGCTTTTACATCAGCAGTAGCTTTACTTTGGTCCGGTGTATCTTCATAGATAAAGGAGGCTTCCAATTCCCGTTGTAAAAAGCTATCGGGACTGAATCGAAAACCTTTTTCTTCCCGTCGCTGCGAATACAGCTTGATTAAATCACGGGCAATATCCTTAATTTTAGTCTTGGTACGCTCCTTTAATTTTTCCCAGGCACCCGTACCCAACTTATTTAAGCGAGGAGTTTCCCCTTCCTTGCCCTTATATTTAGAAACCTTATGCAACGAGTGTATGGAGACAAACACCACGTCATCGTTTTGATATACCAGTTTCATGACTTCCTGAGTGGTATCCCCATTAGGAATACGCACCAACCCGGCAAACCGTCCCACACCATGATCAATATGTACCACATAGTCGCCCGGTGTAAACTGATTGAGTTCTTTAAGTGAAAGTGCCACTTTACCCGAACGGGCTTTATCACTCTTCAGATTATATTTATGGTAACGGTCAAACAGTTGATGATCGGTAAACACGCAAACTTTCAAAACATTATCGGAAAACCCTTCATGCAAGGTGCGTTCCACTGCTGTAAAGGCGATTTCGTCTCCCCTATCATCAAAAATTGCACGGATACGATCAGTCTGTTTTATACTATCACTACAGATATAGATTTTATATCCCCTGGTAAGATAAGACTCAAAGCTTTCCGCCACCAAATCAAAGTTTTTATGAAAGATAGGTTGTGCTGTTATATCAAAAGTCATTTTAGCATCAGGCGTACCGGTTGGCTTATTGCCAAATTCCATCCGGCGAAAGTCCAGTGCACGAAGGGTAAACTCACTACCATTGATCAACTTACCATCCAATGAAATACTTCCGTTATCCTCCGCTTCACGCGCAGCAATGGCTTGTGAAGTCAATGCTTCATCATGCACTACCTGAATGCGGTCACGTAACCAAAGAAAATCTTTCATTGCAATTACTGTATCTTCCAGCATGAAATCCAAAAACTGCACCAATCCTCCGTTACCATTTACCCCCAAACTACGACTTAAATCAGGAACAATCACCACATTTTCTTTTTTCCCTTGTGATAGTTGCGAATCCACTTCGAATGTACGGATACTTTCTACTTCATCCCCGAAAAAGTCAACGCGATAAGGATATTCCGACGAGAAAGAAAACACATCAATAATGCTACCACGCACTGCGTATTGACCAGGCTCATACACATAATCCACCCGTTCAAATCCGTAATCAGCCAAGACCTCAGTAATAAACCTTGTATCTACATTCTCACCAACATGAAGTTTAAGTGTTTTCTCACCCAATTCTTTACGCGAAACTACTTTTTCCGCCACTGCATCAGGATAAGTCACGATGCAAAATCCCTGTTCTCCCTTCTGCAAACGACTTAACACCTCCGTACGGAGAATTTCATTTGCAGCATCCTTCTGTCCGTACTTGATGGCACGGCGAAAGGATGAAGGAAAGAATAAAACATCTTCCGCACCCAATATTTGAGTAAGATCGTGATAGAAATATCCCGCTTCTTCCATATCACCCAATATAAAGACAAACGGGTATTCGCTACGTTGCACTAACACAGACGAAAACAGAGAGGCGGCAGAAGCAGACAAACCTCCACAAAAAATAGAACGAACAGACGATTTTTTAAGTAAACTACTCAAGACTTCCACATTGGGATGGGCAGCATATTGTTGTTGTAGCTCGGTGACAGTCATTATATCAATTTGAAAATTCACCGCAAAATTACTAAATAATCCTTAGTTTTGCTCCTAATGAATAGAAAACACTTAACTTTGTTCAAAATTAGTGTTCCTATTTTATGAATACTCAAACATCGGACAGTATTGTCATCATTCCCACCTATAACGAACGGGAAAACATTGAAAAAATCATTCGTGCCGTCTTTGCGTTGGAAAAAGTATTCCATATTCTTATTATCGAAGACGGTTCGCCCGATGGCACAGCTACCATCGTAAAGGGTTTGCAAACTGAATTTCCCGAACGTCTGTTCATGATTGAACGTAAAGGCAAATTAGGACTTGGAACGGCATACATCACAGGATTTAAATGGGCGTTAGAACATCATTACGACTATATTTTCGAAATGGATGCAGATTTCAGCCACAATCCGGCCGATCTTCCCCGTCTTTACGAAGCATGCTCCACAGAAGGGGCTGATGTGGCAATCGGGTCAAGATATGTCAGTGGAGTGAATGTAGTGAACTGGCCGATGGGCCGTGTGCTCATGTCCTACTTTGCATCAAAGTATGTCCGGTTCATCACCGGACTCCCGATACACGATACCACTGCCGGTTTTAAATGTTACCGCCATAAAGTACTGGAAACTATAAATTTAGATAAAATCCGTTTCAAAGGCTATGCATTTCAAATTGAAATGAAATTTACAGCCTACAAGCTCGGTTTTAAAATTACAGAAGTCCCGGTTATATTCATCAATAGAGAACTGGGAACATCCAAGATGAACAGCAGTATCTTTGGAGAGGCTGTATTTGGAGTAATCAGATTAAAAATACACAGTTGGTTTCACCACTATGCTCAAGCCAAATAATTATGGGAAGAACATTAATACATAACGCTACAATAGTAAATGGAGGAGAATCAGTTCAAGGTTCGGTAGTAATAGAAAATAAACGCATAGCAGAAGTCTTAACCAACGGCAAACCGCTATCGCGCCCCTGTGATGAAATAATAGACGCAACAGGTTGCTACTTACTCCCCGGAATCATTGATGACCATGTACATTTTCGGGATCCGGGGCTCACACACAAAGCCGACTTTCTGACAGAGAGCCGTGCGGCAGTAGCCGGAGGGGTTACTTCCATCATGGATATGCCCAATACCAGCCCGCTGACCACTACCCTTGATGCACTGGAAGAGAAGTTTGACCTGATGAACAAGAAGTGTGTCGTTAACCATTCCTGCTACTTCGGAGCTACAAACAGCAACTATACAGAATTTAGTAAACTGGACGAGCATCGGGTATGCGGAATTAAACTCTTCATGGGTTCCAGTACGGGAAATATGTTAGTGGATAGAAAGCAAAGCTTAGAGAAAATATTTGGTAGTGCTCCCTTGCTAATCGCCGCTCATTGTGAGAATCAAGATCTTATTAAAAAGAACATTGCACATTACAAAGAAATATATCAGGACGAAGAAATTCCATTGGAGAAACATCCATATATACGATCTGCACAAGCATGCTACGATTCATCCCATTTAGCCGTTAATTTGGCTACCGAGAGTGGTGCACGCCTGCACATACTGCACATTTCCACCGCAAAAGAGATTGAGTTGCTAACTAACGCAGCAACTCCTCAAAAGCGGATTACGGCGGAAGCATGTGTTTCTCATTTGCTATTCTCCTCTACTGACTATAAAACGTTAGGGACGCGCATCAAATGTAATCCGGCAATAAAAGTAAAAAAGAATCGGCTTGCGCTACAAAATGCTGTTAATGAAGGTTATATAGATGTCATAGCAACCGATCATGCCCCCCACTTACTAAGTGAGAAAGAAGGAGGGGCGCTGAAAGCAGCATCCGGTATGCCAATGATACAATTCTCTCTTGTCAGCATGCTCGAATTAGTGGATAAGAACATTTTCAGCATCGAAACTGTTGTAGGTAAAATGTGTCATGCACCTGCACAAATCTACCGAATTAACAACCGGGGATATATACAGGAAAATTTCCAGGCTGACTTAGTTCTTGTAAGACGGGGAGAACCGTGGACGGTCAGTCGTGACAAGATTCTCAGCAAGTGTGCATGGAGCCCTCTGGAAGGACATTCTTTTAATTGGAAGGTCGAAAAAACATTTGTAAACGGACAGTTGATATATAACGACGGACAAATAAATGATACTTACCGGGGGGAAGAATTAAGATTCAATTAACTAACCTAAAGGTAACGACCGGAATGAAAGAAGAAGTTCTATCATATGCTATACACGATGTCACCCCATACATCAATTGGATATACTTTTTCCATGCATGGGGATTTCAACTGCGTTTCTCTGCAATAGCAAACATACATGGATGTGACGTTTGTCGCGCATCGTGGCTAACTACTTTTCCCGAAGAAGAACGCAGCAAAGCGGCGGAAGCCATGCAGCTCTTTAAAGAAGCCAACCGAATGCTCAATCAACTGGATGAGGACTATCAGGTTCATGTCATTTATCAACTCCGCGAAGCAAATTCGGACGGCGACAACATTCTAATGGAAGGTACTCCCTTCCCGCTATTACGCCAACAAACCCCTCATACCGATAACTCTCCATATCTATGTCTGAGTGATTTTATTCGCCCGCTCTCTTCCGGTAAACAGGATACCATAGGATTGTTTGCCGCCACATGTGATGGCGAAATAGAAGCTTTATACGAGAATGATCCCTATAAACGTATGTTAGTACAGACACTAGCCGATCGCCTTGCAGAAGCTGCAACGGAAAAGGTACACGAATATGTCCGTAAAACGGCATGGGGATATGCTAAAGACGAAAATCTCACTATACCTGATTTATTAGTGGAAAAGTATCAAGGCATCCGTCCTGCTGTGGGATACCCATCCCTGCCAGATCAATCCATCATTTTTTTATTGAACCAGCTATTGAAAATGGAGCGTATAGGCATCACCCTGACCGAAAGCGGAGCGATGAGTCCCCACGCTTCGGTAAGCGGATTAATGATAGCGCATCCTTCTTCCCACTACTTTGCCGTTGGAAAGATTGGAGACGACCAGTTGGAAGATTATGCCCGCCGCCGGGGAATGCAGGTTTCGGAAATACGCAAATTCCTGCTAGCTAACCTAAAGCTTTAGAAAATGAGATTACGCCAAGAGCGCTAATCTATCGTCACTCATATTACAGATGTTTCCGAGAAGCATGATAAGGGTTTCAAAAAGCTTTTGACTTAAATCTCAGTTATTCTCTTTTTATCAGGTTTTATCATTAAAATTCATTTGCAATCATGAAAGTTTAATGTTTACTGTGATTTTTCAGACCATCTTTGCGACTAACAAAACAAAGTATCTAAGAAATTATTAAGTAGAAATGGAGAATGTAGAACAAGAGTTCCTTTCCGTGATACATGAATATTCGCGTGTCATCTATAAGGTGTGCTATCTGTACACTACTCCAAATGCCACTCTTAACGATCTATACCAGGAAGTTGTACTCAATATATGGAAAGCATTTCCCAAGTTTCGCAAAGAATGTAAGATTTCTACATGGATCTACCGAATTGCTTTAAATACATGCATCAGTTTTATCCGTAAAGAAAAAAACATTCCCGAAATCATCTCTTTCACCCAAGAAGCAGACAGAATAGAGGAGGACGATGACAAACAACTAATGCTTAATAAGCTCTATTGGATGATCAATAAACTGGGACAACTGGAAAAGTCGATCATCTTGCTTTACCTGGAAGAAAAGAAATATGAAGAAATAGCCGAAATTACAGGCCTAAGTGTAACAAACATTGCAACCAGAATCAGTCGAATAAAAGACAAACTAAGGGTAATGAACAAGGAGGATTAATATGGAACTGGATGAATTGAAGAAATCATGGAATACCTTAAATGAACAATTGCAAAAGGAATCCATCACCAATGACGAGCAAGTGATAGAATTAATCACCCGATACAAGGATAATGCCAACAAGAGTCTGAAATGTCTTACAGGATGGCAACGCTTTTCCATCACGATCGGAATAGTGGGTATACTTGTTCTTTCATTAATATGGATATTACCTTCTCTTTTCCACATCAGCGAAGAATGTCAGTCCAAAATCAATGTACTCACTATATTTATCGGAATCAGTATCTTGGGAGGAATCTGGTGGGATTGTAAGAACTATATATGGATAAAAAACACTAAAATAGACGAGATGCCGGTTAGCGTAGTCAGCAAGCGCATGCTTCAATTTCGTCAATGGATAAAAGCAGAAATCATTACCATATCCGCATGGATTATCGTATTCAACGTCGTCTATTATTGGGCAATGAATTTCAACAAGGCATCCATTGCGGTACAAGCTATATTAATCGGTATTATAGTATTAGGTGACGTCGTTATCATCTACTTCTTATATAAAAAAATAGCATATAAGCACCTGGATAATATCAAGAAAAACATCGATGAATTAAAAGATATATGTTCTGAATAATAGTCATTGTTTTGAACGATTATTTCCAAAATAGATTATCTTTGTAGCGATAAACATTCCAACCTATGAAGATACTCTATAATATTTATCAGATTTGCTTCGCCTTACCACTGCTATTGATATTAACAATACTTACCGCCTTAACTACCATCATCGGTTCTCTCATCGGAGGCGCACATACATGGGGATACTACCCTGGCAAAATATGGTCGGAACTTATTTGCCTGTTCCTTTTGATTCCCGTAAAAGTACGTGGAAGGGAAAAGTTGCATAAAAGGACGTCATACGTCTTCGTTCCCAATCATCAGGGAGCTTTTGATATCTTTCTCATATATGGATTCATAGGGCGTAACTTTAAATGGATGATGAAAAAGAGCTTGCGGAAAATCCCGTTTGTAGGAAAAGCATGCGAAAGCGCCGGTCATATCTTTGTAGATAGATCCGGTCCTAAAAAGGTATTGGAGACTATTCAAAAAGCCAAATCTTCCTTAAAAGACGGAGTTTCATTAGTCGTTTTTCCGGAAGGTGCACGAACTTTTACCGGACACATGGGCTACTTCAAGAAAGGGGCTTTTCAACTGGCTGACGAATTACAATTAGAAGTCGTTCCAGTCACCATTGACGGTTCATTTGAAATATTACCACGGACAGCTAAATGGATTCACCGTCACCGGATGATACTTACCATTCATGACCCCATTCCACCCAGCGGACAGGGAAATGACAACATAAAAGAAACACTGGCAAAAGCTTATGTAGCTGTGGAAAGCGCTTTACCTGACAAGTATAAGGGTATGGTAAGAAATGAAGATCAAGATCGTTAGCACATCATACTCTTTTTTAAAAGAGTATGATGATTTAGGAATATTCAGCAAATAATATCTGGAATCTTCTATTTATCTGCTTCAGCTTTAGCTTCCACATTCTGCTCCATACGGCGATGCTCATCTATCAACTGCATATTTTCCTTTGCTTTTGAAAGAAAGTCTTTGACCATTTTATTACTTTTAAATGATAAAGGAGCATCCTTAACAATATCTTCAATCTGCGGCGTCATCACCGGATAAGGTAAAGTACTACATAACATAATGAAGACATTAGGACCCAGAACATTTTCATAATTGTCGGCAATAAAGCCCTTAATATAGTCGTTCATATCTTTCACTATCCCTGCACTTTCCTTATTCAGTTCATCATGCACATCAGCCAAATCGGCACCATCCAACACCATGCGCGCTTCTTTGCTTTCCAAGTCTTCTATTTTCACTTCAAAAGCATTCCGCTTATCAATGAATTCATAAAGTGCTTCATTAAGAGGAGTACCAGTAGCACTCAACTGAGAATGAGAGATCGAGACTGTAGTCTTCCCTCCTTCAAGCACCAAAGGCATAATGTCTTCATCGTCCATATACAGGGTGACCATCATAACAGAATCCAACGGACCGCTCATTTTAAATAAGCCATGAACCACTTCTGCGGAATCAACAGCCTTCCATTGTCCATTCTGTAATGTCTTAAGGAAAAGCATCTTTCCATCAAGACTGGTCACAGACGAAGAACCTTCAATTTTATACTTCCGGTTGCAGGATGCAAAAAGTATAAGCGAAAGTAATAACGGCAAAAAACTGTTCACACTTATCCTGATCATATATAATACGATTTTATGAAACTCGTTACAAAGGTACAACTGTTTCATTCTGTAAGGAAATCTTTTATCAATATTTATATTTTGCACCTTTTTTATATAATAATCTTTATAAAAGGGGAGACTAATGAAGGTACTTTCCAGTTAGTTTTCTTATTTTTGCAAAATCTGTATAACAAAAACAAAATACGGGCATTAAAATAAACAAGAAATACAATAAACTATAATAATGTAATAATGAAAATTAAAAACTACTTGATAGCGTTACTTATTACGCTTACATTCAGCTCAATAGCACGGGCTGATGAAGGAATGTGGTTGTTGCAACTAATGAAACAACAGCACTCTATTGACTTAATGAAGAAACAAGGGCTGCAACTGGAAGCAGACGATCTGTACAATCCAAACGGCGTTTCATTAAAAGACGCTGTGGGTATCTTCGGAGGTGGATGTACAGGTGAGATCATTTCACCGGAAGGGTTAATATTAACCAATCATCACTGCGGCTATGCATCACTCCAACAGCACAGTAGCGTGGAACACGATTATCTGACTAACGGCTTTTGGGCAAAGAGTATGGATGAAGAGCTGGCTACACCGGGACTAAAGTTCCAGTTCATTAAGCGCATTGAAGACATTACGAATATGGTAAACCAGAAAATACAATCGGGAGAGGTTAGTGAAACAGATGCACTGACAAAGCCCTTTTTGGATAAACTGGCAAAAGAGTTATATGAAAAGAGTGACCTGAAAGGAGAAAAAGGCATTCAAGTTCAGGCACTGCCCTTCTATGCAGGTAACAAATACTATTTGTTCTACAAAAAAGTATATACGGATGTACGTATGGTTGCGGCTCCCCCCTCCTCTATCGGAAAATTCGGTGGAGAGACAGACAACTGGATGTGGCCCCGTCATACGGGCGATTTCTCCATGTTCCGCATTTATGCAGATGCCAATGGCGAACCGGCAGAATACTCTCCAAAGAATATCCCTTTGAAGACTCCTAAATTCTTCCCTATTTCCCTCAAAGGACTGAAAGATGGTGACTACACCATGATCATGGGATTTCCGGGAAGCACCAGCCGCTACCTGACTGTATCGGAAGTGAAAGAACGTATGGAAGCTTCGAACGAACCGCGTATACGCATCCGTGGCGTACGTCTTGACGTTTTGAAGAAGGCTATGGCCGCCAGTGACAAGACCCGCATACAATACGCCAGTAAATTTGCCGGCTCCAGTAACTATTGGAAAAACTCCATAGGCATGAACAAAGCAATCATTGACAACAATGTATTGGAAACAAAAGCCGAACAGGAAAAGAAATTTAATGAATATGCTAAAGACAAACCTCAATATCAAGGTGTTGTAGATAAAATAGATTCCATTGTAAGTAGCGGAACAGGGTTGACACGTCAATTTTACTATTTATCGGAAGCTTTCAGGGGAGCAATAGAATTTGGATCACCTTATCAGATAATGGATCAGCTTAAAGAAGCATTGACTGCAAAGAACGATTCGCTGATTAATAAGGCAAAGCAAGACTTAAAAGAGGTGTTCGCCGAAATACACAATAAAGATTACGATCATGAAGTGGACAGGGCAGTAGCTAAGGCAATCTTCCCTACTTACGCAGAAGCCATTCCGGCAGAAGAACGTCCCGCTTTCTTCCAAACAATTGATAAAGAGTACAAAGGCAATTATGATGCATACATAGATGATATGTACGACAATTCAATCATGGCTAATCAGACTAACTTTGATAAGTTCATGAAGAAACCTACCGTTAAAGCTATTGATAAAGACATGGCTACCCAATACAGCCGGGCTAAAATAGAAAAACTGAAGGAACTGGCTGGTCAAATGGGAGGAAGTTCCAAAGAACTTGCTTTACTGCATAAAGCCTATATCCGTGGATTGGAAGAGATGAAGTTACCGGCTCCTTCTTACCCGGATGCCAATTTCACCATCCGTTTGACTTATGGTAACGTAAAATCGTATGACCCGCGTGATGGAGTGCATTACAACTACTACACCACTACCGATGGGGTTTTGGAAAAAGAAAATCCCAATAATCCTGAATTCATTGTACCGGCTAAACTCAAAGAACTCATCGAGAAAAAGGATTTCGGACGCTACGCCATGTCTGACGGCAGTATGCCCATCTGCTTCCTGAGTACCAATGACATTACAGGCGGAAATTCCGGTAGTCCGGTGCTGAATGCAAAAGGAGAACTGATTGGTTGTGCTTTCGACGGTAATTGGGAGTCACTGAGTGGCGACATCAACTTCGACAACAAGCTGCAACGCTGCATTTGTCTGGACGTGCGTTACGTCCTATTTATCCTTGACAAGTTAGGAGATTGCAAACGCTTAATCGATGAGATGAGTATTGTAGAATAAACCTAAAATTAACGGGCTGTGCCGGATTTGTTCTAAGGAACTTTCGCTGCACAGCCCGTTTTATATAACAAAAGAACAATGACATGAGAAAAACTCTTTTTCTATTCGTCGTATTGATTTTCACAGGTCTGAATCGGGCATTCTGCGATGAAGGAATGTGGATGCTAACCGACCTGCAAAAGCAGAATGAAGTTGCAATGACGGAGCTTGGCTTGCTAATGCCCGTCAACGAAATATACAATCCCAACGGCATATCTCTGAAAGATGCTGTTGTACACTTTGGCAGAGGCTGCACCGGTGAGGTTATTTCAGCGGAAGGTCTGGTTCTGACCAACCACCATTGCGGATATGGAGCAATCCAGCAACAAAGTAGTGTGGAGCATGACTATCTGACCGACGGCTTCTGGGCTATGAACTATCAGGATGAACTTCCATGCAAAGGACTGACCATTACCTTTATTGATAAAATATTGGATGTGACGGATTACGTCAACGAGCAATTAAAGAAAGACCCAGATCCTAATGGCACAAACTACCTTTCACCAAAATATTTGAGTATCGTGGCAGAGCGCTTCTCCAAAGCCGAAAACATAGCAGAGAAGAAAGGGCAAAGCATCGAGCTAAAGGCGTTTTACGGTGGAAACAGCTATTATCTGTTTATAAAAACCACTTACAGTGACATCCGCATGGTAGGTGCTCCCCCATCCTCTATTGGAAAATTCGGAGCTGATACAGACAACTGGATGTGGCCGCGGCATACAGGCGATTTCTCTCTCTTCCGCATTTATGCTGATAAGGACGGACAACCGACCGAATACGCAAAAGAGAACGTTCCTTTAAAGGTAAAGACACACCTCACCATTAGTCTGGCAGGATACAAAAAGGGAGATTTCACCTTTATCATGGGATTTCCTGGACGTAACTGGCGCTATATGATCTCGGACGAAGTGGAAGAGCGGATGCAAACCGTGAACTTTATGCGTCAGCATGTACGTGGAATCCGTCAGGAGGCATTAATGGCGGAGATGCAAAAAGATCCGGCTGTCCGCATTCACTATGCAAGTAAATATGCTTCATCCGCCAATTACTGGAAAAACGCCATTGGCATGAACGAAGGGCTGGTACGTTTAAAAGTACTTGATACGAAACGGGGGCAACAGGAAAAGCTTCTGGCTTATGGACGTGAGAAAGGAGACAGCTCTTATCAAAAGGCGTTTGATGAAATACGCCGTATCGTCCGGCAACGCCGACCGGCTCTGTATCATCAGCAAGCTATTCAAGAGGCATTGGTGACGGGATTGGATTTTATGCAAATACCCAACACTACCACTATGATAACTGCCCTAAGAGGTAAGGATAAGAACAGCATTCGGATTGCAGCTGATAGTTTAAAAGTAGCGGGCGAAAAATATTTTGCATCAGTTCCTTTCCCCGAAGTAGAGCGCATTGTTGCAAAAAAGATGTTACGTGCTTACACGCAATACATCCCCGACGAACAACGGATCGGAATTTTTAAAATGATAGACAAACGTTTCAAAGGAGATAGTGATAAATTTGTAGATGCCTGCTTTGAATATTCCATATTCGGAAGTAAAGCCAACTTTGAGAAATTCATCCGCAAGCCAAGTCTGTACAAGATGACTTACGACTGGATGGTTTTGTTTAAATATTCCATTACCGACGGCTTGTTGCAAACCGCCTTTTCCATGGCAGAAGCAAACAAAAATTATAATGCCGCACATAAGACGTGGGTAAAAGGTATCATGGATATGAAACAAGAAAACCATGTACCTATCTACCCGGATGCCAACTCAACACTGCGTCTCACTTACGGGCAAGTGCTTCCCTACTCTCCAGCCGATGGCGTAGAATACAAATACTACACCACGTTGGACGGTGTGATGGAGAAGGAAGATCCCAACAATTGGGAGTTTGTAGTACCTGAAAAGTTGAAGCAGCTGTACCGGAACAGGGACTTCGGACCTTATGCTGCAAGCGATGGTGAAATGCATACCTGCTTTATTGTAAGCACGGATAACACGGGGGGCAACTCCGGCAGTCCGGTTTTCAATGCCAAAGGACAGCTCATCGGTACCGGTTTCGACCGCAACTACGAGGGTCTTACGGGCGACATCGCTTTCAGACCCTCTTCCCAAAGAGCTGTTTGCGTGGATATTCGCTACATCCTATTTATTATAGATAAATATGCGGGAGCTTCCCGAATCATAAAAGAGCTAAGCATAGAACATTGAACCTATTTCTCCTTTTAATTGTTATGTACTAAATTTTAATGATGATGGAATGCAGTAAGTCACATTGAAATTTAGTACATATTTAAGTTAATAATAGAAAGGAAAAATAGTATGGAAAAGTTTAATGATTTAATACAATCAGAGAAACCGGTTTTAGTAGACTTCTTTGCTACATGGTGTGGACCGTGTAAAGCTATGCACCCTGTATTGGAACAAGTTAAATCAGAAATCGGAGACAAAGCACGCATTGTACAGATAGACGTAGATCAACATGAAGATTTGGCAGAGAACTATCGGATACAAGCTGTTCCGACTTTCATTATATTTAAGAAAGGCGAAGCACTCTGGAGACATTCTGGGATTATAAGCGGGAATGATTTAAAGGCTGTTATTGAACAAGAATCTGTTTAAACCTGAGCTCAGGCTCATCTCTCTACCCAGAGTTTTTCACTACTTTGCTTGCACACTTGCACTTTCTATTGTATTCCATTGATATTCAACAGGAAACCGAGTGGTGGCAGTAAAAAATGCAGGCGTGCAAGCAAATTTACCTACACTTTTATATTTATAGTAGAATCGAAGATAACTTATTGTTAGGTCTTCCTTACGTCAACACCTCATTCGTCTTGCATTTAAAGCAGGTCTTCCTTTAGTTTTTGCCCTATTTATCTTTATTACCCACATCCGTGGGACTGCTTTCCCACAACTGTGAAGAATGTGCTTCACAGCCGTGAAGAAGCTTCTCCACAACCATGGACATCAAACAAATCCTAAGGCAAACAGGGTTGACGCATTATAGTTTTTACTACATTGCATACATCTTTCTCCTTGTATATATGGTATATATAAGTAATACGCTACTATCTATGTCTGATCAATTTATTATATTTGCAATACTCAAATGAACATCCTTTAACATGAAAACAGGTATTATTGACATCGTTTTATAGAGAACAACCCCCATTCCAATGCATGTAATTCACTTGCATCAAACGGTTTAGTACAAATATCTTTTTAAAATGAAAGCCTATCATTATGATAAAAAAATATCATAATGATAGGCTTTGTCTTTTTAAAATTTTCTTCATACCATATATATATCATTCATTATCAACACAATATACGTATATAATATAGTTTGGCATAGATATGGTGTATAAAGAGATAAAGTAGAAAACAAAAGTGTATGTTAAATAAAAAAGATCATGGTATTGACAGGAATATTAGTAGTTGCAGGAATAGCCTGCTTCGCACTATTTTATAAATCAATTAATTTTTTTGAAAAGATATGAAACCAAAACTAAGAGAGTATTTATTAAAGGAGTGTATCCCCGAAGTCTATTCTTACGATATAATAAGTAAAGATACGGATAAAGAATTAGAAGATTATAAGATTCTTCATCATTTAGGCCTGTATTGTGCAAAGCATTTTTGGGAACCGGGGGGTAATGAAATTCTTAAGACAATAGATTCAATATATAAATCGAGGGATCTATTCATACAAAATGCAATAGAGAATGAGTTTTTTACAGTGTTGGTATTAGGTCTCGGAATGGATAAATTATTAGATATAATAAAGACAATTCCAACCGATCTGCAAATTGTATATATAAAAGTTCTTTTAGAAATAACAAAAGAAAGTGGAGTATGACAGCACTATTAGTTATTGCAATCGGAGTATTCTGGTATATCTGTTATGTACTGATAAAGCCTGAAAAATTTTGAATAAGAAGTAAAATAGAGTATAGGATAAGGGGAATTTATTGTGATGCTTATTCAGACCTAAAATAAAAAAAGGAAAATATGAATACAGAAATTTCAGGCATTGTTTTTATGTACGCCTTAGTGTTGCTTTTAGCCATAGCATTAGGACGATATATCGCTAAAGTCTTTAATAATGAAAAAACCTGGTTCGATAGAATTGCCAACCCGTTGGATAAAGTCTTTTTTAAACTTAGCGGAATTGATCCTACCAGGGAAATGAAATGGAAACAGCATTTGGTTGCGCTCTTAACGATCAATGCAGTCTGGTTTCTCCTCTCTATGTTTATTTTAACCAACATGGGCTGGCTACCGCTGAATCCAGATAATAATCCGTCGATGAGTGCGGATTTGGCGTTTAACACAGCAATCAGCTTTGTCTCAAATACAAACCTACAACACTATTCGGGAGAAACAAGCTTATCTTATTTAGGACAGTTAATCCTAATGTTAGAACAATTTATGAGTGCCGCGACAGGCATTGCAATTTGTGCTGTTGTTTTTAATGCGATGAAAGAACGGAGAACCAGCACTTTAGGTAACTTTTACAACTATTTTGTTCGTACATGTACGCACATTCTTTTGCCAATAGCTTTTATTGGTGCCCTTATATTGCTATTCAACGGCGTACCCATGACATTTGAGGGAAAAGACAGTGTTACAACCCTGCAAGGAAATAGCGGAGAAGTATATAGAGGTCCGGTTGCCGCTTTTGTTGCAATCAAACAAATAGGAACCAACGGAGGGGGATTTTATGGTTCCAATTCTACAAATCCTATGGAAAATCCGAATTACGTCACTAACATCGTAGAAACTCTTTTCATTTTCCTTATACCTATCTCAATGGTTTTTGCAATGGGGCACATGCTCAAAAGGAAAAAACTGGCTTGGGTTATTTACGGGGTAATGACAGTCGGATTCCTATGTCTGGTCATTCCCGCAGTTACACTCGAAATGCATGGCAATCCGGTGATAAGTGCTATGGGTATAGACCAGTCATCAGGAAATATGGAAGGCAAAGAAGTCCGTTTCGGATCGGCTGCATCCGCCTATTGGGCCATAAATACAACCGTCACGAGTAACGGTTCCGTAAACGCAATGCACGACAGCCTGATGCCTTTATCGGGAATGCTTACATTATTAGGTATGATGGTGAACAGTTTCTACGGCGGTGTGGGAGTTGGTTTTTTAAACTTCTATATATTCATCATACTGGCTGTTTTTATAAGTGGATTGATGGTTGGACGAACACCTGAACTTTTAGGGAAGAAGATAGAAACCAAAGAAATGAAAATAGCCATGATTATTGCACTGTTACATCCATTTATGATTCTTTGCGGAACGGCTTTATCCAGTTACCTGTATGCAAATAATCCGGGAGCTTATGCGGGATGGCTTAATAACCCCGGCTATCACGGATTCAGTGAAATGTTATACGAAATGTCATCTTCCGCGGCCAATAACGGTAGCGGATTTGAAGGATTGGGAGATAATACTCCATTTTGGAATATTTTATGCGGCATCATCATGCTTATCTGTCGTTATTTACCAATTATAGGACCGGTAGCTACTGCGGGGACATTAGCTAAAAAGAAATATATTCCGGAAAGTGCGGGAACATTAAAAGTGGATACCGCAACCTTTGGTTTAATGATATTTGCGGTGATCGTGATTATTGCGGCATTATCATTCTTCCCGGCATTGACCCTGGGTCCCATAGCCGAACATTTCGCCCTTTATTAATGCCCGCTAACCATTAATTAAAAGAAATTTCAATATGAATAATAAATCATTATTTCAAAAGGAGATGTTTCAAGAAGCCCTGAAGCAGTCTTTTGTGAAACTAAATCCGAAAATCATGTTCCGCAATCCGGTTATGTTCACTGTCGAAATAGGAACATCAATAATGCTGATAGTGAGCTTATGGACACTTTCCGGAGTACAAGGACAGGGTGGTTTTGGTTACAACTTCACCGTATTTCTCATTCTGCTGCTCACCCTTTTGTTTGCCAACTTCGCCGAAGCTATTGCCGAAGCGAGAGGAAAAGCACAAGCAAACAGTTTGCGTAAAACGCGGGAAGAAACCCCGGCCAAATTAGAGGACGGAAGCATAATCTCCTCAGCCCGATTAAAGAAAGGAGATGTTTTCGTCTGTGAAACCGGAGATATTATTCCGGCCGACGGGGAAATCAAGGAGGGACTGGCAACCGTGGATGAGAGTGCCATTACCGGAGAATCCGCACCTGTGATCCGGGAAGCGGGAGGAGACAAAAGTTCGGTTACGGGAGGCACGAAAGTTCTGTCCGATAAAATAACGGTACAGGTTACAACTCAACCCGGAGAGAGTTTCCTTGACAAGATGATTGCTTTGGTAGAAGGAGCAAGCCGTCAGAAAACGCCCAATGAAATAGCTTTAACCATATTACTGGCAGGCTTCACACTTGTATTCACGATCGTTTGTGTCACACTGAAACCTTTTGCCGACTACGCAAATATATCCATCACAATCGCCTCTTTTATCTCCCTGTTTGTCTGCCTTGTTCCAACCACTATCGGAGGGTTATTGTCAGCCATAGGCATTGCCGGCATGGACAGGGCGCTGCGGGCAAATGTCATTACGAAAAGCGGAAAAGCCGTTGAGACCGCCGGAGATATAGATGTCCTGCTTTTGGACAAAACAGGAACAATCACAATCGGTAACCGTAAAGCAACCCATTTTTATCCGGCCGACGGAGTGACTAATGAGGAGTTTGTCAGAGTTGCAGTGTTGAGTTCTCTATCTGATCAGACTCCCGAAGGTAAATCAATTGTAGAATTGGCACAGGCAAACCATTCTGATTACGATATGCCTGCGTCCCGTTTCAAGTTTATCGAATTTACGGCGGAAACCCGCTGCTCGGGCATTGATATGGAAGATGTACAGATTCGAAAAGGAGCCGCCGATGCCATCCGGACATTAACGGAAAAAAGTGGAAACCCATATCCGGAAAATATTGCCGATATGGTGAAAATGATTTCGGAGAACGGAGGCACACCTTTGGTTGTGGCCGTCAACAACAAAGTAGTCGGAACCATTGAACTGCAAGACATTATCAAACCGGGTATACAGGAACGCTTTGAACGATTACGCAAAATGGGCATAAAAACCGTTATGGTGACAGGAGATAATCCCCTGACAGCAAAATATATTTCGGAAAAAGCAGGTGTAGATGATTTCATTGCGGAAGCCAAACCCGAAGATAAGATGAACTATATAAAGAAAGAACAAGCGGAAGGTCGCCTGGTGGCAATGATGGGGGATGGAACAAATGATGCTCCGGCTCTTGCCCAGGCCAATGTAGGTGTGGCCATGAACAGTGGCACACAAGCAGCTAAAGAGGCAGGCAACATGGTTGATCTGGATAATGACCCCACCAAACTGATTGAAGTTGTGGAAATTGGCAAACAATTACTGATGACACGAGGTACACTTACCACTTTCAGCATTGCAAATGATGTTGCCAAATATTTCGCAATCATTCCGGCTTTGTTCATAACATCCATTCCGGCTCTGCAAAGTCTTAACATTATGAGATTAAGCAGTCCCCAAAGTGCCATACTTTCAGCTGTCATCTTCAATGCCATTATCATTCCCGTACTGATTCCGTTAGCATTAAAAGGTGTTGCCTACAAACCCATAGGAGCATCGGCCCTGCTGCGCCGCAACCTTTTCATATTCGGTTTAGGAGGAATCTTAGTCCCGTTTATAGGAATAAAACTAATAGATATAATCGTATCATTATTTATATAAAAAAATGAAGAAAATGAAAAAAAACATATTAACCGCCATTCGCCTGACACTTGTCTGTTTATTGTTTTTCAGCGGGGTTTATCCTGCTGTGATCTGGGGCATCGCCCAAATTTCGCCGAACCGGGGTAAAGGAGAAATCATGGAATATAACGGAAAAAAGTACTATTCCAACATAGGTCAATCTTTCACTGGTGATAGTTATTTTTGGTCCAGACCATCCGCCGCAGATTACAATGCCGCCGGACCGGGGGGAAGTAACAAAGGTCCTTCCAACAAAGAATACCTCACAGAAGTTCAGGCCCGCATAGACACGTTTTTGATTCACAATCCGGGAATTGATAAGTCTGAAATCCCGGTGGATCTGATCACCGCCAGCGGTAGCGGACTGGATCCCGACTTCTCCGTACAGGCGGCTAAAGTTCAAGTAAAACGGATTGCAAAAATAAGAGGCCTTGATGAGGCGGAAATCAATCAACTGATTGAAAAACAAACGGAAAAACCTTTATGGGGATTATTCGGACCCGAAAAGATCAATGTGCTAAAGCTGAATATTGCACTAAATGAAATGAATGGATCATATACAAATCGGATAAAGCGGTAACTTTAAATAACGACTTTTTTACCGGCACATAATTTTCCCGCTGATAAAATGTAAAGGGAAAATTTATATATTTGTAACAACAAGTTTTTATATGGACGAAAGAAGAAATGCCGAACATTTTTTGGATTTAATCCAAAAGTCCCGAAAAGGGAAATTCAAGCTTTATATTGGCATGATTGCCGGAGTTGGTAAAACCTATAGAATGTTGCAGGAAGCACATATTCTTTTGGAAGACGGCATCAATGTCAGAATTGGCTATATTGAAACACACCACAGAAAGGAAACCATAGCCCTGTTAGAAGGAATTCCCGTTATACCAAGAAGAAAGATATTCTACAAAGGTAAAGAATTGGAAGAATTGGACGTACAAACAATAATAAATTTGCATCCGGAAGTTGTTATTATAGATGAATTGGCCCATTCAAATGTGGAAGGAAGTAAAAACGAGAAACGCTGGCAAGATGTCATGGAAATATTGGAAGCGGGAATCAATGTGATAAGTGCAGTAAATGTTCAGCACATTGAAAGTCTGAATGAAGATATTAGAAAAATAACAAGTATAAATGTAAGCGAACGCATTCCGGATAAAATTGTGACAATGGCGGATGAAGTGGTCAATATCGATCTATCTGCGGACGACCTGATAACGAGACTCAAAGAAGGGAAAATATATCCGGAAGATAAAATACAACCGGCTTTATCCAACTTTTTTAAAACAGAGCACATTCTTCAACTAAGAGAACTGGCATTGAAAGAAGTTGCGAGTCATGTTCTGAAAAAAGTGGATGATGAAATGCCCTCCTCTAAACCATGGTTGCATAAAAACTTCATGGCATGTATCGGAAGCAATGGAAAGAAAGCGAATAATATAATCAGGAAAACGGCCCGCTTAGCCAATTATTATAGTGGAGAATGGTATGTACTATACGTTCAAACCCCACAGGAGAGAGCGGAAAAAATAGCTTTAGACAATCAGAAGAAACTCATCAATAGTTTTAAAATGGCCGTTGAGTTGGGTGGACAAGTGATACAGTTAAAGCATAAAAACATACCGATGACCATTTTGGAACAAGCTATTAAAAAGAATGTATCCACCGTATGTATTGGAATGCCTTACATTAGCAGGTGGCGTGTGTTCACACACATCAACTCATATAAAAAAATATTGAGAGAATTAAAGAAAGAAGGGATTGACTTAATTATCTTGTCATGAAAATAAAGACTAAATTAACATTGGGAGTAGGACTCCTGTTCGGATTAATCATCCTGCTAGCGGGAATCAGTACATGGTATATAGATAATCTGAAAAAAGATACGAACAATATATTGACAGCCAATTATAACACTCTGGAATATTCCAGAAATATGTTGCTTGCCTTAGACGAAATTCCTGTAGATCCAAATGCCGTCTCCACCTTTGAATTGAACCTGAAAAAGCAGTTGGGAAATCAAACCGAGATCGGAGAGCCCTATATCACAATGAAGATATCAAATATTTTTTCGGACTTAAAGCGGAATATCAAAAATGACAGTCTGAAGATAATGATCCGGAAAGATATCACCATATTGATGAAACTAAATATGGATGCAATCGTGCTAAAAAGCCAAATTGCAAATAACACCGCGGAAAATGCAATCGTCTGGATTATTATAACCGGAGCTCTGTGTTGCATAATTGCTTCAGCTTTGCTCATCAAACTACCGGGAAATATAGCTAATCCTATATTACAACTGACCGAAAGCATAAAGCAAATCGCCAACCATAATTACAATCAAAGAATTAATCTTGAAAAGTATAATGAATACGAAGACCTGGCAAAATCATTCAATATGATGGCTGAAAAATTAGATGAATATTCAAGGAGCAAATTGGAAAAAATACTCAAAGAAAAGAAACGGGTTGAAACCCTCATCAATAATATGCGCGATCCCGTTATCGGATTAGATGAAAATAAAACAATCATATTCATTAATAATGAAGCCTTAAAAATAACAGAATTAACACGAGATGAAATACTCAATAAACCCATTCAGGATATTGCAGTAAGAAATGATTTGATACGTACCCTTATCGTTGATCTCATTAATCCTTTAGTAAAAAAGGATAAAAATCCATTGAAAATTTTTTCTGATAACAAAGAATCTTTCTTTGAAAAAGAAATTATTAATATTGAAATCAATAAAACAGGAGAAAATGCAACGGAGTTGGCCGGCTATGTTATCTTATTGAAAAATATAACGGTTTTCAAAGAACTGGATTCAGCTAAGACCAACTTTATCGCCACTATATCACATGAACTGAAAACACCTTTGTCTTCAATAAAAATGAGTACCCAATTACTTGAACACAAACAAACCGGAGTTTTAAACGAAGAACAAAAACAACTGATTGAAGGAATTAAGGATGACAGTACGCGACTTTTACAAATCACAGCCGAACTACTGAAAATGTCCCAGGTTGAAACAGGAAATATTCAATTAAACATTCATGCCACAGATCCGAAACTTATTGTTGATTATGCTGTTGAAACGACTAAAATGCAAGCCGAACAAAAGAAAATCTCGCTTATAGTAAATACAGAGGCCGATATACCACAAATTGTTGCAGACGCTGAAAAGACAACATGGGTATTAATCAATTTTTTAACTAACGCCATTCGTTATTCAATCGAAGAAAGTGATGTTATTATTTCCCTGAAAAGCGAGCCCCGGGGAGTTCTCTTTTCCGTAAGGGATTTCGGTAAGGGAATTGAGCCCAGGTACAAGAAGAAAATATTTGAACGCTACTTTCAAATTCCGGGCAGTTTAAAATCCGGTTCGGGATTAGGTCTGGCCATAAGTAAAGAGTTCATTGAAACACAAGGGGGAACAATCGGGGTGGATAGTGAATCCGGATTGGGTAGTACTTTCTTTTTCATCCTTCCGTATGAATAAACAATTATAGAATATTTATTCCTTTGAATACTAATCCATTTATTATGATATCATTATGAAAAGTGTACTATTGATTGACGATGAGGGAAAGCTCCGCAAATTGATGGCTCGGATCATAGAGTTGGAAAAGATAGACGTTGTTCAGGCTGAAAATGCATTGAGCGGCTTGAAATCGTTGGAAAGGCAAGAGTTTGACGTAATTATCTGTGACGTCAGACTACCGGATGCAAACGGGGTGGAACTAATCCCTAAAATAAAAAAAATACAACCATTTGCGGAAGTCATTCTATTAACGGCGTATGGTAATATTCCGGATAGCGTTCAGGCAATCAAGAACGGAGCTTTTGATTACATCACAAAAGGAGATGATAACAACCGTATAATACCTTTGGTGTACAGAGCACTGGAAAAGGTGGAACTATCAAGAAAAGTCAGTTCTCTGGAACAAAAAATAGAACAAAGATACTCCTTCAGCCATATTACAGGTAAATCTCCCGCAATTTTAGAAGCAATAGAATTAGGACGAAAAGTCGCTCAGACCGATGCCACCGTACTACTAACGGGAGAGACCGGTACGGGAAAAGAAGTTTTTGCACAATCAATTCATTATGATAGTAATAGAAAAAACAAATCCTTCGTGGCAATCAATTGTTCCGCCTTTAGTAAGGAGTTATTAGAGAGTGAACTCTTTGGATATAAAGCGGGAGCATTTACAGGGGCGCTAAAAGACAAAAAGGGCTTATTGGAAGAGGCTCATGAAGGAACACTATTTCTCGATGAAATAGGAGAAATGCCGATTGAACTTCAAGCAAAAATATTAAGGGTTATTGAAACTAAGGAATATATGAAGATCGGAGATACAAAGCCCCAAAAGGCGGACGTTCGGATCATTGCAGCCACCAACCGGACATTGGAGAAAGAAATCGATACGGGACACTTCAGGCAAGATCTGTTTTATCGGCTATCCATATTTAAAATACACTTGCCTCCTTTAAGAGAAAGGAAATCGGACATTAAACTTTTTGCAAATGATTTTATGACTCTTTTCTCTACTAAATTCAATAAAAAGATCAGGGCGATATCTCCCGAATATATGGAGAATTTAGAACATAATATTTGGAAAGGAAATATAAGGGAACTAAGAAATGTAATAGAGCGTAGTGTAATATTATCTGATGGAGAAATAATTAATATAGAAACACTGCCAAACGAAATATTATACCCGGATGTTGAGCTTATAGAAACAAATATAGCATTAGCAGACGTTGAAAGAATTTATATAAAAAAAGTATTGGACTATACGAAAGGAAATAAGGCGGAAGCAGCCCGGATTCTTAAAATAGGTATAGCAACTCTGTATCGAAAAATAGAAGAATATATGATTTAACGGGTAAGAATAGGAACAGGCTCCCAAACTCCATGATGTAATTCCATCACAGTATCATAACCGGATGCTTGCAGAGCAGATAAAGCCTGCAGGCGTCCGTTATTTATGCAGTCGGGATAATGAGCATCACTGTTTACTAAAACTCTGATCCCCCGCTGATGGAAAGCGGAAAAATAGCGTTCATTCGGGTAGAATGTGCCCAAATTCTGATAAGCCTTTGTATTAATTTCCAGCAGATAGTTCTTCTCTACAACAAGATCCATGTAGTCATTAACCAACTTCTCATACCACGACTCCTGCAACAGACCGGGGTGATAGCATTGAGCATTGTAATGTATTTTATCGGCATGCCCCAAGATATCAAAGCCTCCTAATTCCATCATACGCATCAAACGACTGTAGTAAAGACGAACTACCCGTACCAAATCGCCGTGAAACTGTTCATCGACAATGGAGCGAAACTTCTCAGCAGGAACATCCACATCCACCACTTCGCCCGCATCATTGTAAAGAAGATGTACAGAACCAATACGATAATCCAGCGGCAGATTTCTGAAACGGATAATAGCCGGATTGCTATCCTCATTCAAATAGTCGATTTCCAAACCGATATAGAGTTCTATCTTTCCCGCATATTGGGCTTTCAGACGATGAAATTCGGCTAAGTAGTCATTCATGCAGTCCCACTCCATGGTCCAAGCCGTGGGGAAAGGCAATGGCTATGATAATTCGTTAAGTTTGCAGTTGCTACACTCATCGTTAGTTGATAAAAAGATACACAAGTGAACCAGATTTGTATTTTTACAGTTGACGTATTCAAAAAAGAGAGAAACTAATTGTACCAATTTATATTTTGACAATTATGGCTACGCAAAGCAAACCGAAAACGGTAAGTAATACATTAAAAGATAAAACCCTCTTCAATTTCAAAAAACAAATATGCTCCAATAAATCAAACAATACCAGTTTAGTACTGATTCATTCTCCAAAGCTCGGATTACACTGGAAAGCTGCTACACATCCGAATCCAGCAATATCTATAAATCCCGACCAACCTTATCATATTACCACTATAAAAAAATGACGCCTGTAACAGTCAGTATTTTATACAAAAAAAGAATTAAAGAAAGACAGCATTATATAAAAAAGATTCTTCTCTCTAGCTTAATTTTTATCAAACAACAAATACCCCATTAGTAAGATACAAGGTAATGTTGACATATCAGTAGTATTTTTCAGACCCTAAAAATTGAAAGATGCAGGATACCAATATAATAAGAAGAATAAACTTTTCATCTTAAACTAAGTATTAGGGCATAAAATTTAGAGTCATATAGACTCCCAAAGAGAAAAAACAAAGTCTCATCCCCACACTCATAATAACACTTGCTTCCATCTTTCTGTTACCATAAAAATTATAATTTGAAAAAAATGCAATTTATTTATTTAAAATATGTTCATTTTGCTTTTAGAATTATAAATTTGCAATTTTATAATCACCCAAATAGAATGGTAAAGGACGAAGAGGCACAAATAATAACCGACTTTTTGAACGGAGACAAAGATGCATATGTCTTGATGTACAAGACCTATGTAAAAGAACTATATAACTACGGAAAAGCCTTTACCTCTGATACTGAAATGGTAAAAGATGCCATTCAAGACATCTTCTGCAAAATTCTATGCAAGAGATCATTACTAAGCAACATACATAATCTGAAATGTTTTCTATTCATCTCTTTAAAGAACAGGCTGATTGATATGAATAGAAAAGTATTGACCTTTAATGAAAATGAATATCCTATAACCAACTTCACGGTAACGAATATAACAATATTGGATGACCTCATAGAAGAAGAGAATCGACAGGAAATCAGTCAAAAGATTAAGTCTTTATTAGAACAGTTGACTGACCATCAACGCGAAGCTGTCTGTTTACGCTATATATATGATATGGAATATAAAGATATTGCTCAAATTCTCAAAATGGAAAATGAGAAATCTGCCAGAAATCTGGTTTCAAGAGCAATACAAAAGCTAAAATCAGAAAATGTATACATTCTATTCTTATTTTCTCTTATTAAGCTAAACTAATATATATAATATTGAAAAGAATATTATAGACAATTAGCAACATCATCTGACGCGATTCGTATTTTACATTCTCTAAATCAAAAAACATCTTCCAACTTTTTTCTAAAAATTGATGGCATTTTTTTTAGTCTATCGTCCTTTCATAGAACAATAGAAGAGTATATGTTATGAAAATAGAAGAAAAATACCATAATTATTCAGCGGCAGACTTACTGAAGGATAATAGATTCCTTTGTTGGTTACTAAATCCCAATGAGGAATCCAATAACTTTTGGGACAAGCAACAAAAAAAGGATCCTGATCTTAAACGAAATATAGAAGCTGCCATACAAATATTTCACTCCATAAGAATAAATCAGCCAGAGTTGTCAGATGAAGAAGAAACAAAAATATTTTCAACGATATATCTTAACTATAAAAGAAACAGGATCAAAAAGAGAATCTATCTTTATACAACAGCAGCTGCATGCATTTTAGTAGCTATAGCTGTCTCATTTTGGTTTACCCAACTCTATAATGAGCATTGCCCCTTATCAGAAAAGACAGCTTACATTCCAACAACACCTTCATCCGTAGACTTTAATAAACTAAAGAATGTTGAAATTGCTTTTAATGATAAAGAAAAAATCACAATTGAAGATGATGCCGCCATCTCACTTAACAGCGATAAAACATTACAAATAGAAGGAGATGGAAAAGAATATCAATTAAAGCTTAATAGTTATTCAAATTACACAAAGCTCTTAGTCCCTTATGGCAGGCGTTCTTTCCTATCCTTACCCGACGGGACAAAATTATGGATCAATTCAGGAACGGAGGTTCGCTTCCCTAATTCCATGGATAGTAAAAAAAGGAATATATTTATAGACGGAGAAATTTATATTGAAGTAGCCCACAATTCAAAACGCCCTTTTTATGTTCATACTTCGGATATGAACATTAGAGTATATGGAACAAAGTTCAACGTAACCTCCTACCATAACGACATTACAAAAAGCGTTGCCCTTATTGAAGGTAGTATCTCTGTTTGCTCTAACAAAATGAGTAAAAACACTGTAATGTTGACACCAAATCAGGAATATGCCCAGTCCAGTAACGGCTTTTCCGTCCAAAAAGTGAATGCAGCAAACTTTATGAGTTGGAAAGATGGATTATGGATATTCACTAATGAAGAGTTAAGTAGCCTGGCACTCCGCCTAACACGTTATTATGGGCAAACGATTGAGTGCGCACCAGATATTTCCCAAAAATCATGTACAGGAAAGCTAGTGCTTTTCAAGGACATCCATACTACTATGGAAACAATATCTGATATACTTTCCGTAAGATGTTTATCGATAAACAATATAATCTATATTAAAAGTAAATAAAATGATAAGCCTATGAAAAAAAAAGGAATATAAGACAAAAGGATGGTATAAATCTCTAACAGTAAATCTAATTTTATATACAAAAAATAACCTAATGAAATGAGACTAGAATTCATTTTACAAAAAAGCAGAAGACCGCTTGGCATAGGGACATTAGTGTTCTTATTGTTGACAATGCTTACATCGCCGATAATAGGCAGTGAGCAAATGCCCTTGCTATCAATTCACATGAACGGAAGCATTAAAGATGCACTTTATATTATTGAAAAGGAAAGTAATTTTGTATTTATCTACTCAGATGATATTTCAAAAGATCTGAATGAAAAAATTGCGCTAAAGATTAAGAAAGAAAGGCTTGATAAAATTTTAGATCAAATTCTTACTCCCAAAAAGTTGTTATATCGAATTCATGAAAGACAAATATCAATATTAAAATCTGCAGCTGTCCAGCAACAAGATAAATCCGGCACTCTTAAAGTCACAGGACGCGTTGTTGATGAAAAAGGAGAGCCGTTAATAGGGGTAAGTATTCAGGAAGTAGGCACATACAATGGAGTTACCACCGATGTTAATGGTTTTTACACGTTATATAACGTAACAGGTGCTGAATCCACGCTAAAGTTTACTTATATCGGTTATGTACCTCAGAATATTAAAGTTGGAAGCCAGCGTCAAATTAATATCACGTTACAACCTGACACCAAGAATTTGGAAGAAGTTGTTGTTGTAGGTTATGGCACACAGAAAAGAGCCAGCGTTGTAGGTGCAATCACGACCATAAAGCCTGCAACGCTGCAAATGGACCAAACACGTTCACTAACTAATGCTTTGGCCGGTTCTGTTTCAGGCATCATTGCCGTTCAAAGGAGCGGTGAACCGGGAAGTGACGCCTCCGACTTTTGGATTCGAGGCATATCTACATTTTCCAGCGTAGCATCAAACCCACTAGTCTTGGTAGATGGAATAGAAAGGGATATTGATAATATATCACCTGAAGAAATTGAATCATTCTCCGTATTAAAAGATGCTACGGCAACTGCCGTTTATGGAGTGAAAGGTGCCAATGGCGTAATTTTGATCCAAACGAAACATGGTAAAATAGGAAAGCCCCGTATAGCAATCAAAGCGGATTATGGCATATCAACGCCTACCAAATTACCCAAATTTATTGATGGGGCTACTTATATGGAGGTAATGAATATAGCAAGTCAACTTACTTCCGGAAAGGATATGTATACACAAGATGCCATTAATGCAACAAGGAATAGAGCAGACCTTGATTTGTATCCTAATGTAAATTGGCTGAATTCAGTAACCAAAGACTATGTTCCCAATGGACGCATATCTTTGGATATCAATGGTGGTAGCGAGCGCTTACGTTACAGTATGGTGGCTTCTTATTTTGGAGAAAAGGGCATTACGGTAACAGATCCAAGTGTAGACTACGACGCTTCCAATAAGCTTTCACGATACAATATCAGGACAAATTTAGATATGAACTTAACACCTTCTACTTTAATCAATGTCAGTGTTGGTGGTTATATCACAAATAAAAGAGAACCGGGATGGACACCTACTGATATTCTTTATTTAGCATTTAAGAACACCCCCATCTGCTATCCCAAAATATATTCTAACGGACAGATACCAACATATACATCTCAAACCAATCCTTGGGCGGCAGCAACACATACCGGATTTGTCACAACGAACTCAAGCAGCATTCAATCCGAATTTGTCCTAACCCAAGACATCGGCAAATTATGGAAGCCGTTGGACGGATTGAAAGCAAAAGGGACATTCTCCTTCGACTCCTACGCATGGGACTCTTTCATAAGGAAGAAAGTCCAAACGACTTATATGGCAACGGGAAGAGATGAAGAAGGTAACCTGATTACTACCATGACCAACCAAGGAAACAACTTTCTAGGGTATAGTAAGTCCAATGGCGGTAATCGTTCCCTTTATTTCGAAGGTCAGTTGAATTATAGTAAACTAATTGCAGAAAATCATCAGATTGATGCTCTGTTACTCTATAATATGCGCGACTACGTAAATGCCGATGCCACTACTTCTATATATTCACTTCCATATCGCAGCCAAGGTCTGGCCGGACGTATTTCTTATGGCCTCAAAGGGACTTATTTCTTAGAAGCTAACTTTGGATATAATGGATCAGAAAACTTTGCTCCCGGAAAGAAATGGGGATTTTTCCCTTCCATTGCAGCAGGATGGTTAATATCAAACGAATCATTCATGAAGAAACTTTCATCTACTATCTCAAAGTTAAAACTCCGTGCTTCCTACGGTTTAGTTGGCAACGATCAGCTGGCAGGACGCCGGTTTGCATTCCTGTCAACGATATCAAGTATTGACGGATATTCATTCGGTGCTAGTGGAGATAATGCCTATAACGGATATACTGAAGGTGAATTCGGCGTTAATAATTTGACTTGGGAAACCGTGAAGAAATTTGATTTAGGTTTGGAAATAGGATTATGGGATTGCCTGAATATTCAAGCCGATTATTTTCACGAGAAGCATGAGAAAATTTTTATGCAACGTAAAACAATACCGGAGACTGCAGGATTCACCTCAGCCCCATGGGCCAATTACGGCGTTGTAACCAACCAAGGATGTGAATTCAGCTTAGAAATGAACAAAGAGTTCAATAAGAATCTTTTCTTGTCTGTTCGGGGAAGTTTCACTTATGCTCACAATAAAATAATAGAATATGATGAACCGGAAGCATTGAAAGAAACGACACGCTCCCATACGGGTAATTCAATAGGCACTCATTATGGTCTGGAAGCGGTCGGTGTTTTTCAAGAAGAAGACTTCTTAGCCAATGGATCACTAAAGAACAGCATACCACGACATACTTTTGGTGCGGTACACCCCGGTGATATTCGCTATGCAGACACAAATCATGACGGGAAAGTTGACGCCAATGATTACAAACCAATAGGAAAACCTTATAACCCAGAAATCGTATATGGATTGGGATTTAGCATACGTTATAAGAATATTGATTTTAGCACATTCTTCCAAGGAGATGCCCATTGTTCGACCATGCTTTCCGGCGACTTATTAATACCCGGCAGTGGTGGCGGTGGTTTAGGAAATATTTACACCAATTGGGATGATCGGTGGAATCCGGCCAATCCATATAAGAAAGATGTATTCTGGCCTCGCTTTTCAACAACCAAGAGCATCAACAACAATCTACCGTCTACATGGTGGTTAAAAGATGCTTCATATATTCGTTTAAAGAATCTGGAAATAGGCTATACGCTACCAAAAAATTGGCAAAAAACTACTCGAATGCGTGGAGCACGTGTATTTTTCAGAGGTTCAAACCTTTGGACATGGAGTGCTTTCAATATGTGGGACCCTGAAGTCGGTTCAAGTGATGGTCTAAAATATCCCCCAATGAAAGTATATTCTCTAGGCTTTCAAGTTACATTTTAAAAAGATTTATGGATATGAAAAAGTATATAAGATTTATATTGCTAACAATAGCAACCCTACCACTCTTGTATTCGTGTGACAATTATTTGAATAAAGAACCAGATGATATGCTGACATTGCCCGGCGTATTCAATGATGCAACAAATATGAAAGAATGGCTGGCAGGTATTTATGATGCAATTCCGGATCCTCTATGGGATTACCTTAGCTATTCATACGGCTATTATTTAATGAGCGATGAGTCACAAATTAACAGTGAGTTGGGACAATTCGGATGGAATGGCTTGTTAAATGTTCAGCAAGGAAGTTGGTCGCCGGTACAAATGGTTCCAGGCTTTGATTTATGGGGCACTACCTATCAAAAAGTCAGAGCAGCCCTCATCTTTCTGGATAATGTCAAACCCCTCCCCGAACAGCGTCAGACAGAAGAACTGATCGAAAGATATAAAAATGAAGTCCGTTTTTTAATGGCATACTACTATGAACGAATGTTAGAAGTATACGGGCCATTTCCACTAGTGACAACACTATCAGACGCAACAGCATCCCCTGCAGATTTACAATTACCACGTACTCCTTATGATGATATAGTAAGCTATCTGGATAAAAATTTATTAGATTTATCAAAGGTGCTTCCCTCTTCTTATGATGATACAGACGTAGGACATGTAACATCGGGAATGTGTCTGGCTGTCAGAGCACGTTTGTTAATGTTTGCAGCAAGTCCCTTATTTAATGGCAATACCGACTATGCAGATGTTACCAACAAAGACGGTACAGCTTTATTCAACTCAACATACGATGCAGACAAGTGGAAAAAGGCAGCCGATGCAGCAAAACAGGTAATTGACATGCCCCTGTACAAACTTTACACCGAAAAAAATGAAGACGGCACTCTTGATGCTCTAATGTCGTGCATGAATGTCCACCTCAAAGGAGTAAACGAAAATCCTGAAATTATATTTGTATATCCACAAAAGACCAACTACTACTATGAATATCATATATTGCCCCGTGGATCAGGCTTTGCCGGTTGTATAGGAACGACTCAAAACATGGTTGATGCATTCTTTATGAATAATGGCAAGAGCATTACCGACAATGGCTCTAACTACAACCCAACAGGGTTTTCCACTTCCGATGATTATTATAATACACAATATAATTATGGAGATGCAAACCGTACAACGGGCTTGGTGACACGTAAAGGTACATTCAACATGTATGTAAATCGGGAACCTCGCTTCTATGTCAATATTCGTTACAATGGCGAGTATTGTACTTTTGATGATAATGGACGGGATATCGATTTTAAGAAAAACGGATTGGATGGTGCTCCGTCACACGACAGTCCGCTTGCCGGTTATCAAATAAATAAAGCGGTTAATCCATCCGATCATAACGGACAAACATTCCAATATAGACCGGGTATCATTATTCGATTAGCAGAAATGTATCTGGATTATGCCGAAGCACTAAACGAATACAACCCTAAAAGTACAGATATAGCAAAATATGTCAACTTGATTCGTGAAAGAGCCGGCTTGCCCGGTTTACCAGAAGGCCTGTCACAAAGTGAAATGCGCGATGCTATTCATCATGAACGTCAGGTTGAGTTTGCCTTGGAGGGAGGCATGCGCTACATGGATATCCGACGTTGGAAAATTGCAGAAGACGTATTCAAGAAGCCTATCCAAGGTCTGAATACACAAGGAACAACTGCTAACGATTATTACAAAGTAGTAGATATTCAAACGCGCAATTTCCAGAAGAAGATGTACCTATGGCCCATTTACCAAAATTACATGGATAATAACGCAAACTTAGTTCAAAACAAATACTGGTAACAAACATGACCGTAAAACTTTTTTTCAACAAATTTGCACCATTAGTACTACTGTTTATGCCTTTTGCATGTAGTAGCTCTTCCGGTGATGCAATTGTAGAAGAGACAACCGTTTCAATCTCTCCTTCTAAAAAAGTAATTGAAGAGAGTACGGGTGGAGAAATTTCATTTTCTATCACCCCTAATCCCCCTTCAATAGAACTGAAATGCGTCAGTAATGTGAATTGGATGACTCCTGTATTAAATAAAAGTTATAGTTGGAATGTTGCTGCAAACACAAGTCAATTAAGTAGAAGCGGCAAAATTTATATTTTAGATAAAGAGACACTCGTCCATATTGATACAATTCAGGTGGTTCAAAAATCTATCTCAGGAGCAATAGACGAAGAGAGTCAATATAGCTTTACAGAGACAGACGTTCCAATTGAAATTCCATTTGCCGGAAATTCATTTATAACAAGTCCTCTATATGGTGACCAGATTGACAATAATACAGGAGATTTTTCGACCGATTGGAATGATCCTTCTATCACTGCCAGTACTTATTTCTATGTTGGTGCAACAGGTTTTATGAACTTAGCGTTAGTTGCTTCAAACAGTGACGGCTACGGCAAGATTAAGGTAACCGTAAATAACAACTCGCATATCATAACAGTAAAAGGTTCTGCATCTAAAATCTATTCAATAGATAAGATAAAAATAGACAAACCCGGCTACATCAAAATTGATATGCAAGGAATAGAAGAAAACTCAAAGTATTTTGCTAAAGTAACTGAATACCGCATTGGAGGCTCTGCAACAACTGGCAATAATAATCACTTTATAACTGCTGCTTCAAAAACAAATACCAATAGTTATTATTTTTATAGAAGAGGGGCATCGGTACACTGGAATTATACATTCCCTTCCGAAGATATAGAGTATTTTTACAATGAAGTAATAGTTGACAGCGCCGTTAATAATTCCTACTATATGATGAATGGCTTTAGTGAAGGCTATATGGGCATTCAACAAGTCGGAGATGGCACTCATAAAGTTTTATTTGCTGTATGGGGAGATGCCAATGATGTAAATGGAACCCGTCCTATATTAGTTAAGGCCGGAAAAGATGTTGTCATCGGTGCCTTTGATAATGAAGGTAGCGGACGCAACTGTTTCTTAAACTTCAACTGGAAAGAAGGACAGACCTATAAAGCATTGGTAAAAATTAAACCCGATGGAGAGGGAAACACTATCTACACAGCTTATTTTTATACAGGTAGCGAATGGCGTTTACTTGCTTCATTCAAAAGGCCTAAATTATCAACTTACTATAAATCACCTTACTCTTTTTTAGAAAACTTTAATCCGATAACTTCCATTACGTCTCGCCACGTCTTATTCAAAAATCAATGGGCACGTACAGTTGGAGGAGAATGGAAAGAAATAACAGGCGCAAGCTTCACATGTGATGATACTGGTAACAAAGGCTTACGATGGGATTACAGTGGTTTTGTGGATGATGCAAACCATGGATTTATATTGAAGAGTTTCGGATTTACAAACGAGCACACAAATAATGGCACAAAATTTACCCGTACGGTAGGTGGCACAATGCCTGATATAGATTTGAATGCTTTAGAAAACTTATAGTTTAACCTTTTTAATTCTTGAAATAATGAATATACAAAAAATATTTAAGGGAAGTTTATTTCTCGTCCTTACATTATTCATGAATGGATGTACAGACGATTATAGCATAGATATAGCCCCCGGACCTGGTGTAACACCTCAAGTGACATTTACGCCAGAGAATGGCATTACTTTTACTGGAGATGGTGGCTCATCAACTATTGAAGTTATATCAAACATGCCAGATAGTACAATTAGCACAGCCGTTGATTATTCTACAGCCAGCGAATCATGGTGCATAGCAAAAATAAATAGCAATAAAGTCACGATTACTGCAGAGAAGAATACAAGCTATTCCCCTCGTACCGCTACATTAAAAATTAAAGCTTTCAATATTTCAAAAGCCTTTACTATTGAGCAAGACGGTAAAAATTACGAGACTGATGTTACTTATCCGTACAATAAAGTATATAAAGTCAACATTCCTACTGTAGCTGATTTTGATAAAGCAAACACTAAGATATTCTCTGTAATGGACGGAAGTCAAAAGATTGCCGAGATATGCTTGGAATATCTTAATTCCACTAATATATCCTCACGTGCCATCGTCGTCTACGGCGTTGCAAAACGCGATGGCAATTCAGCCGATTATAAAAATGGCTATATTACCCAATATATTGATGATAGCAATAATGTAAAAGAAAGCAATGCAAACGGGAGTATCATATCCTTCAATTATGAAACTAATGAGTGCAGCTACATTCCTATCAAACGCAATTATCCTGCTATCAATACAGTTTACCTTTCTAGTACGGGAATAACTAGCAAAGAAATTGCAAATGCAACTGAACTAACAGCAAATCCCTACTATGTTACCGATAAGAGTGGAAATCAATATCCGATTATAAAGATAGGATGTGAGGTATGGTTAGGTTCAAACTTGCATACACTAAAAATGGGAGATGGCACTGATATAACCCTTACAGCAACGCCTACAGCAGATTGTGCAATATATCCGCGGCAAAACGCATCATTAGATCCCGCAGTATTTGGTTATCTCTATTATGCTTCGTTCATTACAGGAAGTAATATTGCCCTAATGGAGACTTCCATTATTGATAGCCATGACTGCGCGTGGAGAATATCTACAGGTGGAGGCAGTAATGCATCCGGAATTATGGGAACCACGACCGACTGGCAACGATTATTTAAGTATGTAGGTAAAGATCAACTAGGAACTATATTATCTGAGGGATATACTTGGGCCAATGGAGGTGCAGGAGGACTTGACCTATCAACCATTACTAATATTACCGGAATGAGTATTCCCGCAGCCGGAGAGATTTACGGTACTTCTTTTGCGTGGGGTGCCGAGACGCAAGCATTTTTCTTTTATCAAGGAGGTTATGGATATAGTCTTTGTGAGGTAGATGGAAAAGCCATTGACCAAGTAGGTGTTCGTGTGTGGCCTCATAGTGAAGATGCTTGTTCTATTCGTTTAGTTCGTGTAGATAATCATAATTTAGAATAAATAATTATCATGAAAAGAATTATTACATTTATCATCGTTTATGTATTTTCGATGCACATCTTTGCTGATGATATCTCAACTTTTAGAGGATTAGTAAACCGAATATTACCCAACTTCTCCTCTTCGATCGTCCCTAAAAAGTTAGCAGATAAGGGAGAAGACTACTTCCAGATATCCTCACAAGACGGGAAGATAGAAATTGCCGGTAATAATGCTAACAGCATGGCCGTTGGTCTGAACTATTATTTAAAGTACTACTGCCATACAACTGTATCGTGGTACGCTGATGATAAATTCGACATGCCTACGTCTCTACCTATTATAGAAAAGCCTATTACGATCAATGCACGCTGCAAAAATCGTTTTTTCCTGAACTATTGTACTTTTGGGTACACCATGCCTTGGTGGGATTGGAGAGATTGGCAGCATTTTATTGACTGGATGGCATTAAATGGGATCAATTTACCTTTAGCCATTACAGGGCAAGAATCTATATGGCATAAAGTCTGGATGAAATTAGGATTAAAGGACAAAGAAATTCGCCATTATTTCACAGGACCTGCTCATCTACCTTGGCACCGTATGTTGAACATAGATTATTGGCAAGGAGATTTACCAATGTCCTGGCTTAATGATCAGGAAGAGTTACAAAAGAAGATTGTTGCCCGAGAACGTGAATTCAATATGAAGCCTGTACTTCCTGCTTTTGCAGGGCATGTTCCTCAAGAATTGAAACGAATTTATCCAAAGGCTAAGATAACGAAATTAGGAGCATGGTCGGGATACTCAGATCAATATGCTTGTAGTTTCCTTGATCCAATGGATCACCTTTTCGCAAAAATACAGAAGCTATTTTTACAGCAGCAAAAGGCAATCTACGGCACGGATCATATCTATGGCATTGATCTTTTTAACGAACTCGAACCACCTAGCTATGAAGCATCTTATCTAAAACGGGTCGCCCATCAGGTATACGGCACCTTAGAAAAAGCCGACAAAGATGCAATCTGGTTACAAATGACTTGGTTATTTTATAATGAAAGAAAAGATTGGACCAATGACCGCATCAAAGCTTATATCACCGCTTATCCGGCTAGCAAGTCTATCTTGCTCGATTATTATTGTGAACAACACGAGGTATGGCAACAAACCGACAAGTATTATGGAGTGCCTTATATCTGGTGCTATCTAGGCAACTTTGGAGGTAATACAATGCTTGCCGGCAACATAAAAGAAGTCAATAAACGCATTGAAAATACGTTCAACAATGGAGGTCATAACTTTATCGGTTTAGGGTCTACTCTGGAAGGTTTTGACTGCAACCCGTTTATGTACGAGTATATTTTTGAAAAGGCTTGGGATTTTAATATTCACAAAGATGTTAACCAATGGGCGAAACATTTAGCTGACGAACATACAGGAGAAATTGATCAAAATGCCCGAAAAGCATGGACCATCTTAGTAAATGATATATATACTAAAGCTGATACTCCGGGACAGTGTCCTGTTATCAACATACGACCTTCGTTCGGTGGTTTTAAAACCTACTATTCTAATTCACGTATTCCTTATAGCAATAAGAAATTGTTGGAAGCTACGGAGTTTATGCTACAAGCCAATAGTAAAACTCAAACGTACACCTTTGACGTTGTAAACCTCACGCGACAACTCATTAGCAACTATTATGGGACTGTCTTTAAAGAATACGAACAAGCTTATAACAAGAACGATTTCAAGACAATGAAATCCAAAGAATTCATTATGCTAAATATATTGAATGATGTTGATCGCCTTGTTTCATCACAAAGTACCTTTTTAATGGGTAAGTGGATCAAAGAAGCCCGCCAGAAAGGTATAAATGATGCTGAAAAGCTTTACTATGAACAAAATGCTCGTAATCTGTTAACGACTTGGGGTGAAAAAGCAGGATTATTAAATGATTATGCTAGTCGCACATGGTCAGGCATGACAGCCACTTTTTATGGTCAACGCTGGCGTATGTTCTTTGCAGCTGTCGATCGTGCAGTCATTGCCGGTAAAAAGTTTGATGATCAAGATTATAAAAAAGAGGTTACTGAATTTGAAGAAAGATGGTGGAAAGATTGCATCGGAAACTTTCCCAGCACTCCTGAAGGCAATGGAATAGCTATCGCTAAAGAACTAGTTCGTAAATATAAACCATTAATAGAGAAATAAAATTCAAGAGAGAGATTAACAAATAAGGATAGGTATGGGGGTCCACCTTCCATGGTGTAACTCCATCACAGTATCATAACCGGATGCTCGTAAAGCAGATAAAGCTTGCGGGCGTCCGTTATTTATATAGTCGGGATAATGAGCATCACTGTTTACTAAAACCTGAATTCCCCGCTTATGGAAAGCGGAGAAGTAGCGTTCATTCGGGTAGAATGTGCCCAAATTCTGATAAGCCTTTGTATTAATTTCCAGTAGATAGTTCTTCTCTACAACAATATCCATGTAGTCATTAACCAACTTTTCATACCACGACTCCTGCAACAGACCGGGGTGATAGCATTGGGCATTGTAATGTATTTTATCGGCATGCCCCAAGATATCAAAGCCTCCCAATTCCATCATACGCATCAAACGACTGTAGTAAAGACGAACAACCCGCACCAAATCGCCGTGAAACTGTTCATCGACAATGGAGCGAAACTTCTCAGCAGGAACATCCACATCCACCACGTCACCCGCATCATTATAAAGAAGGTGTACAGAACCAATACGATAATCCAGCGGCAGATTTCTGAAACGGGCAATAGCCGGATTGCTATCCTCATTTAAATAGTCGACTTCCAAACCGATATAGAGTTCTATCTTCCCCGCATATTGGGCTTTCAGACGATGAAATTCGGCTAAGTAATCGTTGATGCAGTCCCACTCCATGGTCCAGGACGTGGGGAAAGGCAATGGAGCATGAGAAGAAAAGCCATACGCCGAAAAGCCTTCGCTTATAGCAAAACGGACAAAGTCTTCCATACCTGCCCTGCCGTCACAATACAGACAATGGCTATGATAATTCGTTAAATTAGCAGTTGCTACACTCATCATTAATTTATAAAAAGATACATATGCAATAAAAACAGTTCAAGGAATCGCATGCAACGACGTTGTCGTCATGCTCAGTGAAGGCAAAACTACAGAAATATTCCATGAGACAGAAACTTCTACGGGCTATTTCTCATGTAATTTATTTAGTACCGTATAAAAAGAAGAAAACCTTTGCCTTGATATTCTCTGAAAATTCTTACCTTTGAGGGGCAAATAAATATAAAAAAGATTTGATTATAGAAAAATAAATATGACCTCATTTCAAGATATACTAACTCAATTCCGCAAAGAATCCGTTACCGAAAAAGAAAAAGGGACGCGCTTTGAACGTCTCATACAACTATATCTGCAAACAGAACCTTATTATGCATCACGTTTCAAGAAGGTATGGCTTTGGACGGAATTTCCTTTTAAGAAGGATTTAGGTGGACAAGATACAGGCATTGACCTTGTGGCACAAACAACACATGGCGCATATTGGGCCATTCAGTGCAAATGCTATCAAGAATCTTCTACAATAAATAAAGCAGAAGTTGACAGTTTCCTTACTACTGCCGGACGTTCGTTCATGAACGAATCCGGAATGACAACCCGTTTTGAGCATTGTCTTTGGATCTCAACCACAAATAAATGGGGTGCCAATGCAGAAGAAGCTATTAAGAACCATACCCCCGCGGTATCCCGCATATCCTTATATCATCTGCAAAACAGTAGTGTTGAGTGGGACAAGCTGACGCTGGGGATGTATGGTGAACAATCCCTCAAGCCCAAACATAAGCCACTTAAACATCAAGAAAAAGCAATTAAGGAAGCTATTACCCACTATGTAGATAAAAATGCTGAGAGGGGTAAGTTAATTATGGCATGTGGTACAGGTAAGACATTCACTTCTCTCAAAATAGCCGAAAAGCTAACTGACGGAGAAGGGTTTGTTTTGTTCCTAGTACCTTCTATTGCTCTGCTTGGACAAACCCTAGAGGAATGGATCACTCATGCAGAACACCCTATAAATCCTATTTGTATATGTTCCGACCCAGAGGTAAGCAAACGTAAAAGCCAAAATGAAGATACGGATAATTTTAGCATAGTAGATCTGGCTCTTCCAGCCTCAACTGATACAGAGGCTATAATAAAGCAATTGGAACAGGCTGATTCGGATTCGGGTTTAACGGTAGTCTTCAGTACTTATCAGTCCATTGACGTCATTGCAAAAGCGCAAAAGGCTTATCAAAAGAAATCAAGCAACAAGAAAGGAGTTTTTGACCTGATAGTTTGTGATGAAGCACATCGCACAACGGGGGTAACACTCTCTAATGAAGATGAATCTGCATTTGTAAAAGTTCACAATAATGACTTTATTCAGGCAAGGAGAAGAATGTATATGACTGCTACTCCACGCCTTTATCATGATGATGCAAAGAAAAAAGCGGTAGACAATGATATGATTCTTTGTTCAATGGACGATGCATCCATTTATGGTGAAGAGTTTTATCATATCGGATTTGGAACCGCTGTAAGCGAAGGACTTTTATCCGATTATAAAGTATTGATTCTTACCGTTAATGAAAACGATATGACAGCCTCTGCCCAAAGTATGGTTGCCAGTGGACAAACAGAAATACCGGCCGATGATGTGAACAAGTTGATTGGATGTGTTAATGCGCTAAGCAAAGAAATTGTCGGAGATGATGGCACTGTTAAGTCCAGTGACCCCGAACCGATGTGTACGGCTGTGGCTTTCTGCCAAAATATAAAAGTATCTAAGCAGATAACAAATACGTTCAATCAAATGAACGATTTATATTATAAGGAACTTTCCGACGAACAACAAAGTAAAATGGTTGTTGTGGAAAGCGACCATATCGACGGCACAATGGCCGCCACCACGCGTGGGCAAAAGCTATCCTGGCTAAAATCCGTACCAAAAGGTTCCATGCAATGCCGCATTTTGACTAATGTCCGTTGTTTAAGTGAAGGCGTTGATGTTCCATCGTTAGATGCAGTTATGTTTCTTTCCGCACGAAATTCCCAGGTGGACGTAGTCCAATCCGTTGGACGCGTTATGCGCCGGGCGCCCGGAAAGAAATACGGATACATTATAATTCCGATAGTGGTCCCTTCTGACGTACAAGGAGAAAAAGCATTAAGCAATAATAAAGATTATGCAGTCGTATGGACGGTATTGAATGCTCTGCGTGCCCACGATGATCGGTTTAAAGCCACTATCAACAAGATAGAACTAAATAAATATAAACCGGAAAGTATTGTAATTGGTGGTGCCTCACATGGACGTGACGATAACGGAGGTACAGAGAAAGTGGGAACTGCAAGTGCTGAAGCTGCTTTGCAGATGGCCATCCAATTCGACAATATGCAGTCACTGCTCTATGCCAAATTAGTGGAGAAAGTGGGCGAACGACGCTATTGGGAACAATGGGCGCGAGACGTGGCTGATATTGCAGTCAGACAGATTGAAAACATTAAAAAACTCGTTGAGGAAGATAAAAAACATAAGCAGGCTTTCGACAAATTCCTGAAAGGATTACATAAAAATATCAATCCATCTGTTTCGGAAGAAGATGCCATCGAAATGTTGGCACAGCATCTCATCACCCAACCGGTATTTGAAGCTTTATTTAAAAATTATTCTTTTGTACGAAACAACCCCATATCCCAATCTATGGAGAAAATGCTCACGTTGCTTGAGGAACAAAAGAATGAAGAAGATACAGAAACACTGCAAAAGTTTTACAACTCGGTACGCGAACGGGCAAAAGATATTGATAATGCCGAAGCCAGGCAAAAAATAATAGTTGAATTATACGATAAATTCTTCCGCACGGCATTCCCGATGATGGTGGAGCAATTGGGCATTGTATATACTCCGGTTGAGGTGGTAGATTACATTATTCATTCGGTAGATGCTGTACTTCGAAAGGAATTTGACCGGACGTTAAGCGATGAAAACATTCACATACTCGATCCTTTTACCGGAACAGGAACTTTCGTAACCCGACTGTTGCAAAGTGGATTAATTAAGCCCGAAGATATGCAACGTAAGTATGAAAAAGAAATACACGCTAACGAAATTGTACTATTAGCCTATTATATTGCATCGGTAAACATCGAAAATGTTTATCACGATTTGCAAGTAGAAGGTCCGGATACTTACGTTCCTTTTAATGGCATCTGTCTGACAGATACGTTCCAATTGGGTGAAACAAAAAAAGGAGAAGATTTATTTAGTGAAATGTTCCCGCAAAACTCCGAACGGGTACAAAAACAGAAAAATGCTCCGCTAAGGGTAATCATTGGCAATCCTCCTTATTCCATTGGACAAAAATCGGCCAATGACAACGCACAAAATCAAAGTTATCCGAATTTGGAGAAACGGATTGAAAAGACTTATGCAAAAGGGAGTGTTGCTACATCAGTGAAGGCACTTTACGACGCATACATCAAAGCCTTTCGTTGGGCTTCCGATCGACTTGACCCGAAAAACGGAGGCATCATCTGCTTTGTCAGCAATGGAGCATGGATTGATGGAAATGGAATGGATGGCTTCCGGCATTGTCTTGAAGAAGAATTTTCATCTATTTATGTATTCAATCTGCGGGGAAATCAACGAACCAGTGGAGAATTGTCCCGCAAAGAAGGTGGAAAGATATTCGGTTCAGGCAGTCGCACTCCAATTTCAATAACATTATTGGTGAAGAAAGGAGATGAAAAATAGAAAGACATGAAATCAGAAGAAATAAAAACATTATTTATACAGTTTGAACAAGCCTCCGCTGAGATAGAAGACGCTGAATATTGGAGTGCAAGGGAACTACATTCCTCGTTGGGATATACGCCATGGCGTATTTTTTTGCCAGCCATTGAAAGAGCAAAAAAGGCATGCCAACAAGCAGGAGAAGATATTTCATATCATTTTGCGGACATCCGCAAAATGGTACCAGTAGGTTCCGGCGCTCTATACGAGCGTGGCATTGATAGTAAAGGCTTTGCAATAATTCGTTCAAAAGGAGATAAAGCACTTTTCCGGTTTGATACCAATATGCTTAAACGAAAATTAGGTACTCCGGAAGGACGTCCTTTAGCCGATTTCTTATCGACTATTGGTATTAAAGCAAAAGACCTTGCGGCGGAAATGATTTCGGTTAATGTACAGCAGAAAGAACTGTTTGGACAAAAACCGATAGAAAAAGAACATATAGATAATAATGCAGTTGTTCGAAATATGTTGGTTAACCGTGGTATAGTCCCAGAAAACCTCCCCCCAGCCGAAGACATCAAGAAAGTAGAGCGTAAATTGAGAAGCGACGAAAAGAAGGCACTTAAAAACAAGAACAAATAAGCTATGGCAAAAGCAAAAATATACTATCACGATATAGGTGATTACCTGAACCGCGAAGAAAAACTTGAAATCATCCATAAACTAGGTTCTGTGGATAATCCTGACATGCATTGGCAGATACTTTCTCCAAATGAACATAGCGATTGGATTAATCAACGCAACGATAGATTTAGTGAATTTATGCCTTTAGCTCCTGAGAAGAAATTCGATGCAAAAACCATATCTGTATTTACAACTTATTCATTGGGTGTAGCAACAGCTTCTGATACATGGTTATATAATTCATCTCTAAAAACATTAAAAAAGAACTTGCATGTCATGCAGGAATTCTATAACAAACGGCTATTAATTCCAAATTCCATAAAACAAGTAGAACACTATGATAAAACGAGAATTAGCTGGAACGACAAGTTAAAACAGTCATTTGAGAAAAGCAAACAGTTAGTAATTGCTAATAATTGCTACACAATTGGAATGTATCGTCCATTTCAGAAGCAACTTTTATATTTTGATAAGTCAGTTATTCAAAGAACTTATCAACAAGATAAGATTTTCCCACTCCCTGATATTGAAAACTTGGTGATTTGCGTCTCCGGCTTAGGAGGGAATAAACCTTTCTCTACCATAATTACCAACAGAATACCTGACTTACAGTTAATGTTTAATGGTCAGTGCTTCCCTCTCTATTGGTACGAAGAAACCAAGCAAGAGAAAACATTATTTGACAGTTTAGCAGAACCAGAAAATGAATATTATGCACGCCGCGATGCAATAAGCGATTTTGCCTTAAATCTGGCACGTAAACAATATGGAAGCAAAACAACCAAAGAAGATATTTTTTATTATGTATATGGCTTCCTGCACAATCCCGACTATCGTACCGAATTTGCGGCCGATTTAAAAAAGATGTTACCTCAAATTCCCTTTGTTGATGATTCAACAGTATTTTGGAAATACGCAAAAGCCGGAAGAGAATTGGCAGACCTGCATTTGCACTATGAAGATCATGCACATGAAGCTGCCGGAGTCACCGTCGAAATAAACAATGCTGTTTATGACAATTTTGAAGTAACCAAAATGCGCTTTCGTTCAAAAGAAGACAAAAGTACCATCATTTATAACCCATATATCACTATAACCGGCATTCCCGCAGAAGCGTACGAATATGTAGTTAATGGCAAAAGCGGCATTGAATGGATCATGGAACGTTACCAAATTACCACCCATAAAGAAAGCGGCATCGTAAACGATCCGAACGATTGGGCACGCGAACATAATAAACCTCGCTATATTCTGGACCTTTTGCTGAGCATAATTGTTATAAGTACAAAGACTGTTGAAATAGTGAAGGGATTGCCAAAGATGAAATTATAAGAATATAAAAACAAATAAAGAATAAAATAAAAAAAGGTTTACCTGATTAGCAAAAATATTACTTTTGTAAAGTAAATAATATCATGGACAATAAAGAGTATATAACTAATCTTCAACTATTAGACTTTCAGATAGAAAGTCAAGAAACGTCTTCTATCTATCTTGTTGGAAAATTGGAAGAATATATTAAGTGCAATAATACTTCTCCATACATCCTAATTGCTTTAGATAAGGCCAAATCATTCGAGGCAGATGCAGTTTACTTCCGTTTTTTTGATGATAATCGGCCACCATTACCACAAATCTATTTATACGATAACATTTTACATAAACGAATTGAGGAAGATTATGCAAAAATTCACCGCGCAATATGGAGCGGCTGTGAAATCCCGATTTATATGATTATTGATAAAACGCAAATTAAAGTTTTTGATAGTAGAGAACCTGTAGCCTATGAATCAGGAAAAATACAAGTATCACCTATAGACTTAATCGACTTATCAACACAAAATAATATATTAAAAAAATATAGAGCTCAACTATTTAATAATGGAGCCTTTTGGGAAACAGAAATAACTAGTGATCATTTTTTAAACAAGACAGTCGCTGCAGAACGATTGATGGAAAGGTTAAAAATTGTTCGACAAAAGTTTAATCAACAGATAGAACAGGCAGAACTTGCGGATAACTTGCTAATTATATGTATTCTTATTAAATACTTAGAAGAAAATGGCGTAGATGCTAAAACAAATAAGAACTTAGCTCATGAGTTCTTTTATCAAAACACAGGCTTTAACACCTTAACAGAGATACTCTATAACAATAAGTTGTTGATACTTTTAGAAGCCTTATCACAACATTTTAATGGCGGAATTTTTAATATTGCTAAAAACAATAACTGGAAAAACGAACTGAAAGCACTAAATCTTTCAGATTTGGCAATATTCTTCGATGCCGGTTCAAACGAAAATTTGTTTGGTTGGAAAGAATATTCGTTTGAGCATATTCCGATTGAACTTATTAGTAATTTATACGAAGAATTTTTGCCAAAAGAAAAAAAACGAAAAGGGGAAAAAACGGAAACTCCAGAAAATGGTGCAGTTTATACTCCTTCGTTTTTAGTAAACCTTCTAATAGACGAATGTTTACCTTTAGATTTTAATAATTTAAATGAAAATATAAAGCTTATTGACCCAGCATGTGGATCTGGTATTTTTTTAGTATCTTCCTTCAAGCGACTTGTACAAAGATGGAGGCTAAAAAATAGAACTAACGGAAGATTAGCCGACACAACCCCGAATATTTTAAAAGAAATTCTTCGAAAGAATATTTTCGGAATTGATATCCATTACAATTCTGTCCATTTAACGATATTTAGTTTACAATTAGCGCTATGCTCAATGCTAACTCCTCGTCAAATATGGACAGAATTAGGCCAATTCAATAATTTGGAAAAAGAAGGAAATATAATTGAAAAAGATTTTTTCCATTATTTGGCAGAAAACAAATTTAATAAGGACTTTGATTTGGTTATTGGAAATCCTCCATTTATAGAATTAGCAGAAAAAGACTATACAGCATACAAAAACAGTCTGATAAAATTAGCTGAAGAACATAATATTAATATAGAAATTCCTTTTTATCAAGAAGCTCTATTATTTTTATCAACTTCTTTCCTTTTGTTAAAAACGCAAACAGGAAAATTATGCTTAATTCAGAAATCAGGTCCATTTCTATATAGCGGGAAGGAGAATAAGAGACAAAATGCAAATCTACTCTTCCGCTCAACTTTATTCAAGCAATATAAAATTACACAAATAATTGATTTTACACTTTTGAAAAATCTCTTTAAAGCAAATGTGGAAACTGTTGCAGTCATTATCGAAAATAAGCCTTCTGAAAATGAAGCCATAACCCATATTGTTATTCGAGATTCACAGCCAACTGCCGAAAAATCATATTTTGAGATCAATCACTACGACTTTCATGAAATCCCTCTATCAATTGCTATTTCGGAACCATACGTATGGAAATGTAATTTATTCGGTGGAGCACAAGTATACCATTTAATTAATCGATTGAAAAAACAACAGAACTTAAAGAAATACTTAGATAATAAGCTAAAAGATGGTTGGACATACGGACAAGGCTATAAAAATGGAAATAAAAAAAAGAAAGATATTAATGAAATAATTTCAGGAAAAAATAGAATCATAGATAAATACTTCAAAGATACAGGTATAAAAAAGATAGGAGTTGAAGTAGAAACTCATTTTGAATCCATACCTGCTAATTCTGAAATGATTTTCAGTCCTCCTCATTTAATGATAAAAAAAACGATAGGAAAAAAAAGTATACCTATAGAATTAAGGGATGATTATCTTACTTTTAGAAATGAAATATTAGGAATACATTGTCCTGTAAATCAGCGAGAATATTTACTTAATTTATTAAGACAAATCAAAAAAAACAATGACATACTTCGCTTCTTTATTGCTACAACAAGCCCGAGGGCTGGAATTGTTCGTTCATTGTATTCGACAGATTTAACTGATTTATTAAATTTGCCATTAATTGAAGAGTCTTTTGAAGTTAGTGATATGGAGCAAATAATCATATCTGATATCACAAAATATTATCTTGAAGAATATGGAAAAGGCAGGAAATCCTTTATACATAAAGAAAATGCAACAGAAAGACAGATAAAAGATTTCTCTAAAGTATATTGTGATTCATTAAATCAAATATATGCAAATGAGAATGATAAATATTACCTTTCTAAATTTATAGATGGAGATACTTTTTCCGCCTGTGAATTTTCTTTCAGCCATGGCAATAGCTATACTCATGAAAAATCAACTGATAACTTAAACGATTTATTGTATAGATGGAATCCCAACCATAGCGCTAAATATACAAAAGTTATACGCATATATGGACGTAATACCATTACGCTGATTAAACCTAAAAAATTAATGTATTGGCTTCAATCAATAGCTTTGCGAGATTTTGAAGACACTATTAGTGATATACTAAAAGAAGACTAATGAATAAACCACATAACATAATAGGAACTCCTCCTGATAAAGAGAGTATATATAAAATTCTTTTTGCCTTTGTTGAAGATGTTACAACTAATTTTAAGCCATTCTCAAAAAATACTAAAGGGAATGATGTTGATTCGGAAAACTTAATTACCCAAGATTTTGAAAAGATTCTCAATTCAAGATCACGTGCAATCAAAGCATTTTTTGCATTTCAAAATCAACATGAAGAAGGTCAATATGTTACAGATATATCTGTTTATAATACTACTTCGTATGACGATTTTTGTTGGATCGAAGCCAAACGTCTACCGACACCCGATGGAGGAAAGACGCGTGATGAAAGAGAATATGTAATCGTTAGTCAAGAAAAAGAAAATGGGAAAAAGAAATTTAAGGGGAATGGAGGTATTCAACGATTTAAAGAAGGTAAACATGCACCAAAACATTCCTATGCAATAATGATCGGTTATATTCAGCAGAAGGATGCTACTTATTGGTTAAATAAAATAAATGGATGGATTAGTGAACTCATGAATAAGAAACCAAACATTTGGACTGAAAGTGATTATTTGCATAAACAAGATACCAATAACAACTTGAAATATTCGTCTGTACATAACCGAAGTAAAGGCTTAGGGAAAATAACACTACAGCACTTCTGGATCAACGTATGACAAGTTACTACCTATATAAATTTACGGTAAAAATTTCATCAATAAAGGAAGTAAACGCATGAACAACGATATTCAATTTCAGATAGAGTGCCTTTCAACTGAGCTTACAACTATGTTGATGGACGAATACGGATGGGACATGAAGCATGCCTTAGATGAGCTCTATTCGTCAGAAACCTACAAAAGACTGAACGACCCGGAGACTGGATTATACTATGAAAGTGCAGTCTATGTCTTTTCGTATCTAAAAAATGAGATTGAAACAGGAATAGTGAAATAGACAGGCGCCCCTCATTTAGCGGCACCGGACATTTAGCCTTCGATTTCACTTAATTCCAACCAGCGCATCGTTTTCTCATCAATCAAATCGGTCACAACGGGTAGCCTTTTTGACTTTTCTGTTAGCTCCTCCACGGAAAGCTGTCCACCGCACAACGCTTCTTCAATGCCCTTCTTTTCAGCCTCAAGTGCAGCAATATCCCCTTCTAGTTGTTCAAACTCCTTCTTCTCCTTATAGGACATCCGGCGTTTATCATTAAGCCGGACCCTTTCCGTCTTTTCTTCCTGTGACTTTCCCCCGTCTTTCTCCTTTTCCTTCTCTAGCCGGACATTCTCATCTTTCCAGCCCCGATACTGTGTATAGTTACCCGGAAAGTTACGAATGTCTGCCTGACCGTTAAAGACCAAAAGGTGGTCGACTACCTTATCCATAAAATAGCGGTCGTGACTGACCACCATGACGCATCCCTTAAAACCCTGCAAATATTCTTCCAACACATTGAGGGTAATGATGTCAAGGTCGTTGGTAGGTTCGTCCAAAACAAGAAAATTGGGATTGCGCATCAACACGGTGCATAAATACAGCCGACGCTTTTCTCCTCCACTCAGCTTATAGACATAACTATGCTGGGTTTCGGGAGTGAATAGGAAGTGCTGAAGGAATTGTGAAGCGGTAAGCTGCTTCCCGTCACCAAACTCTATCACTTCAGCAATGTTCTGTACCACATCAATGACCTTCATTTGGTCATCAAACTGTAGCCCATCTTGCGAATAATAGCCGAAGCGTACCGTTTCCCCTATATCAATGGTACCCGAATCGGGCTTCTCATCTCCAATTAGTATTTTAATGAAGGTAGATTTTCCCGTACCGTTATTTCCCACTATACCCATCTTTTCATATCGGGAAAAGACATAAGAGAAATCTTCCAATATCTTTAAATCACCAAATGACTTGTAAAGATGGTCTGCCTCAAATATCTTATTCCCAATATAGGAAGCTTTGACATCCAGCTTTACATTGCTGTCATCGAAGTGCTGTTTAGCTACCTTCTCCAAATCGTAAAAAGCATTCTCACGATAGCGTGCTTTATGTCCGCGTGCCTGTGGCATCCGGCGCATCCAGTCCAATTCGGTCCGATATAAATTGTTGGCACGGGCAATCTCGGCATTGGTAGCATCCATACGCTCCTGACGCTTCTCCAAATAATAGCTGTAATTGCCTTTATATTGATAAATCTGACGATTGTCTATCTCCAGAATTTCCGAGCACACCCGATCAAGGAAGTAACGGTCATGCGTCACCATCAACAAACTCAAATTCGTCCGGCGCAAATACTCCTCCAACCACTCAGTCATATCCAAGTCAAGGTGATTGGTCGGTTCATCCAGTATCAATAAATCAGGTTCGGTAATCAACGTATTGGCCAAAGCAACCCGCTTCAACTGCCCACCGGAAAGATGCTTTATGAGCTGATCAAATTGATGTATCTTCAGTTGAGAAAGAATTTGCTTTGCTTTCTGTTCATACTCCCATGCCTTTTCATGCTCCATTCGCAACAAGATGTCATCCAGCCCCGGATGTCCCTCCGTCTCCATGCAATGTTCGTATTCCTTAATCAGCTCCACGGTGCTGTTTCCATGACTGAAACATGCCTCCAGAACAGTTAGTTCACCGGAATATTGAGGATTCTGCTCCAGATACCCCACCTTTAAATCACGACGGAAAGAAATGGTACCTCCATCATATCCTTCCTTTCCGGCTATGATATTCAATAAGGTAGTTTTTCCACTGCCGTTTTTAGCAATCAAACCTATTCTTTGTCCTTCGGAGAGACCAAAAGATATATTTTCAAATAAGACCAAATCACCAAAAGACTTAGTCAAGTTTTCTATCTGTAAATAACTAACCAATTCTATTCTATTTTATTATTTGATACAGCGTTTTTTACCGTCACAAAGAGCCAACTATCTCAAAGGATAGACTTCCCCATATCGGTATAAGTCTCGGTAAGATTACAAGGCTGTCCGTTTTTTATTTTACTCCAGACCAATTTCATCGGATCGAGCCATTCTCCGGTAGTGTGGTTCATCAATACCGGCACTTCCCGATTGCCATCTATCATAGACATCCATTCCAGTCCATCCACCTCATTACACAAAATGACACACAACACTATCCCCAGAGAAAGCCACGCCTCCCTCTTTTTAGGACTGATAGCACCACTATCCACCACCATTTGCATATTGACAATATCTTCTTCCGTCCCTTGAAAATCTTTTTTCAACTGTTCTTTCACCGTAGCGGCAATCCATTCAAAAGACTCATTGATCTGGTAAATTTCAGATAAACGGGCCGGTATAATCTCTGCCGGATACTTCATTCCCTCCTTACGGACGTCTAAAGTCTCTATTATTTTTTCTGCCACAGTATATGAATCATGTTCACGCACAGTAAAAGAACACTCAACAGAAATGTTTCCAATGCCTATAACCCAAAAATAGGAAGTGAACGTCTCGCCATCCTCTTCATACGTATCTTCACTATAAGCACACTCCCGATGTCCGACTTTTACTAATGAAGCAGATTTATTTTCCCGCAATTCCCGTTTTACGGAATCTTCGCCATATTTAGCATCTCCCTTGTATGCGGATATTCTAAAATTTCCACTCCACACATCGGGATCATAGAAGAGAAAAGAGCCTTCACCATCCTCAAATTCATTCCAATTCTCAGGATATCTGATAGAGAACCATGCTCCCGGAGAAATAAATTTCTTACCTTGTTCCATTATTGTAATATAAAAATTAGTTTTTAAAGAACACTTCAGCAAGACTTCAAAAGCATCCACAAAGGGAGAGTCTTTACATCATGCCAGCAAAAGTAATACTAGCATGATTCATATGCAAACAATCGAAATAAAAATAGCCGATTCTCACGAACCGGCTATTTCAATCATCATCTATGAATGAAGACTTTTTTGGGTCTTCAATTTCTATATCATTAATTTCAAAAACTTATTGTTTATTTTGAAATAGGAATACAAAAGCTAATACTACATTTGAGACAAAGATAAGAATTGTAATATAAGTATCTATATTATTTTTAAATATTTAATTAACGAACCGGGATTTAAGTAATATTGTAAAAAGCCAGCTGACCCATTGGACCAACTGGCTTCTGAAATATAGTTTCTATAAAAGTGAATCTATATCACTTATTATCTATTAAATCTATTTAATATAACCATAATATTCATCATCTGTCGCGCAATCCCACCATACAGGACAAGACCAAATAGGATCTGTCATTGCTAACTTGTTAGAAGCTTTTAACTGGGTTAGGTTATAGTTACTTTCGTGACTACTTTGGCTAAAACGACGGAACCAATAAGTCGGATCTGTTGAATCTGCACCTATAATCTTATTTGTGGCAGTAAATTCCAATGGACGTTTATAATCGATATATACTACTCCAAAATTGCCTATATTACCTGCACTATAATTGAAACGACGCATGTCATTCCAAATCTCCAGATTAAAGCCCATTGAAATAATTTTTTGACGCATTATTTCTGCCATAGTCAATTGGGATGCATCCTGACATACAGCCGCACTTGCCATATAAGCATTAATATCATTTTGATCCATTGGCATCTCGTCAGGATTAGTGCTACCATCTGATTTCCATTTTTTTAGTTTAGTTTGCATACGATCAAAGTTTGCAACAATGCCATCATGGTAAGCAGACCAAGCCTCATTCTTCTTCTCCATCCGGAAGTACACTTCGGCTTTAATAAAACACATTTCCGAATAAGTCAAAATATCAGTATCTGAATTAGGACGAGCATAAAAAGTGCCAGTACCTGCTATATAATCATAACCGGAACTAGGGTAGTAGAACATATCTTTTTCTCCACGTCCACTTGTTGACATGCTATTTGAGCGCATATTCACATAAATAGTATCTCCAGCACGCTTATAATTAGTCACACTGCAATATGCGGAACCTTTAGGATAAATAACCGAAACTGTATCTCCTTTAACCTCAAGTTTATGTACTTTACTTGAGTTCGTTATGAAATTGGCCCGGTCTGTGGCATCAGTAATCTTGTAGTCAATGACATACCCTCCTTTTGAAGCCTTAAATCCTGTTTTTTCAGCACCAGTGACATAAAGAGCATTAGTCGGACCACTATTTTTACGAATATCTGAATTCATCATATCCACGCCAGCATCCCTCGCCCACTCATTACTTACAATTGAACCACTTTCATTCAGCTTAACATTTTTCATCATAGCTGGAGCCAGTTTCGACAAGCGAGGATCAATGACTCCAGATCCTCCTGTAAATTCATTTGTCAAAAGATTAATATACCATCTGGTTTCACGCTGAGAAGTTCCATAAGCCACACAGTCCCATAGGGCACACGTTTGATAAGGATCTCCAACAGTAAAATTAGTTTCATCCCCTTCTATATTATAATTCTTCATAGAAGTATTATCGTCATTCGATTGCGGAGCATTTTCAAGAGCTGCTAATATTTCCGTCGGATTATACAAATCCGACTTTTTAGATAATTTCAACAAATATCTAGCTTTCAATCCATAACACAATTTCAGCCACTTACTCACATTCCCATCATTCCAGATATCTCCTGCGGATAATTTTGCAGTGGCAGTAGAAGCCTGGTCCTTCTTGAAATTTTCAATAGCTTTATCAAGACAATCTATACAAGCATTAAACATCGTCTTCCCATCATCATAAGCAGGATTAGTTTTACCAGAAAAAGCTTCTCCCATAGGTAACTCACCGTGCAAATCCAAAAGCATCATAAATCCCATCGCTTTTACACAGTAAGCAGCACCAATATAGTGATATGCACCACTTTCTTCCGCTTTTGTAATCAATGGATCAATGTTGACACCAGCACCTAAATAGAAATTCTGATACATCGTTGTACAACTGCTTTGAGCAGGATTCCACGCAGCCAATAAACCATTAGCATTTGTTGTTGAGGTTTGAGTTAAAAGTCCGGCAATGGTACACGCACGCATACTGGCAGTCCCCCATGCATAAGTATAATAGTTCTGGATCCACGCTAGACGAGTATCTACTGATGCATTCTCCGACTTTGGATTATCAGGATCAGTATTAACATCTAAATAGTCATTACAAGAAAAGTTGATAAGCACAAGTATAAAACTTAATGCAATATATTTCAGTTTGTTCATACTCTTCATTTTTTTACAGTTATTAGAATGTAACATTTATACCAAATGACATGCCAGCCGTGGCAGGTACACCACAATAATCAATGCCAGCAGAACCTGAGCCTCCAGTACCCGAACCCGAAACACACGTTTCAGGATCCATGCCCTTATAATTTGTTATCACAAACAAGTTAGTCCCCGTAATAGTAGCACTCAAACCTTTAATTATACCTTGCATTCTTGTCTTCTTCAATAAATCGCCAAAATCATAGCTTAATGAAATGGAACGAAGTCTAATCCAATTTGTTTTAGTAATAAAGTTATATGAGTTTAAACTATAATTGTTCCAATACTGTTGAATCATATACTTCCCTGATTTCGATGAACCATTAACCATATATGTTTTATCAGCTTCATAGGTATAAGTAACAGGTTCGCCTGTCTTGCTGGAAATACCGTCAACTGTGACAGACTGTCTATTTAATGTTTTAGGACTTAACCCTTTAGATACCAAGTAGTACTCAGTACCATTATAAATATCTCCCCCCAACCTAAAATCAAGCAAGAAAGAAAGATTGAAATTTTTATAAGTAAAATTATTGTTCAAGCCGCCAATCATAGTCGGTTCACGATTACCCACCACATTTGTTTGTGCCTGAGTATCCTTATACAGTCCTGTTGCCTCATCAACGATATAACGCTCTACACCATCATCACCAACCTTAGTTTGATATTTATTTCCTGTTAATCCCAAGAAATACCCCCCATTTGGAATAGACCCCGCTTTACAAGCTCCAATCTGTGCATCCGTTACGTAAAAAATATCTACTCCATCAATAAAATCGCCTAATCTGCCGCGGTTACCAGAAAGATTTAATGTCGTTTCCCATTGAAAATCTCTTGTAACAACAGGCTTACCTGTAATTGAAAGTTCCATACCCTTATTTGTAACAGAACCACCATTCAACGTTAAGAAAATATAACCTGTAGATTGTGCTAAACGTGGAGCACATAATTGATCTTTCGTTTTACTATAATAGTAAGTATAATCCAAACCTAAACGACCATTAAAGAAACGAAGTTCCGCACCAACTTCCCATGAATCCTGTATTTCCGGCTTTAAATTTAAGCTTCCTCCAGTCCAACTATTACCCATACCTAATTTACTACCATTAATGGTAGCTACCGGCCACATATAAAATGCAGTGGAATAAGGATCTGCATCTTTTCCAACTTGGGCCCACGATGCACGAACTTTACCAAATGAAAGAACATCATTTTTAGGGAGTAACTCTGTAAACACAAGACTACCTGAAACGGAAGGATAAAAATATGAACGATTGTCTTTAGGCAAGGTAGAAGACCAATCATTACGACCAGTCATCGTTAAATAAGCAATATTTTTATAAGAAGCACGAAATTCACCATATGCGCCAACCATACGTTTACGAATAGTATGATCTCTTAAGAATTGAGTACTATTAGCCATATTTCCAAAGCCAATCACTCCTTCCGACACAAACTTATATCCCCAGCGATTCACCGTTTCTGTTTTTGTTGCTTCAGTTGTTGTTCCTAGTAACAAATTAAAATCAAAATTGCCATAAGTTTTATGCATGTTAGACATTGCATTGGTAGTTATGTACTGATATTGTACATCCCCCTTACTCAAATAACCATCTTGATAAATTTCCTTTACAGCACCACCAAGAGCTCTATAAGTATATGCACTAGTCGTATATTTATCAAGGCCAACTCTCGCTGAAACATCCCACCAATCAGTTAATTTTAAACTGGTATTAATCGTACCCGTAAAGCGGTCAGTATCATCGGTCATTTTATTTTTATTTAATATCCAATATGGATTTTCGGTATCCAGCTCTAACTCTTGCCGACCTTCAAACATACGATATTTAGTCCCATCTTCATTTAAATAATGCTCCATATCATCACTGGGAGACCAACCATATACAGCTGTCATAGCCCCATTTCCCCCTTGCCCGGATAATCCGGCTGAAGTTAAAGTTTTTTTTGTATGCGCTTTGGAGTATGACACGTTAGCCCCTACTGTTAGTATACCATACTTTTGTTCCGCATTAAAGCGAAATGTTGTTTTGTCATAGCCTGTGGTAGGAACAATACCAGACTGGTTAAAATTCGATGCTGACAGATAAAACGATCCTCTCTTATTCCCTCCTGAGACACTAACGCTATTATCAAAGACATTGCTACCCTGAAAAAAGTTATCAATGTTATCATATGCTTTGCCATCTATCTCATTACCCCATGAATCAGTCGTTAAATCATCGAAAGAACCTGCTGCATTATAATAACCGCGCCCATAAGTCTTCTGAACTTTTGGTAATTTATTGGCCCATGAATAAGAATATTTACTACTAACATTTACTCTAAGAGCCCCCTCTTCACCTTTTTTAGTAGTGATAATAATGACACCATTGGCAGCGCGCGAACCGTATAATGCAGCAGCAGCGGCTCCCTTCAATACAGACATACTCTGTATGTCTTCAGGGTTTATATCCATGACACGATTACTAAAAGTGGTTGCTGTTTTAGTAACACCATCCGTTCCCGAATTACCTGGATTCACCGTAGAATTATCGTAAATAATACCATCTACAACAAACAAAGGCTGATTATCACGTGATTCACTGGCCGAATTACCACCACGAATAACTATATTTGAACCTGCACCAGCAGCACCGCCGGCTTGGGTAATATTTACACCTGGTATCTTCCCTGCCAAAGAATTAACAACATTTGTTTGTTTATTCTTCATCAATTCTTTCGAATTTATATCAGAAACAGCATAACCAAGAGCCTTTTTTTCTTTTTTGATACCCATAGCTGTAACAACAACTTCGCTTAAGGCTTGTGCATCTTCCTGAAGTGTGACAGTATATGTACTGGCACTTCCTACTTTCAGGTCGTGAGCTACATATCCTACAAAAGAAATAGCCAATGTGCTACCCGTTTGTGCACTGACCGAAAAATTACCATCAACATCAGTAACAGACCCTGTACCCTGTCCCTTCACTAAGACACTGGCTCCTATAATTGGCTCGCCATGTGTGTCTACTACCTTACCTGTGATTTTCCTTGCTTGCTGAGTACTTTGGGAACTTGGTACATTCTCAATGCCGGCGGCTTCGGCCGAACATAAAGAAGTAGTCCCAAACAGTGCAAGCAGTACTAATGATAAACAATAATTTCTTTTCATAAGCTCTATTATTTGGATTTATTTGCAAACATATAAATTATTTCATAATTACTATCATAAACTAACTAGAAAATAACTAAATAAACATTAAATATATTGTTTTTATACTTTTCCAATATTATTAAGATTATCTATAGCTTATGTATCGCACAATAAATAATATCTAAATAACGTATAAAAAGCAAATAACATTTCAAATAAACACATAATAACTTATTTATATTATATATAAAACAGATAAATATCGTAATAGATATCATATAGACAACAAATAATCCCATGATAATATAATGTTCATTAACATATATTCAATATATAAGATTACAATATTGGTAGTAATAAAAATAAGAAATGAATAAAAAAACGATTTAAAAAGATAATAAATGTAACTAATTACAAAACTAAATAGTTAATTATTAAGCAATGCAGAATACAAGAAGAGAATAATTACTAGCTTTCTCATAAATCTTAAATATATATACTGCCAACGCTACTTATAATACTAATTAAAGAAATGCAAGTATAAAAAAGATTATTGAGAAGAGAGAAGCTGTAATTCATTGTTGCGTAAAAGACAGCACTCAAAATGCAACACTAATCCTATTTTAATTTCTATTTTTGAGGTATAACACGAGTATATACAACACTCTTAAGTTCTACCCTTATTCAATGAGAATCATTTTTTCCGTATTACAGTCAAGCTGCATGCAGATTCTATTAAGTTCCCAAAGTACTCAGCAAGCAAGGAAAATCACAGGTAAGGTAATAGACACACATGGCGAACCTGTAATCGGAGCAAACGTATTAGTAAAAGGCAGCAAAAGTAATGGTACAATTACTAACGCAAACGGAGAATTTACTCTTACTGTACCATCAAACGGCAAATTAAGCGTATCTTTTATAGGGTATAAAAGTACCACAGTAGATGTGGGACAACAACATACAGTGACAATTACACTGGAAGAAGATGCCAATATGTTGGGAGAAGTGGAGATTACAGCAGAATTTGGTATGAAACGTGTTGCCCGTTCTGTTGGATCCTCCGTACAAAATGTAAAAGCAGCAGACATCCTTGACTCTGGACGTGATAATTTTATATCGGCTTTACAGGGACGTGTATCGGGTATGAACGTCGTATCCAGTGGTGGAGCCCCGGGAGCTTCAACCACTGTTACCTTAAGAAGTATAACTTCTATTTCGGGAAATAACCAGCCCTTATATGTAGTGGATGGAATTCCAATGAATAACTCTACATTCGACCCCGCATCATTTGCCGATGCAGGATCTAATTTTTCCAGTCGCAACCTTGACTTTGCATCACGCGGTAACGATTTCAACCCGGAAGATATTGAATCTATGACCGTATTAAAAGGTGCAGCAGCGGCTGCATTGTATGGTTCAGATGCTTCAAACGGAGCAATTATTATAACAACCAAAAAAGGAACGGCAGGCAAAGGGCGCGTCACTTATAGCAATACATTCCGCTGGGACAATGCCTATGGATATCCTGATATGCAAACTAAATATGCGCAAGGAGCTTATGGTACGACGAACTACTACTACACAAGTCGTTACGGAGGTCTCTATCCGGAAGGTACAAAACTATACGACAATATTGACGCCGTATTACAAACTGGATTTACCAGCAAGCATAACGTGTCGGTAGAAGCAGGAACAGACAAAGCTACAATTAGGGCAGCGGCATCTTTCCTGGAACAAACCGGAGTCATCAAAACAACCGATTATAGTCGTACTAACTTAACGCTCTCAGGCAAAGCTGATATTACAAAATGGCTGAAATTTGAAGCATCCATGCAATACACATCAACGACTAACACTAAAGCACTACGGGGAACATCGGGACCACTTTACCTGGCAATGCGTTGGCCAATGGTAGACGACATGAGTAATTATCTCGACAGCGATGGCTCTCATATGCGTATGCCTGACTATTATACAGACACAGACCTTTTAAATCCTCTATTCGGACTTCATAAAAATAAATACTATGATGAGTCAGATCGTATTATATCTAATGCCGCACTTACACTAACTCCGGTCAAACATACTTTCCTACGCGCACAAATAGGTTGGGACGTAGGTATGCAAACATTTGAAACATCCAATCACCCCTACTATGCAAATAACAATGCAGGTTCCGGATTTTACAATCTGGCAAAATCTAATTTCTCCGACCCGACATTAAACATACTGGCAGGATACAATAATAACTTTTTCAATAAAAAGCTAACTTTCTCCGGTCAGGTAGGCTATCACCAGATAGAGGACGGCGTAACCAGATTGTCCACATACGGATCTAAATACGCCGTACCGGATTTCCAATCCATTAACAACTGTGATGCCACAACCATCAGCGCACAAAAACGTACGACAAAGCGTAGAGTACAAGCTATTTCCGCACAAGCTGAATTTGGTTACGATAATATGGCTTTTGTTACCTTAAGAGCACGTAACGACTGGTCTTCCACACTTCCGAAAAACAATAATTCTTATTTTTATCCGGCAGCAGAGTTAGCATTTGTAGCAACAGAACTACCATTCCTGAAAGGAAACAAAGTTATTAACTACTTAAAGCTTCGTGGATCCATTGCACAAGTCGGTAAAGACGCCGGTCCATTGGAAATAGATCCCGAACTTGAACCAACCGGATTATACGGAGGCGGTTATCAATACGGATATACTGGTCCGAACAAAGATTTGAGACCTGAAATGACGACATCATGGGAAGCAGGATTTGAGGGACGTTTTCTTAACGACCGCATCGTAACTGACTTCACTTATTTCCACACACACTGTGCAGACCAAATTGTAAAAGGGTTTCGTTTGAGTTATGCAACAGGATTCGTTCTTAATAATATGAACGTTGGAACATTCAACACATGGGGATGGGAAGCACATATTGATGGAGACATCATTAATCAAAATGGCTTACGATGGAATGTAGGCCTGAACTTATCGCAAACAGATTCAAAAGTAGTATACCTTCCAAAGAACGTAACAGAATACTATAATGCCTATACCTGGAATTCCGGTAATATCCGTAATGGTATCATGGTAGGGCATCCGGTAACCACTTTAACAGGGCGTGCATATAGCCGTAACGATAAAGGACAAATATTAATTGATCCGACAACCGGACTTCCGATAGTAGATGAAACATGGAGTGTAATTGGTAATCGTGAACCAAAACTAAGATATGGCATTACCACCGCATTAACATGGAAAGGTGTTCGCCTTTCGGCCATGTTCTCCGGCCGGTATAAAGCTACCGTTGTAAACGGAACCAAACGTTCCATGATGTCAACAGGTACAAGTTGGGAATCAGTGAAACTGCGTGAAGGTGGACCTGTTGTCTTCACCGGAGTATTGAAAGACGGAAACGAAAATAGTGATAATCCAACTAAAAATACAATTGCAGTAGACTACAAAACCTATGGCAGTTCCATCTATGCAGGTGGAGACGAAGACTGGCTTGAAAAGGATGTAAATTACCTCCGTTTACAAGAATTGCGTCTCTCTTATACTGTTCCCAGAAAATTCTTAAAACAATCCTTTAACGGATTAATCAGTAATGCCAATATCTATGTTTGTGGTAACGACTTGTGTACATGGACCAATTATTCGGGTATTGATGCTGTAGGAAACACCGTATCAGCAGCAGCTGGTGGTACAGGAGGCGAAGGCTATGACGTATGGTCATTGCCAAATCCACGTAGCATTTCATTCGGTATCAGCCTTACGTTCAATTAAAGCATTTGAATATAAAAACTAAAAAGATAGATTATGAAGAAATTTTCAATCATAGCCATACTGGCAACTTTATTATCGTTCAACACTAGTTGTGACGATTATCTGGATGTCAACGAAAATGTGGATGCTCCAGACTACATAGAGGGATACCTATATCTATCCGGCATTATCCAGCAATATCAAAGTTTATACTACGATATTCGGGCTACCGGACCATTGACCCAAATGATAGGAACAAGTTCTTATACCACATTTGCTACTCACTACTATAGTACCGGATCTGATGCGGGAGGTGAAATATGGAGAATGGTTTACTGGACTCAAGGTATGAATCTGGAAAACATGATTAACCAATCCGTCAAAGCAGAAGAATGGACATTGGCCGGCATTGGACTTGCCATTAAAGCATATAGCTGGGACCAATTAACCAAGTATCATGGTGAACTACCAATGAAAGAGGCATTTGTAGAAGGACTATTATCACACGATTATGATTATCAAGATGCCATTTACGATCAGATTAGAGAGTGGGCGCATACGGCAATAGAATATCTCCAAAAAGATGATGTGCACAACTACGGAGCGAAAATCAGCGGTAATGACTGGATTTATAAAGGAGATAAAGAGAAATGGATTAAATTTGCTTACTCTGTAATTGTGCGCAATCTGGCTTCACTTTCCAATAAAACCGATTTCGTCAGCAAATATGCACCAGAATTAGTGGAATGTGCAGGAAAAGCATTCCAAACAAGTGATGATGATGCAACAGTTACCGTAGAAGGTAAGGGAGAAAGTTCAGCTGAATCAGCCTATAACAATTTCTGGGGAACTTACAGGGGGAATCTATCCCGCTCATACTTCCAACACGAATATGCCGTACAGGTAATGACGGGTAGTGTGCCTAAATATGATGAAACCACCGGAGAAAAGTATCGGGTAGAGAATAATGATTACTATCCTTATGAATTAGCTGATGAACAGATTATCTGTGATACATTGAAAGACGTAGCCGGACACTATGACCCACGTATGGCTGTCAAACTAGGAACAACCGACGACCCAACTTATGACAATATAGATAATGCAGACAGTGTAAAGGCATACCATTATTATGGTGGATCCTTTACCAGCACCAGTGGACCTATCGGTACAGCGCCTTCATTTTACGGCCGCAATGCTTCATCACAATATAAAGGTGACATCAATGACGGCAAAGGACGCTGGATTTATCGCGATGATGCACCATACATTTTAATGACCTGTGCTGAAATAAAGTTCTGTCTGGCAGAGGCTTACTTCAAAATGGGAGATAAAGACGGTGCACTACAAGCATTTAAAGACGGAGTTAAGGCAGATATTGATTTTACGGGAACATACATTTATCCGGGCACGAAAGGACAGGCAGCCGGAGGTGATAAAATCAGCAAGGAAGTTTTCACTCAATTGGCTACGGAATATGAAGCGGGGCCATATGTAGGTGGCTTAACCAAAGACCAGTTAACCTTATCGCATATTATGATGCAGAAGTGGATAGCCCTGTATCCATGGGGAGCACAAGAAGCGTGGGTTGATATGCGTAAATATCATTATGACATCCAATACACAGGTGATTATCCTACATTGAATAATGGATGGTCAGAAACAATGATTGACCAGAAATGGGATACAGACCCCACTAAAGTTTATAAAGGATTATATCTGGCTCCTGCTCAAGTACAAAGCAGAAAAGGTTCATACAACACACGTAACCATGGCTCTCCATGTTATCGCGTACGTCCACGTTACAATTCTGAATACATGTGGAATGTACCTTCGCTTGAATCTCTTAAACCGATTAGTGGTACTGCAGAGAACTACCAATGCTCCATCCCGTGGTTTGCATATCCGGGAGACATGCCAACCAGTTTATAAATGTACTGCTCTGAATTAGAATTCTAAAAAAATACAATTATGAAAATTACGAAATATATCAGTTCATTATTAATAGCACTCTCTGTAGTTTCATGTGACAAACATGAAATAGAGTATATGAGTACTCCGGTAGACGATAGTATGGCGCAAATTCAGCTACACTATTTTGTACCTCTAACGGCTGTAGCCACTAATAACATCTATAAAGTAGACATCAATGATCAGTCGTATGTAAACAATGGAGCGGCTGTAGTATCTACATATAATGCTGTTCCAGCTGGTAGTGTGGGCCGATTTTATACGGTACAATCAGGAACAGCCCATATTAAGTTATATAAAGGCAGTGACTTGGAACTTGTTTATGATAAAGATGTTACTTTAACAGCAGGAAAAAAACAGAATGTCTTCGTGTATGACTTCAATAAGGAACCTATCGTCTTTGATAATGAATTTCCTTACGACACCAATGTTACAATGAATACAGACAGCGTTTGCTGGGTTAAGTTTTATGACTTTATGTACGAACAAGAGGGAGAATATTGCGCTTTGAAACTACAATATCAATATCAGTATACAAAAGCGGATGGTACCAAAAGCGAATGGACGAATGTGGGCTCACCTATCGGTTTTGGAGAAACAACCGGCTGGCAACCTATCCGTGTAATTAAAAGCGTATTCAACTCCAGTGGTTATGCACGTATTGATTACAAAATTAAAGTACAAGATGAAAATGGAGAATACACGCAGGACTTACAATTATGGAATTCCAGAGGAAACTATGTATCGTATTCCGATTATTGGAATGGATACATTGGCCGACGCTATCATCACATCCTAAAAGGAATGCGATCGGCAAAACCAATTGCATCGGTAAGTCAATTTACTGCACTCTAATAAATGAAGTTAGACTAACTTCATTCATAGATGGATGATTAAAACAGCCGGATCGTGAGATTCGACTGTTTTTATTTCCCAATAGGTTGGATATTTCGTCTTACCTCTTTTGATATTTCAAGAAACATATAGTTTAACTTCCCTGAATGAATGCCCTTTTCATTCTGATTATACTTATTATTAGCATATTCTTTAGACTTCTCAAAAGTTATGCGTGACATTTGGTTTTGAGATTTACCAATCATCGTAGAGTCAAGCTTTTCATCAGGGAAGAAATCATCCAAGTCAACATCACCGATCATTGTTGTTTCAAGAAAATTCATCTTCTTATGAACTTTGTCGATATAATACCCCACAAACATATGACCGGGAGTCCGTACCAATATTGGCTCGATATTAATGGCACGTAATAAAGAAGCAAAGAGCACACTGCCGTCCACACAATTAATCTGGGAAGATTCCAGCGCATCATCAAATGTGCGAACGCGTTGCGAATAGACAACATTGCTGGATAAGCTTGTGTTTGAGACAGAACTGTAACGGAATTTACGCTTTTGCAACACATTCCATAATGCATAGACCTGCTTATCTACAATATCCGGTTTCCCTGACTGGTATCCCAAAAATCTATTCACAATACGGGTGTTAAGAGCTTCACGCAAGAGTTTATCAATCATAGGATTGTCTTCATTGACGTATGCCGCAAAAAAGATACCGGTATCGTGAAAAGTTGTCCCGTTAGTAACATACCCCAACAGGCATTCATTAATACTACGGACGGAAAAAGTCCTGACTCTCTGCCCCAGATCTTTACCATTTAATTCCGTATTCACTGCAACGCTGATTGGTTCAGCCTGACTATTGTTCTTCAGAGCTTCATAATTCCAGATAATATCAGGATAAATAGTGTACTCCGTCCGTGGTTTTACTAATACAAACTCCGATACCGAGCGTGAGAAAAAAGGAGTTTCACCAACTTCTATACGCACCCTGCTATAGGCTTTTCCCGAACGCATCTTAATAGCAATACACGATTTCGGATTACCTAAATAGAGTGAATCAACCGGCACTATAACTTGTGCATCCGTAGTAGCGACAGACAAAATACAAGAAGGGAAAATATTACCACCCAATTCATCAGTAATCTCAAAATCAGTCCGAAAGGGAACGATATTAAACCAAAAAGAGCATATAATTATAATTAAAGTAACAGCAAAAATTACAGCTATGCGCCAACGAGATGATTTAGTATCTACATTCATAAAATACCCCATATTACTTTCCCCCTCTTTTAATTAACCCCGACAAAGATAATGCTTTTATCACCAACAAGAACAAGAAATCAAACAAACGAATCTATCAGCCACTAATCTTTATTTTAATATAAATGTAACATGTGTTTCACTTTCTCGTAACAAATATATCTCACTTTTGCAAAAGAAAAGAAATAAAGTTTAACTTTGTGTGTAATAAGAGAACTTATTTTAATCATTCTATATTTAATAAATGATGATGAAAAATTACCGTATTTTAGTTGTAGATGATGAAGAGGATCTCTGTGAGATTCTAAAATTCAATCTCGAAAATGAGGGTTATGAAGTGGAAACTGCAAATTCAGCAGAAGAAGCACTGAAAATGGACTTAAATGGCTATGATTTACTCCTACTGGATGTCATGATGGGCGAAGTTTCCGGTTTCAAAATGGCAAGCCTGCTCAAAAAAGATAAGAAAACAGCCAATATTCCTATTATATTTATCACCGCTAAGGACACGGAAAACGATACTGTAACCGGCTTTAACCTCGGCGCAGACGATTATATATCCAAACCGTTTTCATTAAGGGAAGTCATAGCCCGTGTTAAGGCTGTACTACGACGCACACAACAAGACGAAGCAGAACGGGCTCCCGAACAGATTGTATATAAAACCTTAGTAGTAGACATTGTTAAAAAGAAAGTAAATATAGACGGAGAAGAGACCCCACTTACTAAAAAGGAATTTGAGATTCTGTTCTTATTGGTTCAAAATAAAGGGCGGGTATTTTCAAGAGAAGATATCTTGGACCGGATATGGAGTGACGAGGTTTATGTACTCGATCGTACCATAGATGTCAATATTACACGTCTCCGCAAAAAAATAGGAATATATGGTAAATGTATTGTAACCCGCTTAGGATATGGATACTGTTTCGAAGCTAAATAAAAACCCGCATTTCCTGTCGTTCAGCCGAAAACTATTCCTGTCCATCATTGCCATATATTTGGCTTTTGCAGGATGCTTCTTAGCTTATCAGTACCAACGCGAAAAAGAATACAAGATCGATTCGATGGACTTGCAACTGCAAGGTTACAACAAAGAGTTGTATCAAATGCTGCACAATCTCCCTGATAGTATTCATTGGACACAAGCAATAAATGAATATATAAAAAGAAGTACAATAAAAGATTTACGGGTCACTATCATAAATCCACAAGGGAATGTTCTTTATGACAGCTACGAAAATCATAAACTAGCCAACCATATCGGTCGGCCGGAAGTGCAAATGGCTATAAAGGAAGGCAAAGGGTATGATGTCCGTCGTACGTCCGAAACAACGGGAATAACCTATTTTTATTCTGCAACGTCATATAAGGAATACTTCATTCGTTCCGCCCTTCCCTACAGTGTTAGCTTAACCAAACACCTTAAAGCAGATCAACACTATCTGTGGTTTACCGGGGTAATTTCCTTATTACTCATCTTCATATTCTATAAATATACCTCCAAGTTGGGAGAAACAATCAGCCAACTACGCGAATTTGCAAAACGTGCAGACAAGAACGAACCGGTAGAGATGGAATCTTTATCCTCCTTCCCTCACAATGAATTAGGAGAGATATCTCAGCACATCATTCAGATATATAAAAGGCTTCGGGAAACCAAAGAAGCCTTATATATTGAACGTGAAAAATTAATCACCCACTTACAAACATCACGGGAAGGACTGGGTGTATTCAATAAAGATAAAAAAGAAATTCTGGTAAATAACCTCTTTATCCAATACAGTAACCTCATATCAGATACCAATCTGCAAATAACAGAAGAAATTTTCCAGATCTCTGATTTTCAGAAGATCACAGACTTTATAAATAAAGTACAATCCCGCACCGCGACGAGAAACTACGAAGAAAAAAGGATGTCGATCAACATTGAAAAGAATGGGCGGATATTCTTTATAGAATGTATCATATTTCAGGATTTAAGCTTTGAAATATCTATTAATAACATCACTCAGGAAGAAGAACAAGTACGACTCAAACGGCAGCTGACTCAAAACATTGCGCATGAATTGAAAACTCCGGTAAGCAGCATACAAGGTTATCTTGAAACAATAGTAAGCAATGAAAATCTTCCTGAAGACAAGATGAAAACATTTCTGGAACGTTGCTATGCACAAAGTAACAGATTAAGCCGGCTGCTTCGGGATATTTCTGTATTGACCCGCATGGATGAAGCTTCCAACATGATGGAAATGGAAAAAGTTGACATAACCTACATCGTCACAAATATCATTAAAGAAGTATCACTGGAATTGGAAGAAAGACACATCACTGTGATGAATTCATTAAAATCACAAATCGTATTAAAAGGAAATTACTCCCTGCTATACTCTATCTTCCGTAATTTAATGGATAATGCCATAGCTTACGCAGGAACTGATATACAAATTCACATCTGCTGTTTCCGGGAGGATGAGAATTTCTATTACTTCAGCTTCTCCGATACAGGAGTAGGTGTAGCCCCGGAACATCTGAACCGATTGTTTGAACGCTTTTATAGAGTAGACAAAGGGAGATCCCGAAAGTTAGGTGGTACGGGACTAGGTTTAGCAATCGTCAAAAATGCCGTAATCATACACGGAGGAAGTATTTCCGCTAAAAATAATCCAAGCGGAGGATTGGAATTTTTATTCACCCTTGCGAAAGAAAAAGGTAACTAACTTTGCTACAGTTACAAGAGTAAAAAGAGCATTATATGTACTCCAAATATATTTTAATCACGGCATTGTATTTCCCATGATCTTTTCTATCTTTGCAGAGCATAGGTTTACCGTTTCTCTTCAGAAACGGTAATTAAAAGGGAATTAGGTGAGAATCCTAAACAGTCCCGCTGCTGTAAGTTCCATACGTAAGTTAACAAACAATACTAACAGCCACTGGAAAAATTTCTGGGAAGGCATTTGTTAACAGGAATAAGTCAGAAGACCTGCCGGTGCATTGTTTTACCATTGCTTTCGCGGAAAAAGCGGTGAGTCTAATGAAACGGGACAAATCGTCCTCATCATTTCATTCATCATTCTGTTTCAAGAAAGTAAAGAATAAACTCTGCCAAGTTTATTTAAATGAATGTCCGGTCGATGAGATTTCGCCCGGACATTTTCATTCCAATATACAAAACAAAGCCCCAGAATAAATAACCATCCTCTTGATATATTGATTTTAGAGGTCAATATGACTTAGGTGAGAATTTAATATTCAACCTTTCGCTTAAAAAAGTATTTCCAATCCTTTCTTAGAATATATGTTTTGCCAAGACTTCATTCCGGTGACGTTCTCCATAATAAGAAATGTCCGCATGCCTGATACATTTCATGCTTTCCAACAAAGAAATAATCGGCTTCCATCTTTTTCGAACTAGTGAATTTCCCTTCGAATTTTACGAAATACGGCTCAGTCACATCTTCTTGAGTAATTTGCTTACCGTATGGATTTAGAATGGTAACTACACCATCTTTGAACGTATATCGAGCCAATCCTGATTCATTGAAATCAGGGTCCAGACAGATGAAACTGACAAACTTCGTATTCTCAAACCTGATAGATAATGATGAGTCTTCGAAAACAGCCCCAACCGGAGGGGCTTGCATAACATAAGGAACGTCTTTGTCGTCATTATCACAGGAACTCGCCAGCGATAAAAGCAGACATAAAATGAAATAATATTTTTTCATAAGGTATCTTATAATAATAAATTGACCTAGTAAAAAAATCAGGTATAAACGTTACAGCATCATGGTAACAAAAATCACCATCCTATTTTCTACTGTCAAGCAATCAACCTGTTTGCGGGATACAAAAGTAATCATTTTTAATATAACACGAGACTTTTTGTTGTTTTCTTTTTTGGGATATCAGATTGAGAAGGAACCCTATTATCTGGTGATGAACAACGTAGCCAATAAATGACTTCGAATCCTCTACAACTTAACTCATAAAGAAAAACTATATGACAGGGGCTACATACAGATTGCCCCGGAAGTAATCAAGGAGTCAGAAAAGAAAAGAATGCGGAGTTAACTCCACAACGGAAGCTATAGCTAAGAAAAGAGAGAACAAAAAAACAAGCCATTCTCAATGCCATCAATCAAAACAATGATGCACAATACTTTTCTACTAGAAAGATTTATTGCATAATCTGATACAAGGCCGAACAGAAAAAGCCGCTAAATCAGGAATCAAAATGAATTTATCGAGCTAATTGATCCGTGGCAACCGCTTATCTACAAAGTTTGTCTTGCCTACAGCAAAAATAAAGATGACTTATGCGATCTGTTTCAGGAGACTTTCCTCAATCTCTGGATGGCCTATCCTCGCTATAAAGGTGAAGGGAAATTATCCACTTGGATTTATAGAATTACTCTCAACACTTGCATAAGCGACCTTAGGAAGAAAAGCAAAATAGAAGTTTTACCTCTTCAAAATGCTCTCAACATTTATGAGGAGAATAAAGATGAAAAGATAAAGGAACTTTATGTTCTTATCCGTCTGCTTAACCCTATCGAACGCGCTCTCATCCTGCTTTGGCTCAATGAAAAGAGTTATGAAGAGATAAGCTCTATCCTCCAAATGAGCAAGAGTAATGTCTCGGTAAAATTGGGAAGAATCAAAGAGAAACTAAAAAAAATGTCTAATCGTTAATCAACAGAATCATGGAACAAAATGATATGCTTTCGGCCTGGAAAGAATTAAATAACAAACTTAGTCAACAGGGAAGGATTGGAAAGTAATCCTTAAAAAACAAAAAGGCAACTATCCCACAGTAGGATAGTTGCCTTAGCTTTTATTATTTACAAATTCCAAAAACGTAGGATCTTGTATATCAGTCTATTTAATAAACAACCGAAATGTATACAAGAATTCACCTTTCAATTCTACTTTAAAGTATTCGATTCAAATGATATGCGGTTTTTCTCAATTTGAGTCATATTGGCTTTAGCCCAATAAATAAGGTGCCGGATATTAGGCAAAAGATCTTTTCCCATCTCCGTTAAACTGTATTCTACTCGTGGAGGAATTTCATTATACATCTTCCTTGACAAGATACCATCGGACTCCAACAGACGAAGGGTAAGCGTAAGCATCTTCTGCGAGATATCCCCCAGTGCCTTTCCTATTTCACTAAAGCGCATTTTCTCTGCATCTCCTAAAAGATCTATAATCAAAATAGACCATTTATTGGCTACTCCATCTAAAACTGACCGAACCGGACATGCTGACTTGCTCCTGCTTCTCACTTTTATCTCTCCTTAATTTATAATCAAATTACATCTTAAAAACTATTTCGTTACAAAACCAAGATAGTTATCAATATCCTTCGCTAAACGCTCATCGACATCAGGAGCAAAAGCCCCGTGGAACACATGATGCGACAAATATTTCGCTCCAACAAATTTAGCAGTCGATTCAATGGGACGTAACAAATCTCCGATAGTCCCGTAAACGCTATCATTATATACATCTTCCACTCCTGCAGTAGACACGGCAACTCCAATCTCTTTGCCGGCAAGCTTATCACCACCTTCGCCGTAGCACCATCCATAAGCAAAGACATCATCCAACCACTTCTTTAACAATGGAGGCATATTATACCACTGAAAAGGAAACTCCAAAATAACTCTATCCGCTTGTTCCAACAAAGTTTGTTCCGCCTGAACGTCTATATTCCAGTTAGGATATAAAGCATATATATCATGAATATGTACTTCAGGATGAGCCTGGGACAGCGCCCCTGTCCAGACTTTATTAATATGTGAATTGGCTATATTCGGATGAGCCAAAATTACAACTGTTTTCATACTTTCTTATAGTATTTATTTTATTATTTTAATATCGAAATCAACTTTGTTTCAATCCCATATATGCTTATTGCTGAGAGCATACTTCCCGCCGCCTGTAAATACCAAAGCCAAAGCACCCAAACAGTAAAGTCCAAGTAATTCAACTGCCCATCCACCTTGTTCATTCAGAGTAAACATCATTGGCAGATGTACCAACATTGATGCAACAAAACAATTAAATGCAAAAACCAAGGCAGCTACTCTTGTACCATATCCCAATATAACAAAAATAGGAGCTATTACTTCACCGATATAAACCCCATAAGTGACAAATGAAGGCAAACCATTCTGAAGGACCACTTGTTCAATAAAACCAACTCCATGAGTCAGTTTAAAAATACCATGTAATAACATTAATACTCCAACACTCAAACGCATGATGAGTAAGCCTAAATCGATGTTCTTTTCTAAATACTTCATAACTTTAGTCTATTTAATTAATTTATATTATATATCTACTCTCTTATTGGGAGCAAATATATAATAAGCACTTTATTCCTACAAGAACGTACCATACCGTTTGTTACTTACCAAAATGTAACCATTACATATTTACAAGCATTTAAGGCTATAAGGCAAAATAATTATTTAATATTAATTAACGTGAGTTCAATATAAACACAAGCAACATTGACTGTTTACATAAGGCAAACTCGAATCTTTGAAAATATGGGATGTTTGTTTTTCTGTTTGTAATTCTTTTTAGCGAAAAGAAGAGCACCCTTAAACAGAGCCAGGCAAAGGTAGGGACTGAGGTAGGCACAGTTCCTACCTTTGCCAGCCTCAGTTCCTACCTTTGCCCAACCCCTTTCAGAAGCTCTCTGGACAGGGAGTAGATGGCTATTTTTTTCACTCATATTTAGCTCATTCTATACTTAATTCTTCAAGCAATAGAAAGGAGTGGGCGCAGTTGGTTGATCCAAAGTGAAAGTGAATAGAAAAGATGGAATGTATCTTCTATTAACATGAGTTCAATATAAAGATTTAAAATATGGTAAGCAGTTCGTCGTTGATAAAGTTCAGATCAATAGCAAGTTTCTTTTCAAAGAAACAATATGCAGCGATAGCCGAGAAAACCTTAGCTATGAAGTTATTGAAATAACGATGTCTGAAATATCCAATCTGTGCTATTTTCTTCAACTCCTCATTGTTCGTATCAATCAGCAGTCGTTTTCTTAGCAGTGTCTTTTCTATGTTCTTAAAGAAATAATTTAATGCTTATATCCAATTCGCGTTAATTAACAAAAGGAGGAAGGTTATCAGATATAATCTATTCAGAGCCTAGATAAAAAATCAGGGTTAAGTGCGTGTCAAAAGCCGACTTACACTTAACCCTATCAGATATACCACGTATCCTGAAAATACTAATATACCTTAACTATTACCGATTGTTTCTTCACGTTCCATCCTAAAAGTGTAGCTCCTAACTTTTGGCTTGCATCCGCATTATATTCCACCATAACAGTTTTGGATGCTCCGGGAAGAACTGAAATATAATTATCATCATAGAAAGCAGGAAGGACTCTTTTACCGGTCTTCTGATCAATCAAAGCTACTCTATTAAAGAATGCCACCGGATTTCCCTCAGGATTGGTAATGATCAATTCCACTTTTCCTGCAGCAACCTGACGGGCACTAAACGAAACATTCGCCTGCTTCATTTCCTTTAATCCCGAATAGATTCCACTTCCATCGGGGAACCAATAAAAGTTATCACTAACCAGCTCTTTCCGGTCATTCAGCAATTGTAAATAAAGGAAACCACCTTTATCTTTCAACAACTGGTCTATACCTAATTTCATAGAGGCGATCTTCTTCACGGAAGATGCACCGATATAAGAAAGAACCTGAGTCAGATTCGTTGCTTTCCCTGTCATATCATAATACGTCACAACCAACATTAAATCATTCAACGGTTCAAACAAGTTGTTGACTATCATAATATCCTTATTATCCGGACTACACATCACATGCACCGGTTCACTACCCTTACGCAAGCCAAACAGACAGGCATTAGGATCCAGATAGTAATCATACATCTGCCCACGCATGGAAGTCCATGGATTTTGTGTTTTCCAAATAATAGCGCCGGTGTACCACTCCCACATGTGGGAACTGAAACCTTCCATCAAAGCGCGATACTGGTCATAATTAACCAATTGGGCCTTCATTGCAAAATCGTGAATATCCTGCGGTGCACCATAAGGGACTAACGCACCCTCATAACCCACACCTGTATAAGTATGATAGGTCCACACCGAGTCCGCCTCTTCATTGAACTTCGCATTAGGATTATAAACCGGCGGAATTTGATTCTTTTCGGGTATAAAACGATTAATAGATTCATAGTCCCCTACTCCTACAGAACCAACTTCCGAGTTAAATGGCCAAGTCCTTTTTTCCCAAAACGAATTAATGGGTTGGATAGTATATGGTCCGTCACCATTCCCCCCTAAAAAGTTATACGACCATTCATCAGAGTTGGAATATTCTACAAACCAGCGTGTACCATCCAAACGAGGCAAAAGATCATCACGCAAAGGTTTTAAAATATCAGCCGGAGGCATAATTTCATTTCCTCCGCACCAGATAGCCAACGACGGATGATTACGAATCATTTTAATCATATCTTCAGCCGATTCCAATGCCAGTTTATGATCGTCAGGGTATTTGCGCCGGGTCCATTGATCTTCCGCTTTCATAGGATCCACCCAACGGCCATTACAATCGCCGGAGAACCAAAAATCCTGCAATACTAACATTCCGTATTTATCACACGCATTGTAAAACTCAGGACGTTCTGTCAACGCTCCGCCCCAAATACGAATAAGGTTCAAATGCATATCCCGGTGATAACGAATCTCTGCATCATAGCGCGCATCCGAAAAACGAAGCATGGCATCGGAGATGATCCAATTTCCACCTTTAATGAATATCTTCTGCCCATTCACACTAATCTGCTTGCTACGAGTAACCTCGTTCCAGTTTGTTTGTATCTCCCGTACACCGAATTTTAGCTTTTCGGTATCCGATGGTTCCTCCTTATCTTTCTCCACAAATTGCATTTGAAGAGCATACAAATTCTGCGGGCCATATCCGGCAGGCCACCACAATTTAGGATTATGAAGCGTAAAATCCGGCAACTTCACTTCTTTAGACTCACCGGCTCTCAGAGTGACTTCCTGTGAAACAGTCTCTCCATCAAGAGTATAGCGTAGAACCCCGGCCACAATATGCCCAGATGCATTCTGAACTTCCGCACTCGTCTTCAGCAAAGCATCAGCTTGCTTTCCCTCCGGCATGCGTACCCCGGGGACCAAAGTCACAATATGCGGATTCTTAATATTCACCGCACCGGTACGCTCAATATATACTTTATCCCAAATTCCGGTATTTCTATCACGGATAGGTTGAATCCAGTCCCAGCCAGCCACATACTGATGCGACACATTACGGGCAATCGTGCCATCTCCTCCTTGTCCACCGTTAGGCCTCCCTACGGGGTCCGGTGGGTAAACAATCACAGCCAGCCTGTTCTTTCCACCAGGTAGAAGCAACTTGCTGACATTAAAAGTTTTCCGTAGATACATCCCTTCATAAGGCTCTTTGTTTACCTTATGTCCGTTGAGATAAATTTCACAACTATAATTAATCCCCCTGAATGTAAGCCATACCTGCTCATCTCCAGTAGGTTTATGTTCTTCGAAGTCCTTTACAAACCAATAGGTATAATAGTCACGTCCGATGTTATAGATATCCGGAATCTTATTATTGTTCATTCCGTAAAAAGGGTCCGGTATCTCACCGTTAGCCAACTGCGTAGTCAATACCGTTCCCGGAACCACTGCCTGTTCCCATTTTTTCAGACTGTACGAAGACTGCGAAATAGCATTTCCGTTATCTTTTACCTTTAGAGAAGGCATGCATTTCCATCCACTATTCAATTCGTATCGCATTTGAGCATGCGCTACACCAAACGTCCATAACAACAATAATAAAAAAGCCAGCTTATTCTTCCTCATAAACATGCATACATTTACTTAATACTATTCAATAAGTCCAATTTCCCGTTATTAACCAAATGGACAATCAACTCACCAAACAATGTGTTTTGCCATGCAAACCAGGGACGGGTAAAATGAGTTGCATCATCCTGATCAAAAGATTCATGCATAAATCCCGTGCCTGCATCCGTATCCATCAACATCTTGACACATTGCTTTATCTCTTCATCATTTTGCGACGTAAAAGCCTTCATCATAATACTCATAGGCCAAATCATGTGTAAGCCGTAAGCTGAGACATGTGGACCGCCAATACCTTCACCAGCCTTACCCTTAAAAAAATATGGATTATGATTACTCCATACAAAACGACGGGTATTCTGATAAACAGGATCATCAACATTCACATCACCGAGATAAGGCATAGCCAGCAAGCTCGGCACATTGGCATCATCCATGAAGAGTTGATTACCATACCCATCCACTTCATACGCATAAACAGTCCCGAAATCAGGCTTATCCGCAGTAGCATATTTCTTTAAAGCACCTTCCACTTCATTAGCCAGATCCGTACATTCCTTGGCCAAAGCAGTATCACCCTTCACCTTAACAGCAATCTCAGCCACCTTATGTAAAGAAGACACAGCAAAGAAATTAGACGGAATTAAGAATTGATAGATGGTAGCATCATCAGAGGGACGAAACAGAGAAGCAATCAATCCAACTGGCTTTATGGGATTACCCCATCCATCATTCATCACCGTATCAGACGCTTTTTCTGTTGCACGCTGGAATTTATAAGGGCCATTAGATGTCTTTCGTTGTTGTTCCTTAAAAGTACGTATCACCCTATACATCGCTTTTACCCAGTCTGCATCGAATACACTGGCATCTCCCGTCACTTTCCAGTATTCATAAGCCAACCGGATAGGATAACAAAGAGAATCAATCTCCCATTTACGTTCATGAAGTTCAGGAATCATATCAGTCAGATCACTCATCCACTCACTACCTGTAGGACCGTCATTAAAAGCATTGGCATACGGATCTATATTGATACACATAGTCTGTCTGCGAATAACCCCGGCCAACATCCTACGTAACTTATCATCCTTATTAGCAAACTGGACATAAGGCCATACCTGAGCCCCGGAATCACGCAACCACATCGCATGAATATCTCCGGTATAAACAAATGTATCATCTTTGCCATTCAACACTCTGTAATGCACCGTAGTATCCAACGTATTTGGAAAACAATTCTCAAACATCCATGCCAATTTTGCATTAGTGAGTAATTGTTTAATACGTTGTATTTGCCCCTCAATAACCGGGGAAGTAAACAATCGTTTTTCTTTAACCGGGCGTTTCGATTCATATTTTTCAGTTATACCTGATTCAATACGCGTATTATCACTCGGCAGGCTATAATCCCAGGCATACAAACAGCCTGTGCTCCATAAGCTACAGATCATTAGACAGCCACACATTTTAGTAATTCTTCTCATTATGTTTTTCAGTTATAAATTGCTAATATATATCTGTTTGATCCAAACAGGCACCTACTTCATTCGCAAAAGCAGCGTTATTTTTTCCTGAGCTAAGGCCTGTCAGTAGCCAAAGTACCGAAAGATGATACTTGACCTCCCATTTCAAATTCAAGAGTTCCTCCATCCACAATATCTTTAAAAGTGATATAAGACTTTGTATAAGGCTTACCATTTAATTTTGCAGACTGGATATACATATTGTCCTTACTATTATTATGGGCTATAATTTTAAAAGTTCTATCATGTCCAACATTCAAAGTAGCTTCTTTTATAATCGGACTACCGAAAACAAAGATTCCACCAGCCGGATCAACCTGATAAAGTCCAAGTGCGGACATTACGTACCAAGCCGACATCTGGCCAACATCTTCATTGCCACATAACCCATCAGGGTCAGCTTTATATAAGGTAGACATTACTTCACGCAAACGCGGAGCAGCTTTATAAGGCATTCCTGCATAATCATACAGATAAATGATGTGATGACTGGGTTCATTGCCATGGGCATATTGACCTATTAGCCCCGACACATCAGGAGCCGCATCTTTACCCAAATCACCCTGTACTATAAATAAAGAATCAAGTTTAGACACAAATGCTTTTTCGCCACCAAAGAGTTTGATTAAACCATGCACATCATGAGGAACAAGCCAGGCGTATTGCCAGGCATTTCCTTCAGTATAATCTCCTTTACCCGGGGCGGTAAAGAACGGATCGAACGGTTCACTAAACTTACCCGTGGAAGAAAGCCCGCGCATAAAGTGAGTCTTGGAATCCCAATAATAACGGTATGACTCACTCCGGTGATGGAAATAATTATAATCAGAAGTCTTACCTAAAAATTGGGCCACTTTCGCAACACAAGCATCAGCCAGCGCATACTCCAATCCTTTGGATGTTGTCTCATTGGAAGGCTCTTTATCGTAAGGAATATACCCATACTGTTTCAACAAATTCATGGAACGTTCATTCAACATGGCAGAGGTCTTCATTGCCTTAAATGCTTCTTCCTGGTCCGCCTTATCCGGCAAGAATCCCTTTAACACCAAATCGGCCAGAACCGGAATGCCCGGATTGCCTACCATACAATCAGTTTCATTTCCCATTAAGTGCCACACCGGCAACTTACCTTGCTGCTTAAAAATATGCATAAAGGTTTCCACATAGTCTTTCATGCGATCAGAATGAACCAATGTCGCTAACGGATGGGCCGCACGATAAGTATCCCACAAAGAGAATGTCGTATAATTAACAAAATCTTCGTTTTGATACACTTTTCCGTCACTACCTCGGTAATCCCCATTCACATCACAGAAGACAGAGGGAGCAATCATCGTATGATAGAATGCAGTATAAAATATCTCGGTGGCAGTTTCATCAAGCATATCAACTTTTATTCTGCCCAACTCATTATTCCAAAGAGCTAAAGCCTTATCAGCAACAAGATCAAAAGATTGCGAACCGATTTCTGTCTTTAGATTCAGCTTGGCATTATCCACACTGACAGCAGAGAGCCCTACCTTTACATATAAAGGATCTGACTCACCCTCATTTTTGAAAGTCATACTTCCAATAGAATCACCTGTTATCATACAACGCTGAATAGTCTTCGAAAAGACCGCAGTAAAATAAACTTGTTGATGCTTGGCCCATCCTGTTGAAATACGATAACCGGAGATAGTACTATCATTATCCTGCACCAACTTACTATCCACCCATTGATCCCAGCCAATACCATTATGCAAATCAATGATAACAGAAGCATCTCCTTTCTTTGGAAAGACATAACGGTGAAAACCTGCACGGGCAGTAGCTGTCAACTCCACACGAATATTGGATGGTCTCATCACCACAGAGTAATATCCGGGAACCACCTTTTCATCAGCATGACTAAAAGTTGCAGTGCTTGATCCGTCCTGAACCGGGAAAAACAGCACATCTCCCAAATCACCTATTCCCGTTCCACTCAAATGGGTATGGCTAAAACCTACCAGCACAGAATCACTGTAATGATAGCCCGAACACCAGTCCCATCCCCGCACCGGCTCCGTTGGGCCAAGTTGAACAAAGCCAAATGGCACACTTGCTCCGACAAACACATGACCGTGTCCACCGGAACCTATCATTAGATTAACATATTCTACCGGAGACTTTATACTTTTAGCATACTTGCTCCGGCTACAGGATGCTGCACTCAATAAAATCAGTATCCCAAGTCCTGCCAATTTAAAACTCTTCATGGTATTTCTATATAATCAGTTAAACGTATATCATCGGAAGAAGCACCTACCTGAAGCAAGAATTTTCCCGACTCCACTACGCGCTCCATTGCTTCATTGACCAAAGCAAAATCATCTTTTGCCAGTTCAAAGATAATAGTTTTTTCCTCTCCTTTTCTTAAAAACACACGACAGTAATGTTTTAGTTGCTTGACGGGCTGAACCACCGATGCTACCATATCACGTAAATAAAGTTGAGGAATTTCATCTCCATCATAATTACCCGCATTCTTTACCGAGAAAGAAACTTCAAAAGAATTATTGCCTTTAGGGCTCACTTTCAAACCAGAATATTCGAAACGAGAATAACTCAATCCGTATCCAAAAGCATAAAGCGGTTTAGCTGTTTCTTCCACATAATCATGAGCCACGGGATTTCTTTTATTATAATATACAGGAAGCTGTCCCACACTTCTGGGCACGGAAACGGGCAAACGACCTGCCGGATTATAATCTCCAAAGAGGACATCGGCGATGGCATTACCTCCTTCCTGACCGGGATACCAAGCTGTTAACAAAGCATCTGCATGTTCTGCCGCCCAATTTTTATTTAGAGGCCTCCCTTCTATATAAACCACTACCAAAGGCTTTCCGGTTGCGTTCAATGCTTTCAGCAGTTCCATTTGACGCCCCAAAAGAGTAAGCGTAGCCCGGTCAAAGCCCTCTCCACATTCCATATCACTAACCACAGAAGCATCCGTCACAGCTGCCCCGGTTTCTTTATAACTTGTTTTAAAATCACGTGCACTGGAGCCACCAACAACAGCTATTACCACATCTGAGCTTTCAGCTACTTTCACAGCTTCCTGAATACCATTGTACGTAGTATCACGTATAGCACATCCTTTTACGTATTGCACCCGCGAGGCACCGACTTTACGAATAACGCCATCGAGTACAGTCACTACATTTCCTGCAGCTTGTGGAGCAGTATAGTCTCCCAACATATTATAAGTATTATCTGCATTAGGACCGATAACAGCCACCTTACCAATCGACCGTGAAAGAGGTAATAGATTGTCCCCATTCTTCAGCAGGGTAATCAGATTTTGTGCACACTCACGTGCCAACGCGACATGAGTTGCAGAGCGAACTTCTCTTTCAGCTTTCGCCGGATCAACATAAGGATGCTCAAACAAACCCATCTCAAATTTCAAACGTAAAATACGGCAAACCGCAGTATCGACAAGAGCCTCATCCACTTTATGCTCACGAACAGATTTAATCAAGGTGAAGAAAGCATCCCCGCCAAGATCAGCATCCAAGCCAGCCTCCAGTGACCGGACGGCTCCTTCGGCCGAAGAAGAAGCCACGCAATGACTGCTTTGTAAACCTTCAATAGCATATAAATCGGACACTGAAAAACCACGGAACTTCCATTTCTTACGTAATACATCCGTTAGCAAATAGCGATTAACGGTACATGGAATTCCGTCCAATGAATTATAAGAAGTCATCACCGACAAAGCTCCCGCTTTCAATGCTTGATGAAAGGGAGGTAAATAATCACTATTTATTTCTCTCATACCAACATAAGAGGGGCCTCCATTTTGTCCACCTTGGGGAATACCATAGGCTATGAAATGCTTTAAAGTTACAACCGTAGCATCAGGACGTTCCAAATCACCGCCCCCGAAACCTTTGATCATAGCAGCTGCCAAATCCCCTGATAAAACAGGATCTTCCCCAAAAGTCTCTTCCACACGCGACCAACGTGGGTCTCTGGATAAATCAAGCACCGGCCCGTAACTGATATGTCCGCCTTGTAAACGGATTTCTTCTGCAATAGCATGTCCTTCTTTCTCCAGCAAATCCGGGTTCCAAGTAGAAGCCATCCCAATGCCAGTAGGAAAGACAGTAGTTCCAATGGCCATATGACCATGTGGAGCTTCCTCGGCCAAAAAGAGAGGAATACCCAAACGGGTATGCTCAATGACATATTTCTGTAATGCATTACCAGCCTCAGCTGCCAACTTCGGATTCAAACCATTCTCTAATGTTTTCTTTGTCCACGGGTCGGCACGGAAGGTGCCCCAAAGCATTCCCACCTGCCGTTCTTGAGTCATCTTTTTGAATTGCTCCGAAGCATGTACCTTCTTTCCATCAATTTGATACATATTCCATCCCAAAGGACACAGTAATTGACCTACTTTTTCTTCGAGCGTCATCCGTGAGAGTAAATCCTGTGTACGAACTTCTACCGGAAGCTTCGAATCACGATAAGGAAATACATTTTGTTGTGCCTGTAATGGAGATAATCCAAACAATAACAATAAACTTCCGATTATTTTCTTTCGTTGCTGCATTACTATTGATTTAAAGTTTCTTTTCAAAGTCTCCTTCCTATCCTGACAAAGGAGGAATAATGAAAGGATGAAAGAAGACTTGTGTGTAAAGTTAATAAAACATATATAACTGGTTCAATTTTTATTCTATTCTTATTTCAGCCATACCCGGATTTTCATTTTCACGAATCATACGGGTAGCTTTTAGAACAACATATCGTGCATATACCGGAGCAAAGAAAACCGACTGCCAGACAGGATGATTACGAATATTGGAGAATTCGCCTTTTGTCACCACCTGATCGATCTTGTCTGGTGACAAACCAACAGACAATTCATAATTTGCAATCAACCCTTTGTGATAAGAATGCTGATCGGGTAAATAATAAAAAGAACGAATCAAACGTTTTTGCCCCAAGTCAATCAACACCTCATTCCCCTTTACAAAGCAAGTTGTGGTATCATTCCGATCCATGCACTTCTCCATCTCCTCAGCGTCAACGTTCGGAAGGGTAAACGAGTACCCTTTTACCTCAATTTCTTTAGAAGTAACTTGTGGAAGACGATCATCACCGGAATAGAATGCCTCTACATTATTAATACATAAACAGGCACGAGAATCAAGGAATCGCACCCGTATACGATTGGTCACGACCGTAGGAAAACGAAGAATCCGTTTGTAACCAATAGTCGTGGTTTCCTCTCCGGGTTTCACAGGCAACCACTGTTTATTACAATAATACTCTACAACAAATGATTTCACACGCTGTCCCAATGGAATGTATTCCTGCAATAAGAAGCGATTTATCTTCTTTTTTTGCGGTAATTCAAACTCAAGGGTAGCCTGCTTTACTCCATCCGCAGTGGCCCAATAGGTATCATATTTTCTATCTGTCACTGCCTTTGCTGTAAATCCATCACCGCGCTCATTAGAAACATGTGGTTGTAATCCTGCCAATAAATTATGGGCTAACTCATGCTGGACACGGAGATGAGCATTTACAGCATTGGCTGAATCCACCGGATGAATTAAACCGTCACGGGTTATAGGGAAATTTAACAGCAGATTGGCATTATGGCCTACACTACGATAGTAAAGATCTACCAACTGATCCACAGACTTCACCCGTGTATCTTCACCGGGATGGTAAAACCAACCCGGTCTGATGGATACATCACATTCACCGGGTACCCATTTATCCCCATCGGCATGACCATATTGCAATTCCTCATATTTCTCATAACCGGGATAAACATCTTTGGAGCGCAAAAGTGACCAATTAGTCGCCCCGGCAAAACCATTCTCATTTCCAATCCACCGGCATCCTGGACCTCCATCTGAGAAAATAATTGCCTCAGGCTGAAGTTCATCAATCATTTTATATGCCCGTTCAAACTGATAATAAGTTTTCCGGTCTATTTTACGTACCTCTTTCGTTCCGCCGTACCAGCCGTCACCTCCATTGGCACCATCAAACCAGATTTCGGATATAGTACCATAATTAGTCAACAGCTCTTTCAAAGCCTTATAGAAGTAATCTACATATTCCGGTGTACCATAATTAGCCTGATGCCTGTCCCAGGGGGAGAGATATACTCCGAATTTCAAATTGTATTTTTTACATGCGGCAGCTAATTCACCGACAATATCACCTTTACCATTTTTATAAGGAGAGTTCCGGATGCAATACTCTGTAAGATGAGTGGGCCAAAGGCAGAATCCATCATGGTGTTTAGCTGTAACAATCACCTCTTTAATACCAGTCTTTACACACGTCTTCACCCACTGTTCACAATCCAGTTTTTTAGGATTGAATATCTCAGGAGAGACATCTCCATATCCCCACTCCTTATCATCAAATGTATTTAACCCAAAATGAACAAAAGCCAGCGTCTCCATTTGCTGCCACTTTATCTGTTTGGACAAAGGAAGTGGAGGTAACGGTTTCGGAGCATTCCGTAAAAGCGTTTCCCCACTGACTTGTAGGGCCAACAGCAACGAACAAACGAACAATATTCTTTTTCTCATAAGTCTTTTATTTTTCCATTTCTAAAAAATAAAGCACCGTTAAACAAACCTTTATAATATTACACCCAATCAGGTCACTGAACTAAAGAGAGATCGTATTAATAGTTTATTTTAACGTTTATACTCCATAGTAGTATATAGCATTTCCATTTGATGTATAAACCAACTCTCTGGAATATCCTTAGCTATACTCCCGTTAAAACTATATTTCAACTTGAGGGTAAATCCTCCACCTCCTTCAATAAAATCAAGAGTAAAAGGATGTATCCCCATAGACAATGCAGCCTGCCCACTTTTCTCTATAGCAGAATGCAAGCCGTCATTATCTACAATCACACGATTATCAAGGTATAACTTTCCACCGTCATCGCAAGTCAGGTAAAAAGTATAAATTCCGGTATCCGGTACTTTAATATACCCCTTATATTTAAGAGCAAACGCCGCGGTAACAAAATCATTCGGAACACTTATTTCATCAACAATCTGCTCCTTATCACTTTTTTCCTTAATAGCCGATGTACTCTTAAATAGGCCATCGTAGAACGAACAGGATAAACCCTTTGAATAATGACCTATACGGAGCGGTTTAGCCCAAGGAACCTGATGATAATTAACCGTATAAATATCGCCACGTGCTCCATTTGGATTAAATAAAGCAAATTTAATTTGTAAAGGTTGAGCCACTTTCAACGGTACAGCGAGTACTTCCGACTGAATAGTAGGAATAGAACCGTCCGTCGTATAATGAACCGACATGGTAGCAAGTGGATTCTCTATTTTGAAAGTCGTTTCTTTCACAAATACACTCTCTTGGGCAAATCCTGATAAATCAGGCAACCGATAATGTACTTGCATGGCATCCAACCGGGGAAAAGTAGCCAACAAACGTTCCGAGTAACTTTTAAACAAATCCTGATGAGTCCACAGGCGTTCAGCTAAAGCAGTCAAACGAGGAAATAGCATAAAATCCGCCCGTTGCTCGGAAGGGATTTTTTCCGTCCACATATTGGCTTGTGCCCCTTTTATCAGCTGTACCTTATCAGCAGGAAAATCATTACCGGCAACATTCATATGATAGACTGCTTCCAAAGAGCTTCTATCCGGAGGATAATCAAAATATAACGGATTAGTAGGCGACATAATCACAGGATTACCATTGCGCGCAGCTTTAGGCAGGGAAGTATGCACCCACCCTCTCCAATACATCACATTAACCGAGGGATCAAGATCTCCATCAATTGCATCGTCCCAAGTAATGACCTGACGTCCTTTCGATTTAATAAAATCAGTAACCCGGTGTACAAAATAGGTCTGCAACTCATTAAAATCTTTCATACCGGAATCCTTCATGAACTTTTTGCAGAGTTCGGAATGCGACCATACCGTTTTATCTACCTCATCCGCTCCGATATGAATGTACTTTGAAGGAAACAAATCCATCACCTCTGACAAGACATTATTCACGAATGTATAAACATCCTCCTTGCATGGACAAAGCGGAGTCGTGAACGTTTCTCCCCAACCTGTTTTTTCAACACCAGCCAAATAGGGATACTCCGCAATGGCAGCCAACATATGCCCCGGCATATCTATTTCAGGAATAAGATCAATGTGGCGGACGGTGGCATAACGCACCAAATCCCTGATTTGCTCTTGCGTATAATAACCCCCGTAAAGTTGCTTTCCGTCCTTATTAATGATATAACGCTGATCTATTTTAAAATCAGGGTTTTCCTTTACCATCTTCATGCAAAGAGAGTCTTGATTGTTAAATGTCCGCCAAGCCCCTTGCATAGTAAGCTCCGGGTATTTTTTTATTTCAATACGCCATCCTTGGTCATCGGTCAGATGCAAATGCAACTTATTCATTTTGAACAAAGCCATCCGGTCAATCTGCTTCTTCAAATAATCAATAGAAAAGAAATGTCTGGAGACATCGACCATACAACCGCGCCATGAAAAAGCCGGTTGATCGGAAATGCGTAGTGCCGGCAAAGAAATAGCAGATTCCACTTTAGTTCCCTTTTCGACCTCTACAGGTAATAATTGCCTGATGGTTTGTATAGCATAAAAGGCTCCGGCACTACCGGAAGCTTCAACGGTTATCTTTTCCGGAGTAATGGAAAGGCGGTAAGCTTCAGGTTCCTTCAGCCCGACACTATAATCAAACTCTATTGAATTGGCCCCTTTCTCAAAACTAAGTCCCCGACCAAGTAACGGACTCACCAACGATTGAAAATAGGCAATTTCCTTCACAAAACGCCCTTCATCATTGACAACAAGACGCGTTGCAGATGATAATACGAAATTTCCTTTCTGCATTTCCAGCTGTTGAGGAAAAGGTATGAGAGACGGTTCCACAACACCATCTTTGGCATCCGCAGAGCATACAGAGAAGATTAAACAAACCAACAATAAGAATCTAACAGATATTTTTTTCATGGTAAACAGAGTATGTCTTTTAATTCATTTTCAACTGATTTAAAATTGGAGCCTTCAACGTATGCACTTCTGATTGAGATTGGTCATTAAGCTGCTCAAAGATTTCTATTCTATTTGCTCCTTTTGTCAACCAAACACCAGGAATATAAAGGGTTTGTTGAGGACCAATGTTCCAATAACGACCAATATTATGCCCATTAATAAATATAATTCCTTTGCCCCATGCACTCATATCAATAAACGTATCACCAACTTTGTCCAGATTAAAGGTACCTTCATAAACCACAGGACGTCCTTTCAAGGAAGTAGTTGCACATGACTGATTAGAGTAGACATCTGGCGACGGAAGTTTTGAGAAGTCAGGTTCCTTATCCATTGGTAATTTGTACATTGCCCAATCTCCATCCATCTCCATATCATTAATCTTCACCGGTGAGATAATACCTTTATTGTTATGCACTATTTCAGAACCATAGTTAATCCGGCCCATATTTTCTACCAAGATTTGAAGTGTCGAATTAAAAGGAATATCAATATCTAATGAATACTTCTTAAAACAACGATTCAATTCCCCTACTTTTTCTCCATTAACATAAACCACCGCATAATCACGTAACCCTGGAACCTCCAGTGCGCCGTTGATAGGCTGGTTAAAATGCCTGGTATAAAGTACATAACCATAGCCTTGCCCAAGTTGCTCAAAAGTCATTGGAGTTTCACCCTCCACTTTAACAGATTCTTTCTCAATATATCCCAAAACATCTGCGACACGTTGCAGCTTGATGGAAGGTATTTCAATAACCGGTATGCGTGCAGGTACAGGAGGGAGTTTGTGCTTGACGTATTGCCCAATCACGGCCCGCAAAGAGTCATATTTAGGCGTTGCCCAACCAGCTTCACTAATCGGTGCATCATAATCATAGCTAGTCAAATCCGGTTGAATATCATGCTTATTATCATAGTTGGCTCCACTGGTAAAACCAAAGTTCGTTCCTCCGTGAACCATGTACAAGTTAAAAGACACACCATTCTTTAAATAGTCATCTGCTTTACGAGCTACCGTAGAAGCATCTACGGACGGAAAAGGTTCGGCCCAATGATGCAACCATCCTGTATAGAACTCAGCAACCATGTATGGTCCCACTCCACCATGAAACTTATCCACCGCTTTCTTTAAATTAGCTATATTATTTTCGCCGTTTGCAGTAGGTAATACTCCATCCAATGCACCTCCTTGAAATAGCCAAGTCCCATCTGAAGTGAACAATTCCGTATTGAAGCCGGCACCAACCAATTGCTCTTTAATCTTCTCGTTATAACGTCGGTGCTCTTCCAATGGAATATCTTTGCGTTGTGAAGCATAAGAACCAAATTCATTCTCCACCTGTACCATGATAATCGGACCTCCATTGGTAACAAGCAAATCTTTCACCTCTTGATAAAGACGTTTGATATACAAATTAGTATATTTAAGGAAAAGAGGATTATCGCGACGTAGCTCCAAGCCTTTAATATTTTGTAACCACCATGGATAACCACCAAATTCCCATTCTGCACAAGCATAAGGACCTACCCGGAGTATGACGTGTAATCCCTCCTCCTGTGCAATCTTTATAAATTCCTTTATATTTTTATCACCACTAAAATCCCACTTCCCCGGTTCCGGCTCATGCTGATTCCAAAAAACATAAGTAGCCACAGTATTTAGCCCCATTGCTTTAAGCATTTGCATCCGATGCCGCCAATATTCATGGGGTATCCTATTATAATGCATTTCACCGGAAAGTATTTGAATGGGACGCCCGTCAAAAACGAACTGCCCGTTCTTTATTTCAAAGGTTTGTATGCGATGTGCTTTAGCAACAACCGAAAATATAAAAAGAAACAGCAAAAAACTTAGTTTTCTCATTCTTATGTACATTTGCATGAATAAAACGATTAAAAGAAAGCCAGTTCTCTTTAAGGGGGATACTGGCTTTCTCTATTTCATCTCTTTTCCCTATTACCAACCAGGATTGTTAGGTAATAAATTACTATTTAGTCCAACTTCATTTAAAGGCACAGGCCATAAATAGTCACGTTGTGAATTGAAGCTTCTATCTTCAACTTTAACATAACTACCATAATCTCCTCTACTATTATCAAAGTTGTTTAGAATTCCATAAGCAGTACCATTCATAACCTCTTCTCCAATATGCCATCTTCTTATATCAAATAAGCGGATACCTTCCATAGGAAATTCCACATGACGCTCACGACGGATAATCTTGCGTAATTCATCTCTATCTGTGGTAGTCACAATAGGCATACCCACTCCTTTACGTTCTCTTACGGCATTGATTGCATTTAAGACGGAAGCATCGATTGGATTCCCAGATTCTACGACAGCCTCGGCATACATTAGTAAGACCTCCGGGTAACGCAGCAAAACAATGTCGTTATAGGAATTAGTATCCCAGCTACCTTCTATATCAGCAGGAATATATTTACGATAATAATATCCACTGAAGGAAGCGTTACTTGCCCCCAAACGGTCAGCCGAGCTTGACTTGGTGATATCAATCGTCACTCCATTTACAGAAGAACCAGGTAAAACCACCGTTAAAGCTAAACGTGGATCACGATTTGCCGTCGGATGATTAGGATCATATAATGGGGATTCATCAATCGTTTTGCCATCCACACACTCATAAGCATCAATCAAACCTTTCAAAGGAACTACCTGTCCCCACCCAGTAAGTGAAGGAGCTCCAACCCAAGTTGCCATCGGATTGGTATATGTACCTTTAATATACTGAGCGGCAAGCATTATCTCCTTGCTCGTTTTATTCGTCCCGTTAAATAGACTAAGATAATTATCATCAATGGCATAGTTATACTCACTCGAAGTAATGATTTGCTTTGAAGCATCTATAGCAACTTGCCATCTACCATCAAACAACGCAGCTCTTGCCAACAAGCCCAATGCAGCCCCTTTGGTAACACGCCCATAGTCCGATTCAGGATAACTAACGGGCAAATAATCGTTGTCCGTCACATCCTTCAACTCTGCAACCACAAAATCAATAATAGCTGCTTTCGATGTACGTGAAGCCTTAAATTCATCAATACTCTGGATGTGATCAATCAAAGGAACATCGCCAAAGAAGCCTGTCAACTGAATATAAGCATAAGCACGTAAAACACGTACTTCAGCACTATACCTGTTATGCATCTCAGTGCTCAAGCTGGTCACCTTATCAATATTGTCCAGTACATTATTACAAGCCGCAATCATCTTGTAATAATGATCCCATGTATTTAAGAATACTCCTGTAGATGTAGTGGCACTACCGTTACCTGCATATTGAATATCCGACGGCCAGTTAGACCAAGAATAGCTATCATCTGTAGCACATGATATAAAAGCCTGTAAATCGGTGTTTCCCAAACGTCTATAAGCATAGTTTACAGCTTTCTGTACATCATCCTGAGATTTCCAATAAGTCGTATCCACCGTACTATCCAACGGTTGAAAATCTAGATCGCAAGAATTCAATCCCAGTAATAATGATAACAATATATATATACTATATCTTTTCATAATTCATCTTTTTAAAATTCTAAATTCATACCGAATGTATAGGTTTTCACCTGTGGATAATATCTGCTCTCGTTAGGAGCTTCCGGATCTATATCGTCGGGAAGTCCCGTAAATGTAAAGAGGTTGGATCCACTGACATATAGTCTGCATTTAGAAATAAATGTTTTACTAAGCAAAGATTTGGGGAGAGTATAACCTAACTGTATATTCTTCACCCGCAAATAAGAACCGCTCTTAACCCAGAATGATGAAGATTGATAATTCTGCCACCCCGTACTCAAGCGAGGGAAGGATGCATCTGTATTTTCAGGTGTCCAACTATCAAAATGTATTTTCTTAAAATTGCCATCTGTATTTACCGGCGCACGTTGCATAACCACGGTATTAATGCTCACTTTACCAACTCCCTGTAAGAAAGTTGAGAAATCAAAGCCTTTATAAGATGTAGCCAAATTTATTCCATAAGTGTAGCGAGGTATATTGCTCCCTAAATAAGACATATCATCAAAACCAAAGGCTCCATTAACTTTCTTGTTATAGATTAAGTCTCCCAAAGTCACATTATCTGAGAATTTCTGATATTTATTCAAGTCCTCAGGAGTCTGATACATACCCAGTACCTGATATCCATAGAATGAATTGATAGGCTTTCCAACAACCAGCCCTGTCACAACATTGTTATTATCAGATGTCAAACGATCAGTCCCCTTCAAGTCAACAACCTTATTCTTCACATCTGCAATATTAAAGCCTACCGAATAATTGAAGTCTTTTCCTATTTTATCCCGATAATTTATAGCAAATTCCCAGCCATTGTTCTTTACAGAAGCGGCATTCTGTACAGGAGCAGATAAACCTACTGAATAAGGGATCGGTAAACGAAGAAGAATATCATCTGTCTTTTTGATATAATAATCAAACGTAACGTCTAATTTGCCGGAGAGAACAGTCGCATCAAATCCAAAATCAGTCATTTCGGTTGTCTCCCATGTCAGATTATTATTAGGATAAATTTCCAAACCGGCAGCAGAGTTCAATATTCCACCAAACGGGTAGCTATAAGAAGAATATTGCGTTTGATAAGGATAATAAATTAAAGAGCCATAGGAATCTATTGTCTGGTCATTTCCTAACTGCCCCCATGAAGCACGGATCTTTAAATTATCAAAGATATTGTACTTTTTCAAGAAATTCTCTTCAGATATTCTCCATCCTACAGAGAATGAAGGAAATACGCCCCATCTTTGATCTTTTGAGAAGCGTGATGAGCCATCCCGTCTTACATTGGCTTCAAATAAGTATTTACCTTGATAAGAATAATTCAAGCGTCCGAAATAAGACATCAAGCCATATTGCCATGCCGTCCCACCATTTGTCTGGGAACTCTCAGCCCCGGCATTAATCTGGTCCAAACCATTAGGAATGCCATATCTATAAGCCTCCAGATCGTCTTCGCGCTCACGTAAATAGCTTATACCACCTAATATCGTAAATTCATGTTCCCCAAAGCTCTTTTTATAATTAACCAGTCCCTGATAATTACCTTGGAAATATTTATTAGATTGCTTTGTCAACTGATTCCGGCCAAACGTAACAGTCTCCCCATTAGATGGGTACTCCGTATTATAAGTTAATGCAAAATCTTGAATGCTGTTATTCATGTATTCCATCTTAACTCCTACGCTACCGGTTATAGTCAAGCCCTTTATAGGAGTATAAACACCCCTGAAATTACCGGTAAACAAGTCACTCTTATACGCGTGGTCACCTCCTTCTTCAGCGATTCTTAACGGATTGCTCGAGCCTCGGATGATAGCCCAACTCCCGTCGGTATACCGACTTGCATTAAGGGGATTTGCAACAGCAAGATTATTAGTCAGGTTCCATGCCGTAGTCGGTTCAGTACGCTTCTGTAAGCGCGCAGAAATATCAGCACTCAGATGAAAGTTATTAGTCACTTCAGCATCTGTATTCAAACGAACGCTTAAACGCTGAAATCCCATATTCTCAATCAATCCGTCTTGATCAAAATAATTTGCTGATAAAGCATATTTTATTTTTTCTCCACCACCCGTAAAGCCAACGCTGTGTTCTTGTTGAAATCCACTGCCGGTTTTCATTAAATCGCCTAACAAATAAGAGTCCGGATATCTGTTAACATCCCTATTAGGATCATCATAAGCATTAATCTGACTTTGACTATAAATATCCGTACCATAGGTTCTATTCATCAACTTCATAAAATCCTGTGCTCCAACATATTTGGCAACACCCATAGCATCTTGCCAACCAAAATAGTTAGAGTAAGTAATTTTAGAATGGTTTTCCTTTCCCCGCCTTGTAGTAATCAGGATAACTCCATTTGCCGCCCGTATACCATAAATGGAAGATGCCGCTGCATCTTTCAGAATAGACATGGAAGTTATATCATTAGCATCTACATCGTCAATATCACCTTCCACACCGTCAATTAAGACCAAGGGAGCATTATTATTCAATGTACCGACACCTCTAATTCTGATTGTACCCTTATTCAATCCCGGCTGTCCCGTAGAGCTCGTAATAGTTACTCCAGGAGCCATACCTTGCAATGTTGCAGACAATTGCCCGGAAGGCTTACTAACTAATTCATCACTATTCAAGGCAGATATGGAACCGGTCAAATTCACTTTTTTCTGTGTACCATAAGCAACTACCACTACTTCATTAAGCGTTTTGACATCATCAGCCAATACAATATTATAGCTTGAAGCCCCGGCTTTGATAGCAACTTCCTTTGTCTTCATGCCCACATAAGAGATGATAAGTGTTGTAGCATTAGCAGGAATAGGTAGTGAGAATTTACCATCAACATCGGTAATCGTACCCATAGTAGTTCCTTTTACAGCAACGGAAGCCCCTATAATAGGGTCTCCATCAGCATATTTCACGTATCCGGTGATATTCTTTTCCTGCTGTGGAGAATTGGTTTCCGCCACTTTCTTAAGAATGATGTTCGAACCCTCGGTCGTATAGACGATATTGGTTCCTTTAAATAATTCAGTAAGAGCCTCTTTTAGATTCTTACGGTTAACACGAATGGAGACCCTTTGTGAAGTTTCCACGTTTTTATCATAGACAAACAAATAATCCGTTTGCCTTTCAATTTCATTCAGTACGTTACTCAAGCTAACATTTTGCTTGTTAAGAGTAACCTGTGTGTTCTGGCTATTTACATTTGCTGCATTCAAGCAGAAACATAAAAAGAATAAAAAGAAAGAAGTTATTTTCATAACTCTTAAAATGTGTTTACCTGAACTCTTTTTATGCAAAAAAGCCCCGGATAAATAATTATTATTCATACTTTTACTTCGATTAAGGGTTTAATTGAAATTACATTTAGATTGAATTCTTTCCGGCCTGTCAATGCTGCAACATTGATAGGCTTTTTTTAATTTTAGACTTAGCGGTTCTTCTCAATTTGTTTTTCATCATAGGCTTTTACTTTTTGTTAATAATATTGTTGAATATAAAGGCCAACATTAAGCTTTGTAAGTTAACATTCCTTCTTATCGTATATAAATCACGTTGTCACTCTCATCATTACGTCTATATTCAAAAGAAATATTTTTCTGCAACACTCGCAATGCATGATCAATGCCCTCGTTAATCCTCAGCTTTCCACTCAAGACATGGGACAAGATATCAGGCTTATTCACAACAAAATGTACATCATAATATTTTTCAAAATCCTTTATCAACTTAGCAACGGTCATATTCCTGAAGCACAATAATCCCTCTCTCCACCTCAAACGATCAGGGTCTTCAATACGGCTAATCTTAAAATCTGTTCCGGTAAAAATACTTTCCTGATTCGGATTCAAGAATACTCGATTAGCAGGGTTATATCGATCAGTGATCCTTACTCTCCCCGATAAAAGGGCGGTAGAAGTCTCACCCGAGTTAGGATAGGCCGTCACGTTAAAAACCGTGCCTAAAGCTTCCACATCGCACAACTCTGTTTCAACAATAAAAGGTTTTTTCTTATTATGGGCTACTTCAAAAAACGCTTCTCCCTTTAGCTTAATTCTTCGCTGCCCTTCTGCAAAAACAGCCGGATATGTAAGCTCAGAACAAGCATTTACACAAACTTTTGTCCCATCCGGCAATACCAAGTCAACCCGTTGCCCTGAAGGAACTTTCACCGTATTCATTGCCAAGGACATTTTCTCTTCTTTCGCTGAATAATAAGAATGCATAGCAAACAACAAAGCTATCATCGCTGCAATCTTAAGACCTTCTCTTGCCCATCGCGGAAAGACCGTTTTTTGTCTCTTAAGATTAGTAGCATAATCCTCAGCATGAAGCAACGTCATATTATACATATTACGTTCCTTTAAAAATTCTTGCTGATTAGCATTTGATCCTTCTACCCAATCAAGAATTTCTTCTTCCTCTTCAAGAGTCGAATTTCTTGAGAAGAATCTATATAGTTTATTTTTATCCATAATTTGCATTCTATAATAGATAGCACATCACGAAGGAAGTTTCCCGCGACGAAATAATTCATTTAACAATTAATAACAATTTATTTAATTAGAAGAAGAGATCAAAGACCAAAAGAAAGCCAAATTAATAAGCCCGGCAAATAATCCTTCAGAGCTAATCTTAGAACTTTCAAAGCCTTACTAATATGAGATTCTACCGCTCTTTCACTCATATTTAATTGCAATGCAATTTCCCTATAGCTCTGATTCTCAAACCGGCTTTTAATAAAGACCTCTTTTGTCAGTTTAGGTAAAGCATTCAATGCTTCCCTTACAATGCGTTCAGCCTCAGAAGAAAAGAGTTCTTGAGGATCACAAGCTTCTAATGAGATTAAATTGGCCTGTAACACTCTGTCATGATGTAAACGAATATGATCTTCAGCCTTAGCATGAATAGCCTGGGAACGCAAATAATTAAGACTTTTATTTTTAATCACGGTAAGAATATAAGCAGGAAGATTAGTTTCTTGAGCGATAGAAGCTCGGTTCTCCCAATAGTATAAGAAGCTTTCCATTACAATATCCTCGGCAGCAGACATATCACACACATAACTCACGGCAAAGTGAATAAATCGTCTTTGATACTTTGAAAACAAGGCATTAAACAACTGAATATCTGTACTTAGACTTTGCATTAATTTCCCATTAATATTTGGTTAACGCCACAAATATACATGAATTACGACTTTATAATCAGCTATTACACAAATCTTTTGCATTTCCCCCAAACAATAACAATTAAGAAACAGCAAAACAAAAGCCTGAACAAAAAGGACAAAATGTCCTTTAAAAGGCAAATATACTATCATAAAACCAACGAAACTGCATTTTAGCGAAAAATATTCGTTAAAATGCAAACATCTGAAGAATTAAGTTTTTTGCAAAGTCTACGTATCAAGCTGTTATTTTCCATACCTTTGCAGCAACAAAAAGGTATCAAATGAAAAGTTCTTTTTCAACGGAGCAACGTAGAGTATATAATTTTTTGATGATTCTTGTTATTGCTTCAACAATTTGTTTGCAAGGATGGCGTACGCTTTTCAATAATTTTGCTGTAGATAATGCAGGTATTAATGGTTTTCAGATGGGAGTAATCCAATCAGTACGCGAAATCCCGGGATTCTTGACGTTCTTAGTGATCTACTTACTGTTAATTTTCAAAGAGCATCGTTTATCTATCTATTCAGTAATATTAGCAGCCATAGGTGTTATATTTACCGGTTTCTTCGATTCCTTTTTAGGATGTATTCTTACCACTTTTATTTTCTCTACCGGTTTCCACTATTATGAAACAACAAATAAATCACAAACCCTTCAGTATTTCAACGTACAACAGGCACCATTAGTATTCGGCAAACAACAAAGTTTGAAAGCCATCACCAATATATGTATCGGTGGTATTCTATTGCTCAGTGCTCATTTTATGACTTTAAAGTGGAATTTTGTAATAATTGGAGTTGTTGTCTTACTGCTTGTAATTCCTCTCCTCCGGTTCAAGCCGAATAAAGAAGAAGAAGGACGCCAGAACACTAAGATGATTTTAAAGAAGAAATATACCTTATTTTATATTCTAAATTTCTTAAGCGGTGCACGTAGACAAATCTTTGTAGTATTTGCCGTTTTCATGTTAGTAGAACAATATCATTTCAGCGTTATACAAGTCACTGTACTTTTCATTCTGAATAATATTATCACCTATTTTACTGCTCCACTGATTGGTAAAGGCATCAATAGATTCGGTGAACGTACCATCCTTTCGTTAGAATACAGCTTTATGATCTTTGTATTTTTAGGATACGGATTCATACAGAACGGGTGGATTATCGCACTACTCTATGTCATAGACAATCTATTTTTCAGTTGTTCGATCGCTATCAATACTTTCTTCCAAAAGGTTGGAGAGAAAGCAGATGTTGCATCTTCCATGGCTGTAGGATTTGCCATAAATCACATATCAGCTGTAGTTATCCCTGTTATAGGAGGCTACTTGTGGATGTTGGATTATAGTATTCCCTATATCGTCGGTGCTGTGTTAGCAGGTGCTTCTCTCATCTTTACACAGTTTATACCAAAAGCGATAAAGAAAGCGCAGTAAAGTCCATTAATAACAATCATTACTACAACCATTAAAAGAAAGAATATCACAACTATTTTTTTATTGGTCGTTGCATTTATTCTATATAAACAGAATATTCTTAATTCTTACTTTCAGTATACTCTTTCAGTATACTTGTTAAAGCTATATTTCTTGCGAAGTTCAGTTTGCTCTTCCAAAGAGAGAGAAGTAAAATAAGCCTTCCACCCCGGACAGAAGTTAATGTGCCAACGCCAAAACCTTCCAATAAATGACTTGGAATTTTTATCAAATTTTGCCCGCATAGAGCATTCACTACACTTTGATTCCATAGAAACTACAAATTAATATTTAACATAAATTCTATATAAGCAGATAAATAGAAATGAAGGACACATTTATTTGAGAACCTTTGTCTCATGATACTTAGCAGATTATCAAGGCCAAAGATAAGACAAAAAGCTCCTTATGCTTCGTCCTTCTTCCATGCATAGAACCATCACCTCAAGCAGAAAGTGAAGCACTGCATACACATAGTTAAGCTTGATTTTATGCTCATCTACAAATATAAGGCTTTTAATACTCATTAACAATATAACCTTGTTACAATACCTTCAGTAACATAAGTTCGATATAAAAATTACCCCTTATCCTTGGTAGGAAGTTTGCCAAAGAACTCTTTATAACACTTAGTGAAGTATGATTGCGAAGTAAAACCTACCTCGTAAGCTACCTGAACAACAGTTATTCCAGGCATATGCAGTAATGTCTCTGCCTTTTTCATGCGACCTTCTCGAATCAAATTACTTGGAGTTGTTCCAAGCAATGCTTTTACTTTACGGTAAAGTTGTACACGACTCATTGTCAATTGCTCTCCTAACCAATCGATAGATAAGTTTGAATCACACAGATGTTCCTCAAGTAACTTTTTAAATTTTCGTACGAAAACCTCATCCAAATCTTTTATATCATTTGTTTGAACTTTTAAAGAAAGAGTATTTGGTTTGAAACACTTGCGATTTTCTATTAAATTGCGCACTCTGGATAGTAATAGTTCAGCAGTGAAAGGTTTTGATATATATGCATCAGCCCCAGATTCATACCCCATCACACGCTGTTCGTCTAATGAACATGCTGTAAGTAAGAGTACCGGAATATGACTTGTATAAAGATTATCTTTCACACGACGACAAAAATCTAAGCCATCCATTACAGGCATCATTACGTCGCAAATAATAACATCAGGGATAAATTTCTGGGCTGCTTCCAATCCCAACTGACCATCCTGTGAACGAATAACTTTATATTTATCACCCAACAAATAAGCCACATATTCTCGAATATCTGAATTATCATCAATCACGAGTACCATTTCTTTGGAACCTTCATCTAGTGGAGCAACTTCTAAATCATTATCATTATTGCGTATTTCCAGTTCCAATTCATTGATAAGTGAAGCGTCAGCATCAGATACCGCTACAGTTTCAGGATGAATATTTGTTTGCAATGTATTAGCGCTTAGATTCATTGGTAATGAAACTATAAATGAAGTACCGTGTTGCAGTTCACTCTCAACTTGAATATTTCCTCCATGTAGTTCAATAAATGCTTTTGCAAGATTAAGCCCTATACCCGAACCTGTATCATGAGAGTCGACTTTATAAAAACGATCGAATATATTATGAATCTGAGCAGCGGACATCCCTACACCTGTATCACACACTTTCAATTGTACTTGTGCCATATCATTTACATTTACTACATCAAGTGCTACATTTATACTTCCACCGCTTGGGGTAAACTTAAACGCATTATATACTAAATTATAGAATACTCGTTCAACCTTTTCTTCATCCAAATTCATAGTCAAAGAACTATCTGAATTAATAGAAAGTTGAAATGAAATATGCTTTTCCTCGGCAAGTGCATAGAATGCCTGACTCCATCCTTGAAGCAAATCGGCAAGATTGTGTTTTGTCAATGAAAGAGACATCTTACCATTCTCATACTTACGAAAATCAATAATTTGATTTACAAGTCGCATAAGTATACCTACATTCTTCTGAATAATATCATATAGACGAAGTTGTGCACCATCCCAATGTGAATATTCTTTTAATTGTGACAAAGGACCAGTTATTAGAGTAAGAGGGGTACGAAAATCATGCGATATATTTGTAAAGAAAACCAACTTAGCCTGAGTAGCCTCTTCGAGTTGCTGCGTTAGTTCCAGCAATCTATCGCGCTGTTCACGCATTTCATTTTTTTGACTGCTAATCAACTTATTCTGGCGTAAGAGTTGCTCATTAAACTTGTTTCTAAGCCAATATGCACGATATAGTACAAAGACAAGAATAGATAGCAGAAAAACGATAAACGCTACACCTGCCAAGTATAGTTTACCCCGCGCCACTTGATCAAAATATTTATCTGCCTGTCTATGCAAACGACCAATCTTCTTGTTTTGATCCATCACTAAGTTCTGCTGCAAACGAGAGCTACGTGCATTATATTGATCTATGACATAAGATGAAAGCTCTGTTTCACGTTTAAATGGCTTATGCTGAAGAATGTCCATTGCCACCTGTATGATTCGGTCACCTCCCGACGGATAGACAAATGTTGCTGTTTGCTGATGATTTAATACCCGGTCTAATCCCATATCAGAGAAAGGCATACCATCAATACCGACAGTGAGAACTTGTTTTTCTAACCCATATAATTTCAGTGCTTCATATGTTGGGCGAAGTCCCAAATCTATTTCAGCAAAAACAGCCTGCATAGGAACTCTATTATTCACAAGTGAATCCACAATATGCTGAGTATGTTGATCTGTATAGCCTACAAGTACAGAATAAACTCTAATATCTGGATACTTCTTTATTGCCTTTAAAAAGCCTTCGTGACGTTCACGAAAAGGAGCTGAATTCTGATTATATAGTAACTCTACCACATTACCATGTCCTTCCAACTTACCAGCTAAATAAGTTGCAGCCAATTCACCAATATGCCGATTATTGGCTCCAACAAAAGCAGTATAACAGTCAGCTTCTATTCTACGATCGAATAACAGTACGGGTATACCTGCATCATAAGCTTTTTTGATAATTGGTACAAGTGCGTGTAGTGTGTTTGGCGAAATAATAAGCATATCAACTTTCTGATCAATGAAATGCTGTATATCACTTATCTGAACAGAATCATTATCCTTTGCATTGCGGAATTCCAACTTCACACCATCATAGAATGTCGACTCTACCAGCATCTCTTCATTTTGCATTGAACGCCATTCACCACCTGCACACTGCGAAATTCCTATACGAAAAGTGAGCTTATCATCTCGACAAGATGATAGTAACATCACTCCACATAGGAGCATAGTCAAAAAACAAAGCTTATTTTTCATATTGCGGTAAAGATAATATTATATTTGGAAAAAAGTTATAATCCATAAAAAGAAAGGAAAGCATGACACGCACACTTTCCTTTCCGTCATCCTATTCTTTTCTTTAAAATCTTTCTAATACCGAATATCTATAACATCAACTTAATCAAGTTCCTTTAGTAAATAGGCAGGAAGCAATGGCATGGCTCCGTTTTGTGTGCAAACATAAGCCGAGACTCTAACTGCCAACTGATGAGCCTGACGAACACTTTTCCCTTTTAGTATAGAGGCTACGAAAGTAGCAGTGAATGAATCACCTGCCCCTACTGTATCTGCAACCTCAACACAAGGTGTCTCTACAAATGAAATCTCACCTGGCGTAAATACATAGCTTCCGTTAACTCCACAAGTAAGGATAAGCATTTTCAGGTTATACTTACCAAGCAAAATCCAACATTTATCCTTAAGGTCTATACCTGGATATCCAAACATACGGCTCACCGTAATAAGCTCTTCATCGTTTATCTTTAAGATATTGCACTTACACATAGAATTGTCAAGCAACTCCTGATTATAAAATCCCTGGCGTAAGTTAACATCGAATATCTTGCATTGGTTATCTCCATCGGGCATTGCATCCAAAAAGCGGTTGATAGTTTCACGACTAACTACACTACGTTGTGCCAATGAACCAAAGCATACTGAACGTGTGTTCCTTGCCAACTCCTCTAATGCTGAAGTGAAAGGTATATTATCCCAAGCCACATTCTCCTTGATATCGTAACATGGTACACCAACCTGATCCAAAGTTACCTGTACTGTACCTGTTGGATAAGGCACTGTCTCTATCATTGTCTGCAACTCCTTTTCTTGAAAATTAGTATGTATTTCCTGACCTAACTTATCATCGCCAACGGCACTAACAACACAACTTTCTAACCCAAACTGACTAACATGGTATGCAAAATTTGCAGGAGCACCACCTATTTTTTTCCCTTCGGGCAACACATCCCAAAGTGCCTCGCCCATACCCACCACAATATTTTTCATGATTTTTTAATTTTAAAATTATAGAATAAGAGATAAGCTACACCAATGGTCATAACTGCCACAGCACCATTCTGTCCAATGGCATCACTTGCCACACCCATAGCCAAAGGGAAGACTGTGCCACCGAATAATCCCATAATCATAAGTCCAGAAACCTCATTTTTTTTGTATGGCTGTGAACCAAGCGCTTGTGCAAAAATAATAGAAAACACATTACTGTTACCAAATCCTATCATTCCTATACATATATATATTATGGTCTGTGATGCAGATGAAAGAAGACCAACCATAGCTAACAACATTACTGCTACACTGAATGCAAAAAAAACACGAGATGAAATGCGACGCAATATGAAAGCACCCATAAAACAACCTGCTGTACGAAATATAAAATACAAACTTGTGGCAAAACCTGCCTCATTGAGTGTCATGCCCAAACGCTCCATCAAAATCTTTGGAGCAGTAGTGTTGGCACCAACATCAATACCTACATGGCACATAATACCAAGAAAACAAAGCAGGATGAAAGGATTCCCCAGTAAGCGGATACAATCCATAAAACCAGATGACTTATCGGCTTTCTCCTCCTTTATAGGTGTTAAAGCTAACCATACCACTGCCAACATTCCTATAATGAAATACATAGGGAACAGAATTCTCCAACCCAAGCCAAAGTTTGGCAACATATTAGTAGCTCCCCACATTGCAATATATGGTGCCAGAAATGAAGCAATAGCCTTCACAAACTGACCAAAGGTAAGCGCACTTGCCATCTGATTGCCCAGTATGACATTGCTTAATAATGGATTAAGGGATGTCTGCATCAGTGCATTACCAATACCCAACAGAGAGAATGATACCAACATTGGCAAATAGCCATCAGCAAAAATAGGAATGAATAACGATACAAGGGTAACAATCAAACTTAATATTACTGTATTTTTCCGTCCTATTCTATTCATTAGCATACCTGTTGGCACCGAGAAAATGAGGAACCAGAAGAAAACCAAAGACGGAAATAAGTTGGCTTGTGCATCAGTGAGATAAAGATCTGACTTCACATAATTGGATGCAATACCGACCAAATCCACAAATCCCATGGAAAAAAAGCAGAACATCACGGGAATGAGTCGCATTACAAAAGAACCTTGTTTACTCATAGTAGTTTATTTTTCCTTTATTGATATTTTATTATACTTCGATTTAGGAAATACCTGGCTGGTGATACAAACTTCACCATCATTGCCAAACACCTCTACACTCGAGTTGTCTATAAAGATGCGCAAAGAAGTCAGTTTTTTATGTACAGGAGCTATAACAGGAACTGCAAAATCCTCTGAGAATTCCACCTCTCCACTTTTTGAACGGTCGATGGACAATATCATATTTTTTTCATCATAATTAATACCAAATTTCTCACCCTCAATATTTTTAAGTATTATTTCACAAGAGCCTTTAACTGCGATTTTTTTGTCTAATCCTTTTCCTGAATACTCTGGAGATGGACGGCTTCCTAAATAAAGAGATGAACTCTTCTTCCCCTTCACTTTATCACCTTCAAAGAGAAATGGTTCACGACAAATTGTGTTTGCTGCACGATATTGCATTGTTGGCACATTATTGGCATATTGCCAATTAGACATCCATGCTATCATAGTATGACGGTTATCTGGAGCATTCGAGAAACTAACAGCTGCATAATGATCTTTCCCGTAATCTTGCCACAAAGATTCACTCTTCAAGATTTTATCATCCAACGGAGTAAATATATGTCCATCAAAATTGCCAACAAAATATTGAGTGGCACTACCACCTGCAGGACCACCGGGATTGATGTTGCATACCAATACCCAATATTCCTTTCCTTTCCTTGAACCATTTTCAACTTTCAGTTTCATCAGGTCCGGACACTCCCAAACACCATCGTGACTGCCATAACCAAGACCAAAACGTGATTCTTCCGACCACTCTTTCAAATCAGCAGACGAATAAATACGCATCTCCTGCCCAGCTGATATGATAAGAATCCAACGATGGGTTGGCTCATACCAAAACATATTAGGATCGCGGAAATCAGGTATGTTGGCTGTAAGAACAGGATTACCATCATACTTTGTAAATGTCATGCCATCATCCAATGAGTAAGCTAAACTTTGTGTCTGATTATCACCAGCCGAAGTATACATTGCTATTATAGCATTCTTTCCAAAGCCGGCTGTGTTATCCTTATCAACAACACATGATCCTGAAAAAATTGTACCAAGTGCATCAGGTGTTATTGCAAGTCCTTTGTTCTCCCATTTAATAAGATCAGTAGAGGTAGCATGCCCCCAATTCATATTTTCCCAATATGAACCATAAGGATTCCATTGAAAATAGAGATGCCACACGCCATCTTTGTAGAACATACCATTTGGATCATTCATCCATCCATACGATGGAGTATGATGAAATTCTGGACGATATTTTTCACGATTTACGGTATTGAAACTATTGGCTTGTTTCATCTCGCTCCAGCAAGACAATTTACCCAACTCGTCAACAGAGTAGTTCTTATTCCAGAAATCAACATCAATAAGAAATTCCGAACCATCAAGCACAGATAAATCTACCGGCACCACGTAATCCACTTTTTTTACAGCTAGTCTTGCATTAAGATTCTTTACTTCCTTGTTTTTACATAGTAAACGTATATGGCATTCTTGAGCCTGTTCCTCAATAGGAAGAAGCAGAAACTTACCTGATTTAACCATATGCATAATAACATGATGATCTCCTAAAACCGAAGGCTCTTGTGCGTTGGCTGTGCACAAGCATACAACCAACGACAATAAAACATATCTAATTCCCCTATTCATAATATTGAAGCCATCTATTAGTCAAAAAACATATAGATTAATATTCCTGTACATTGATCTGGCTAACAGTTACATTACCCCCATAGCTATTGATACTCCAGCAGTTTTTCTGGATACCATAGATACGGTTTGTATAGCAAACATTTCCATTCACATACATCACCATTACTGAATTGTCTGTATAAATATTAATTTTATATGTATTATCAGAAGGACGCGCAAATGGATAACCATCTATCCCCTCAACGAACCCCTTACCATCTTCACCTTGTTCTTCAAAGTTAATTTTGCGAGTTGAGTCATTCTCAGGATTAACGACCATACTGTAATACTTTTTACTATCAGTACCACGTACCAATGAAACACCAAATTTGTCCGTATAGCCCTTAGTAGTCACAGTAAAGGAAATATGACTATGAGTACCCAAACGATTATAAAGAATATAAGCATTTTCACCAGTAAGAGTACCACCATCAGCCGTTAGCGAAGCACCATTTGACTCCATCACTTTCAATTCATGAAGTTGAGTATATTTCTCTTTAATAGCTGGCACTTCACCACAAGAAAGCGTACCATCGGCATGCTGAATGAGCTTGTGACAAACTAAAGCACCCGACCAATTAGGTTCACCTCCTGCACCTACATTAATATTCTTATCATAAATTGTAGAACCAGTACGATAAGGACACCAACCCCAAATGTAGCGATCAGTACCGTTTGATGCTGTTTTACCGGCATAGAAAGCACGGGTATCCAACACTCCTTCACGACCATCATTCGGCCATTTAGGTCCTTCATTGAAACACTTCTTCAATTCCTCAAGAGATGTAGCCATCATATATTTTACTTTACGGCTCCAACTTGCTTGATAAGCTTCACTATAAATCATATACCAATAATCACCCATTTTAAAGATATCAGGACATTCCAACATACGGTCCCAAATCATTGAACTAAATATACCTGCATGATTCCATGTCTTAAGATCAGATGAAGTAAATTCTGCAAATTTCAGTTTGCTTGCGATTATCATATGGTAAAGACCATCTTCTGCCTTGAATACTTGCGGATCACGGAAGTCAACACTAGAATATCCATATTCATCACCCTTTATAACCCAACTATTATCTTTCGTCCAAGTCTTAAAATCTGGTGAAGTAGCACGCATGACAACCTCAGTATTAATACATTTAGGATTGTGACCTGTATAAAAAATATAATATAATCCATCTGTTTCGTTATAAACACAGCATCCAGTACCAAGAGCTGCATCTTGCTGTAGCGATGACTTACCTGTAGGCAATACCTCACCTAATGATTTATAGTTTGCTCCATCCTTTGTACTTACACACCAAAAAGGATGATAGCAATAAGAATCATTATTGTCGAACTCTTGTAAATACATTACCTTGAACTCTTGAGCTTTAGCATCATAGAATGGCATAGGGTCGCCAACACGTCCAACATCAGGAGTATAATATGTGGTAAAGCAATTATCATCATGCGTAATAAAAGTATTTGTAGTTTCTTCCCAATCACGTGACTGATCGCCTACAAAATTATCGTCGCTGCATGCTGTAAAAGCAATAACCGACATCAAAATGGATGAATATATCATTGATTTCATAGTTATTTATTCATTAAGTAGTTAAACGCATTCTTTGTCATAATAGAAATATTCTGGTGGAATTTTTCTGTATAGCCAGCCTCATAAGTATAAGAATACCAATCAAAACAACCGGAACCAATACAAATAACAGCACCCTTTCCGCTCTTTGCAGGATATTCCCAAGCTACAACAGCACCATCGCCACCAACACCGAGAATCTCTCCACCTGTACGGTTTTCCCATGCTTCATCATTATCATATCCACCCCAATCAGTCCCTATATGATATTGGGCCGTAGAATTTGTAATATGATAACCTGCATCTGTACAATAAACAGCATTAACATCATCACCAGTTATTAATCCAGCATATAATGGATGTGAGTTCTGTCCATTAAAGATATTGAAAGTCCAAGGACCAGCACAAACCTCGGCAGCATCTTCATTCTGGCCCCAACAGTTGTTTGGAGTAGTCCATTCATCATCACCGGTTACTCCGATAAATGATGGCAAGTTAGTTGCATAGCGAGTCAAAAAGAATGAGCCACCTTTTTCATAGAAGTTACGCAATTGATTCTTTGCGGCCAAAGCTTCCGGAGCACTTGCGACAAAAGCATCGTGCCCATCCACTCCACCATCTTTATGATAATGCCACCAAATTACTTTACACTGAGATAAGTCAAGTGATTCAGACTGAATATCTGCAAACGAAGCATACAGAGAATTAGGTATGTTAGCCAACATCCAAGTACATGCAGTACGTGCTTCTTCATCAAGTTCATTCATATTAGCTGCTGCACCAACAAAAAGAGCCTGAGGCTTATCTATTGCAATTACATTGACAGTATACTCACTCTTGGCAGAACCATTTTCTATGGTATAAACAGCCGGATTTGTAAAGTCAGCTGGCACACCAGTCATAGGCTGGCAACTTGCATTAGTACTATATTCAATAGTAGGAATAAGTCCTGTAAGACTAACGCTCTGTGGAACATAAACGGTAATTGTTTTAGCCTCCTGATTGATAATACCTGTATAGACATCATTGATTACAAAAGAAGTAATTTTAGCCTCATCACGTAACACATACAGTGTCCAGTCAAGATATAAATCACCATTGGTAACATGTATATTCTGTGCAGCACTCATATTAATAGTCTGTCCCTTAGTAAGATTTGAAGCTGCTCCTTCAGAGATGGAGAGTTCGGTAACTTTCATTACCTGTGTATTATATGTTTCCGGCACACGTACTTCAACTGTACGTGAGGCTAAGTTTACATTACCTGTATACTCATCAAGTTTAACCGATACGATAGAGCAATCCCCCGAAAGCTGTAAATCACTAACATTGTCGTCAGAACAAGCCGTAAAAAATACGGTAGTAAAAACAATCAAGATAGTTGCTATTTGACCGAAAGACTTAAACAGCCTTGCTCCTGTCAGTTGCTTATATATAAATTTATGTGTATTCATACGATAACAAATGATTTAATTAAAAAAACAATTGATTACCAGTTTCCAATATTCTGTATATAATGACCATTAGAAGCTGCTACCTGTTCGTAAGGAATAGGAAGATATTCATTTTTGTTGGCTGTAAAGTTAGCCTCACGATATACAGTACATTTATACTTCTCGTAAGCAAAATACTGATTCAGCACTGTAGCTGCTTCGCCCCAGCGAACAAGATCAAAGAAGCGCTCTGACTCCATAGCCAATTCCAAACGACGTTCCATCTTAACTATTTTTATAGCATCTTCTTTTGAATAGGACTTAGCTGTATCATAGTTCTTGCAGTACATCTTCACACCATAAATACTCTGATAGCTGCCTATCATCTGTGTACTCTGTGCTGCACGGGTACGAATTGTATTCACCAGTTTTACCGCCTCATTTGACTGACCCAATTGTGCATATGCTTCTGCACGTTCCAAAACGACGTCGGCATAACGGAATACAATTCTATTCATAGGACTTGCCCAATATGAACCATGAATAAGATATGTGCCCAATAAAGCAGGGTCTACATTCTGTTTCAACGTTACATTGTAACCATACAATCCACCTGAACGGCTCCAGCTGGAAGATTCATCCATAATATAATTTTTGTTGAACATATATGGAAGACCTGGCATACCAACAGTAAGGAACAATCTTGGGTCCGCATTATCGGTTGTCTTGTTATAATCGGCTTTATTGAAATTGTCAATCAAAGGCAAGCCATCAGAACCAGTACGAAAGGCATTTACCAAATTCTGAGAAGGTTTATAGAAGTCACAACCTCCATCGGTAACACCTGCAATATTAGGTACAATAAGACCATAGCTCCAGTTAAGATTTCCATAAGTAGAGCCATCATTGACAGAATATTGAATAGCCCAAATACTCTCAGGACCATTTTCGTATTGAGTCTCAGGACGGAAGTTATTGTGGATATCGCTCTCCAAACCATAACCTGCAGATGTATAGATAGTAGGATTAGAGTATTCTATAACTTTCTTAAGATCATCTTCATTGATAGAAGTTACACTATTACTCTTGACATCATCCTGATGATAAGCTTTATATAGATAAACTTTTGTAAGGAATGCCGCACAGGCAGCCTTTGTTGGTCGTCCCTTATCTATTTGCTCTTCAGGCAAATCTTTATATGCCTGTTCAAGTTCATCTGCTATAATTTTCCAACCCTGATCATTTGTATATTCAGTATTCGACAGTAGAGCATACTCATCATATGAAATATCTGTACGAGTAATAAATGGAATGTTCTTATATAATCTTTTTAAAAGGAAATGTGCATAACAACGCAAAAACTTCATTTCAGCAATACGTTCACTTTTCAGAGAATAAGTATCATCACATTCATTTAATACGGCAATAGCAGTATTCACACGCGATAGTGAGTTATACAAACGCACCCACATATCATTGATATTCCAGTTTGTGGATAACACACCTTGCTCCACCTCCAACTGATGAAACACATCACCATCATTTACAGAAGAGCCACCTTTATAAGCATCGTCAGAACGGACATCAAAATTCCACATTGAGAAAGATGAGTTAATATCTTCTGCAGAAGTAAAAATGGCATATGCCGATATTACCACATTATTAACATAAGCTTGTTGTTTTACCTGTTCGTCACTCAATGTACCCTGTGGAATTTGATCTTCAAGGAAATCTGAGCAAGATGTCAAAGTTGATGTACCAAGGATAGTAGCTCCAACAGTAAAGTACAAAGCTATAGTCCTAACCATTTCTATATATTTAAATTTGATTGTTATCATGCTATTTCATTTAATGATTGATAATCTTCTAATTTCAGAAAGAAACGTTTACACCAAAAGTTACATTGACAGGTATAGGGTAACCAAAGTTTGCATTCTCAGGATCCACTCCGGTAAAATTTTTGCTCTTAATTGTAAGTAGATTCTGAGCCGAAAAATACAGGCGCAAACGCTGCATAAAGAGTTTTTTGCATATTTCACTATCAAAGTTATAACCCAATTGAATAGTGCGCAGTTTCAAATAAGAACCATTCTCGACAAAGTAAGAGGAAACACGAGTCTCATTATTGTTATTGTATGTAGAGAGAGCAGGTATATCTGAGCTTAAATTTGCAGTTGTCCAAGCACTTAGAAGGCGTGTTCCTTTGTTAAGGTTAGCTACGTTCACACCAGTCCACAAATCGGTCTCTTTTTTCAAATCAGATATCACATCCACTCCTTGAACACCTTGCCAGAACATAGTAAAGTCAAAGTTCGCATATTGCAAATAAATATTTAAGCCATAAGTAAAATCAGGCACCGGACTATAAATCCAATCCTGATCAGCTTCAGTTATAGCACCGTCGCCATTAAGATCTTTGAAGCGCATACGCCCCACTCCGGCACCTTCTTGAATAGCATGGTTATCAACCTCTTCTTGGCTCTTGAAAATACCATCATACAGATATCCTACCTGTGCACCCATTGGATGTCCGACTACACTTTTTACACCATTACCGCCAAATGTTCCTTTTGCAGCTATTGTTTCTGGAAGTTTGGTAATTTCATTACGATAAAAAGAGATATTACTCGACAAGTCATATTGGAATTTATTAACCTTTCCACGATAACCAAGGTTAAGTTCCATACCATTATTATTCATCTTACCTGCATTTATCCACATTGACGAACCCTCACCCATCACACCAATACCATTCATCAGTACCAATATGTCTTTAGTATTCTTGTGATACCAGTCAAAACTTCCATAAAGAGAGTTGTTGAGCATAGCAAAATCAAAACCAACGTTGGTTTGAGTTGTTGATTCCCATTTTATATCATCATTACCTAATTGGTTACGCTTAAAACCACTTTGAAGAGTCTGTCCACCATTCGATCCGGTAATGTCATAACTTGTACCATAACTTTGACCACCAAAACCAGCTTCACCATAATTTGATTCATAGAGAGTATAGCGAGCTGTATTCGAAATTTCCTGATTACCTGTCATGCCCCATGATGCACGTAACTTAAGATCATCGAGCCATGAAGATGTACCCTTGAGCCATTCTTCGTCGTTAATTCGCCATCCGGCGCTTACTGAAGGGAATGTACCATAACGATTATTCTTACCAAAACGGCTCGATCCATCACGACGTACTGTGACGCTTGCCATATAACGATTATTATATGTATAATTCAACTTACCAAAGAATGAAACCAAAGAAAAGCCGGAACCTGCACCATAAGCCTCTGCCTTACCTACACCCGCATTAGGCCACATATAATCAGGATTAAGCACTGCAAATCCATAACGTTTACCCGAAAATGAGGTATCATCCTGACGGTTTAACTCCATACCAGCCATTGCATCTGCACGATGTTTGCCAAGCTCAAAATTATATATAGCAACCAAGTTCCACATCCACTTCATCCAGTGTTCCTGTTTTGCTTCTACGGCGTTGGTTGAAGAAGATACATTACCATTTGTAATAGGATAAGTAAATATACGTTGTTGTTTCTGTGCATAATCTAGACCGGCAGTAGTACGTACATTGAAACCTTTGAATGGAGCCAAGTTCAAGAATATATCTCCGAATGCTCTCCAATAAGTATAGCGGTTATCCTTGTTGCGTTCAAGCACCTCTATAGGATTTTCACGGTCAGAGTAACCACCTGTAAGATTTGCATACTCACCATTATTATTATAAATAGGAAAAGAAGGGTTATACTGAAGTACATTCTCCAAGAATCCTCCAGGAGCCTGCACCTCGGATGTACGGTTCAAAGTAAAATGCTCACCAATGGTAAAAATCTTACCTATCAAATTATAGTCAGAATTTATGCGGGCCGAGAAGCGTTCAAAATCGGTAGTTTTGATGATACCCATATTCTTATAATATCCTAAAGAAAAGTAGCTTGATCCACGATCTGAGCCATTGCTTACAGCAACATTATAATTCTGAATAGATCCAGAACGGGTAGTCTGGTCAAACCAGTCTGTATCTGATGCAGGAATTATATTAGCGCTATCAAGATACTTTTGCATAGATACTTTGTTTAGTTGTGGATTACCTTGTGCATCATATCCCCAATCAAAGTGATAACCAAGATTATTGTTATTTGGATCCAAACCATCATTCACATTAGCTTGCCAATAAGCCTGTCCCCACTGCTCAGCATTGAGCACTTTCATGCGGTTAGCATAGAAAGAAGAAGCAACACTTGCATCTAAATCTATTTTTACCTTTCCATCCTTGCCCTTTTTGGTAGTAATGATAATTACACCATTGGCAGCTCTTGAGCCATATATAGATGCTGATGCAGCATCTTTAAGAACCTGAATAGACTCAATATCATTACCATTCAACTCATGCATTCCAGATTTGGTAGGTACACCATCCACAATATATAATGGATCATTATCATTCAATGTTCCGATACCGCGAATACGAACTGTTGCGTTTCCAGATGGAGAACCATCGGCAGTAATATTCATACCAGGCACACGTCCTTGAAGTGCTTTCATTGGATTGTTCTCATTCTGTTTTTGAAGTTCTTTTACACTAACCACACCAACAGCACCTGTAAGGTCGGCCTTGCGCTGAGTAGTATAGCCCGTAACTACAACCTCTTCAATCATCTTGGCATCCTCTTCCATAATAACTTTCAGATTGGATTTAGCTTCCAATGAAAGAGTTTTATAACCAATGTACGAGATAACTAAAATTGATTTCTTAGGTGCATTTAGTGAAAACTTACCATCAAAATCAGTGATAGTGCCATTGGTAGTGCCTTGTTGTACAATAGAAGCACCAATAATTGGCTCATTATCAGCTTTTGAAATGACCGAGCCTTGAATTTGGATTTGTTGCGCCATGGCTGTCAACCCAAAGACAAACAGGAGAAATCCTATTAGAGAAACTCTTGCATTTTTCATTTGTATTAATTTAATGTTTGAAATATTATGCTGCGAAGATAAATGAAATAAAACAAGTGAATTATAAGTATTATTTCAAGTTTCTATGAATTATGTTACATGTAACCAATTTACTATACCGATGTAACATTTATCATATACAGCATACATACGATGTTGCTAATATGCATTATAATAATTAGTCGTCTCTTAAGAAACGATTTATAAACTGATAGTCAGAAATATACTAACAGATATGTTTCAATAAATCTACGAGTCATTATATCTTTGAGCATATAAACGTGCAGATTTTTATGTTTTGAGCTCAGACAGTGCCCATACCGCCACTGTCATGAAGAATGGCCATATACGTATTGAGAGCCATTATTACAGTGTTCTCTGCAAATACATAGGAAAGAAAGTCAAAGCTTTGTATAATACCAGAGAGATAGAAGTTCCTCTATTACGAGAAAATAGCTCTTGCCGCAAATATAAGATATAAAACGCACTGCTTGGAATAAGCATCCATAGGCATATCTATGGTGATTTATCACTATCAGTGACATCCTTATTTGCCACATCTAAGTGTTCTAATATGTTAAAATTAATCTCAACATTCAGTTTACCACTGGTCACTTTTGGGTTCTTCATTAGTGATGAAACCTCTGTATTGGCAAACCACATCTTGAACGTTGACAGCACGAACTGCGCTGTTAAAGCAGGTTCTACACCATATTGATTGGCGATGTTCCAACTGAAATTCTTCAAATCCCCCTATGTAAGCGTTCTCTTTTTGAGGATATGAATACTTACAGCAGGCAACACTGCACGCAGTGTTACAAACATCTTGACACATTCATTCAGTTGGAAGAGTTCTTCATCCGTGAGATCAAACTTCATGAATGTACTACGAGTATATAAAAGGATCTTTTCAAGCTTTTCGGCATCTGCCTTCTCCTTTGCTGCCTTCATTGCCTCACGTTCTATCTTGCAGGTTGCCATAAACTGCTCCAAATTCATCTGAGCATTCTTCAGTTCATTAGAGCTATTCATTCCTTGAACATCAGACGCCACCTCTTCCCTCTCTTCCGATTTAACTTCAGGAAGAGGATGTTCGGCTATGTATCTGTCAATGGCTTGCATCTCAATACGTGGTAACATCTTATTTTTATAAACATCGACATATTTATTTGTAACAAACCCTGCTATTCTAAAGCATAAGCGCAGGAAACAATACAAAGACGCAAAGATTGCAATGGCAATAGCAGCACATGGTATGTACCCCCAATGATTGGCAATACAGATGTCCATTGACTTGAGAATGGCAAGTAAGGCAAACAACGCCTCCAAAGCATATATGAACCATTTGTTAACTGTAGTCATACTATTCATCTGTCTTTATTATCCATTTACCTTCTTTGCGTCCACCTTCACGAGATAGAATACCTAACTTTTTCAATTGAGCAAGATCTGTCTCAATCGTCCTATCCGAAACAGAAACCTTTTCCGAAATCCTTTCCGAAGTCTTTTCCGAAATCGCTTTTGCGAATAAGGAAGCATCAGCAGCTAACGCTTCTAAGACTAAGCGCTGTCGGTCAGATATTTTCTTTAAGACATCCTTTGGGACATTCTTTAGGACATCGTTTTCCTTTGGGTCATTCTTTGGGTTATCACCGATATTCTCTATATGCAAAATCAACTTTACCTGCATCAAGTCAAGCTGTTCTATCAACTCTAGTTTCAACCAATGCTTCTCATTCCATGCACTCAGAATGAGAGGGAAGCCAGAGCCTAAGTTCTCACCATTACTGATTCGAGTTAGACGTTCACCGAGATTTACACATGGAATAGTTCCTTTCCTTATCAATCTATAAATGGTATCCCGACTGATGCCAAACATAGCAACAGCCTCAGGAACGGTAATATAGTCTCTCGCTTCAGGAATCTGACTAATTAGTTCCGACAATTCTTCTGCCTTTCATTCTTCCTCCTTCTTTCGTTTAGATGCAATCTTGGTGCATTTAGCAGAGCAGCATCTCGATGTTATCGTCTTGGGGGTAAAAGCCTCCCCACAGACAATACACTTCCTTTGAAAATCTAACTTTGCACTTGGCATATATTCTCCTATTAAAGTAGTATTAATCGTGATACGTATGTATAAGTTGCAAGTAGTCGCTATTTAAGTCGCGTTGCAAATATGTAGCATATATAAGCCAAAAATAGAAAACAAACGAAAGAAATACATAGATTAACTAAAACAAAATAGCGTGCAACTCATTGAGCCACACGCTATTTATATAGATTTGCCTTTCGGTATTTATCGATTTTACTTCACTTCTTCAAAATCAGCATCCTGTACATTATCACCTTGTTTGCTATCGCCGCCTTGAGCACCTGCACCAGCGCCTGCATTAGCTTGTCCGGCATTCATATCAGGACCGGCTTGAGCACCACCTTGGGCACCGCTTTGTGCATACATCTCAGCACTTGCAGCTTGGAAAGCTGTGTTCAATTCTGCCATGGCAGCATCTACAGCAGCTACATCCTGAGCTTTATGAGCATCTTTCAATTTCTGCAAAGCAGCTTCAATAGGAGCTTTCTTATCTGCTGACAATTTATCACCCAACTCTTTCAACTGATTCTCTGTAGTGAAAATCATACTGTCAGCCTGATTCATCTTGTCAATCTTTTCACGCTCTTTCTTATCTGCCTCTGCATTAGCATCAGCCTCAGCCTTCATCCGGTCTATCTCTTCCTTGCTCAAACCGCTGGAAGCTTCGATACGGATAGCCTGTTCCTTACCAGTTGCCTTATCCTTGGCAGATACCTTCAAGATACCATTGGCATCAATATCAAATGTTACTTCAATTTGAGGTACACCACGACGTGCAGGAGCAATACCTGTCAGGTTAAATTGGCCGATAGATTTGTTCTGTGCAGCCATCGGACGTTCGCCTTGTAATACGTGAATAGTTACTTCTGTCTGATTATCGGCAGCAGTAGAGAATGTTTCACTCTTCTTACAAGGAATAGTCGTGTTGGCATCAATCAACTTGGTCATTACACCACCCAATGTCTCAATACCCATGGACAACGGAGTAACATCCAACAATACCACACCTTTAATTTCATCCGTCAAAACAGCACCCTGTACGGCAGCACCTACGGCAACAACTTCATCAGGATTAACACCTTTGGAAGGAGTCTTACCAAAGAAGTCTTCAACTAATTTCTGAACAGCCGGTATACGTGAAGAACCACCAACTAGGATCACTTCATCAATATCGGAGTTACTCAAACTTGCATCAGACATTGCCTTTTTGCATGGTTCCAAACAAGCTTGAATCAAACTATGAGCCAATGCTTCAAATTTAGCACGTGTCAAAGTCTTCACCAAATGCTTAGGCACACCACCTACCGGCATAATGTACGGCAAATTGATTTCGGTACTTGTAGAAGAAGATAATTCTATTTTAGCTTTTTCAGCAGCTTCCTTCAGACGTTGCATAGCCATTGGATCCTGAGTCAGATCTGCACCTTCGTCGTTTTTGAACTCCTCTGCTAACCAGTTGATAATTACCTGGTCGAAGTCATCACCACCAAGATGAGTATCACCATTAGTAGACAAGACCTCGAATACACCGCCACCAAATTCAAGGATGGAAATATCGAATGTACCACCACCAAGGTCAAACACTGCAACTTTCATATCCTTATGAGCCTTATCGATGCCGTAAGCCAAAGCAGCGGCAGTCGGTTCGTTCACGATACGTTTTACATCCAGACCAGCAATTTGTCCAGCTTCCTTAGTTGCCTGACGTTGAGAATCAGAGAAGTAAGCTGGAACAGTAATTACTGCTTCTGTTACTTCTTGTCCCAAATAATCTTCAGCTGTTTTCTTCATTTTCTGAAGAATCATTGCTGAAATTTCCTGCGGAGTATAAAGACGACCGTCAATATCCACACGCGGTGTATTGTTATCACCCTTTGTCACCTTATAAGGTACGCGGGCTACTTCTTTTTGTACTTGTTCCCAATTTTCACCCATAAAACGCTTGATAGAGTAAACCGTACGTTTTGGATTGGTAATGGCCTGCCGTTTTGCAGGATCACCAACTTTACGTTCACCCCCGTCCACAAAAGCGACAACGGAAGGAGTTGTACGTTTACCTTCGCTATTCGCTATAACTACCGGTTCGTTACCTTCGAAAACAGCAACGCAAGAATTTGTAGTTCCTAAATCAATACCAATTATTTTTCCCATGATCTTTATTATTTTACTTGTTATTATTCACTATTCATTGTTACCCGCCTTACTGGCAGACGTCAAGTAAAAAACAAACCCTGTGCCATTTTCCTTTTCCCCGGATAAAAGCCAGGAGATGACAGAAAGGCTGCCAGATTGTCAGAATCAGAAATTGCTAAGATGCTTGATAACAACGAAAAAATTAGCAGAAAACAGAGTAAAGAATCAAGCATCACTATTGCAACGATTTTAATACATATTTTTAGGCTATGCAAATCATTCGTACCTTCTCCGCACTTTCTCCGTACCATCTTCGTACCACCTTCGCTCTTTCTTAGCACACTAAGAGTAAAATAAAGCATTCTGTTAGCCTCAGCTGGAGCGAAAAAAAGCGAAACAAGTACGGAGAAAGTACGTCGCATGTACAGAGATTAATCCTCTACAAACAAAATATTTACGCTACACACCTTTTCAAAATTGACTTAAACTTTTAAATTACAAATCAAAAAATAGACTCAATTCGTAGCAAAAAGAGATAATAGACATATACATAAGTATATTTCAATATCACAATAAGCTATATTTACCATAAAGACAAGCTATTAATAATTTGCAGTAAAGAAGTCCGTCCATTCAAAAAATACTGGATTAAAAACAGAGACTCTCCGACATATTTTGTCTCTTTCATATTATAAAGTGACAAAGAACAGTAACGTTGGCAAATTGTGCAGTAAACACGAAAACTTATCAACACAGAAAGAAACGCCTCATATAAGTCCTAAATAACAGGAAAAAAATCTATTTTCTAAAAAAAACATTCCAACCTATTATTTTTTCCAATGGAAATTTGTTTTATTAGAAATTATACATATCTTTGCATCGTTTTCCAATGGAACATATTTCCAATACGATAATAATACATTTAAATTATGAATAGAAAAAAGAAATTTTCAATAGTCCTCATTTGCGTCTTAGCTGCATCACTCACGGCAAGCGCACAAAAGAAGAGCTATATATCAATAGATCAAGCTACTGATATTGCAGCTCAGAACAATGCGAACGTGCAAATCTCTGAATGGGAGCACAAAATTTCGAAAGCGGATTTTCATCAAACCGATGCAGTATTCTTACCACAAATCTCAATAGGTTACACTGCCGTTACTACAAATAATGCATTAAACGCTTTCGGATTTCTACTCCAACAACGTTCTGTGACCTCACAGGACTTTGATCCGGCAAAATTAAATCATCCGGGTGCGACGCAAAATTATGGCGCTGACATCAGTGTAAAAATGCCGCTAATCAATCCAGATATGATATTCGCGCGGAAAGGAGCCAAATTACAAAGCGAAGTATACCAGTATAAGAAACAATATACAAAGGATATGATTGAATTTGAAGTGAAGAAGGCTTATACCCAATTACAGTTTGCTTACCGGGCCCAAAGCATTTTGCGTTCAACACTGAGTGACGTGAAGCAAATCCACCAATCGGTGAAAAACTTCTACGACCAGGGTTTAGTACAGAAATCAGATGTACTTAATGCACAGGTACAAGTGAACACTGTAGAAAGTGCATTAGCTAAGGCCGAAAGTAACGTTAGCAATGCTTCGGATGGATTAAAACTATTAATGGGAGCTAAGGGAGATGAAACGGTTTATGAGCCGGACTCTCTTTCCCAATCATCTGCTATTTACAACAATTCCAGCTTTTCGAGCATGCGCTCTGATGTAATGGCTATGAAGAAAGCAATGGATGCCTCGAATATGATGGTAAAATCATCGGCGCTAAGCTTTGTTCCTAAAATCAATGCTTTTGGTACTTACAGCCTGAGCGATTCCAAAGCATTTGGATTCAACCAGAACTCTTACCTGCTGGGAATCAACCTGAGCTGGAACCTCTTTTCAGGTAACCGGAATATCAGCAAACTCAGATCATCTACTTTCCAACGCAATAAAATGAAAGAGGAATATAACTTGTACGTTGACAAAAGTCAGGTGGAATTTAACAAGACCAAACGTGATCTGAGTGATCTGCAAGTGGAAATTAACAAGCAGCAGACCAGCGTGGACCAGGCAGCCGAGGCGCTACGCATCTTGTCAAACCGGTATGCTGAAGGGCTGACCAAGACATCAGACTTGCTTATGGCTCAGGCACAACTCTCGCAACAGCAGCTTCAACTGGCACAGGCCATCATGTCCTACAACATCACACTTTATTATTTGAATTTACAATCCACAATGAATTAACAATATAAAAATATACAGTTATGATAACAAGAAAACAACTTATACCGGGAATTTTGATCATCGCTGCCCTGTCATCCTGTTCATCGTCAACAGACAATAAGAAGGAAGAGTATGCAATAAAGGTAGAGACCTATTCCCCCGCTCAGCTTACTAATGATGATATTTATCTGAGTGGTGTAGTCAGCGCCGAGCAAACGGCTGTCATTAGTACCCGCGTTATGGGTTTTGTGAAGAAAATATATGTAAAACCGGGAGAAAAGGTAAAACAAGGTCAACTACTAATTGCAATCAATAGTGACGACCTGAATGCACAAAAGGCACAGGCGGAAGCTATGATTACGGAAGCCGAAGCTGCTGCTAAGAATGCCAAGCGCGATTATGAACGCTACCAAACGCTACATACACAAAACAGCGTATCGGACAAGGAACTTGAAAACATGGCGTTGAACAACACGTCAATGCAATCGAAGGTCAAAATGGCCCACCAGTCACTTAATGCTGTAAATGCTATGCTGGCATATACTAATATCACTGCTCCCTTCTCAGGTACAGTCACTCAAAAGATGATTGATGAAGGCAGTACCGCTTCTCCGGGTATGCCCCTCCTCTCCATGGAGAAATCAGGAGAGATGGAAGTGACCTCTTCCGTACCTGAGAACTTTATTAAGTATATCCATACGGGGGATTCGGTAAACATTGACATCAAATCACTGAATACAGTGATTAAAGGAAAAATCAGTGAGCTTAGTACTTCCTCTTATCTCAGTGGCGGACAATATGCCATGAAAATAGTTCTGACCGACCAAGACAAAGCCAATCTGCGTGCAGGAATGTACGCAGGAATTCATATTCCGGAAAAAATTGAAGGCGCAACGACTTCTACCATTCTCATCAACAAATCTTCCGTTTTCAATCGTGAGCAGTTGACAGGAGTATATGTGGTGAATAGTGAAAACCAAGCCATGCTACGTTGGGTACGATTAGGTAAAGAGGTAGGAAATCAAGTGGAAATACTCTCCGGTTTGAATAGCAACGACCAAATAATCATCAATCCGGGCAGTGAACTTTATAACGGAAAGAAAGTGATCATCTCTAAATAAAGAATGAATTATGGAACACGGAATATCAGGAAAAATAGCAAAGGCCTTCATCCAATCAAAGCTGAGCATCCTGCTGATGATAGCATTTATGCTCTTAGGTTTATTCAGCGTCTATTTTATCCCACGCGAAGAAGAGCCTCAGATTGAAGTGCCAATGGCCGACATTATGCTCGGCTATCCGGGAGCAACACCCCAGGAAATAACATCAAGTGTTGTACAACCATTGGAGAAGATCGTTTCAAATATAAAAGGCGTGGAAGATGTTTATTCCACAGCGATGAATGGAATGGCTATGCTCACCGTACAGTTTTATGTAGGTGAAGATGTGGAACGTTCGCTGGTAAAGCTATACAATGAGTTAATGAAGAACATGGACCAGATGCCACAGGGAGTTACCATGCCTCTGGTAAAATCACGGTCAATTGATGATGTACCGGTACTGGCCTTTACCTTGTGGAGTGATAAGATGGGAGGTTTTCAAATCAGACAAGTAGCCGAAGTTGTAGGCAACGAGATCAAGAAAATACCCGATGTGGCACAGGTAAAAGTAACTGGCGGACAAAGCCGCGAAGTAAAGGTTACGCTGGACAAGGAGAAAATGACTGGCAGTAAAGTGGATTTCAACTCTATTGCACAAGCACTAAAGGCTAATAATTCACAAATGACCAGTGGTGATTTTATCACCCATGATCAGGTATACTCGGTCAACACCGGTAAGTTCTTCAGTAATGCAGAAGAAGTCAAACACCTGATCGTAGGAGTCAACGACGGACAGCCCGTATACCTTTATCAGGTAGCCAATGTAGAAGATGGGCCTGAAGTACCCCACGACTATGTATCATTTGGTTATGGAGCCGCCAACCAAGATATGCAAAAGAGCAACCCGAATGATTACACTGCGGTAACAATCTCTATTGCCAAAAAGAAAGGTGCGGATGCCATGAAACTTTCCGACGTTATTATAGATAAGGTAAATCACCTGAAAAAAGATTTGATTAGCAACGACTTGAATGTAGAAGTAACCCGTAACTACGGATTGACTGCATCACACAAGGTCTCCGATTTACTGTTACACTTATCCATCGCTATTCTCATCGTAACCCTGTTTGTGATGGCAGCCATGGGATGGCGTGGAGGTCTGGTAGTCTTCATGTCCGTACCTATTACTTTTGCATTGACACTATTCGCCTATTACTTTATGGGCTACACCCTGAACCGCATCACTTTATTTGCATTGGTATTTGTAACGGGTATTGTGACGGACGACTCTATCATCATTGCGGAAAATATGTACCGCCACTTCAAAATGAAGAAACTTCCGCCCTTACAAGCTGCATTGTATTCCATCAATGAAGTAGGTAATCCAACCATCCTCGCGACGCTAACGGTTATTGCAGCCGTACTTCCAATGGCTTTCGTTTCAGGAATGATGGGGCCATACATGAGTCCGATGCCTATCGGTGCATCCATCGCTATGACGTTCTCTTTGCTCGTTGCATTGACACTAACCCCCTATTTCGGTTATCATTTCCTGAGATATAAGAGTAAGAGAGCAAAGGCAAAAGAAGAGCGGGAAGCTGCGAACAGTGAAAGTGAAGAAGGAGTTGAAGTACAACAAACCAAAATCTATAAAATCTATTCCGCAATTACAACTCCTTTTCTTGAAAGCAGAAAAAAACGCTGGGCGTTTATGATTGGATTGACCGTTGTACTATTAGGCTCATTGGTGTTGTTCTTCACCCGTTCAGTACCCGTCAAGATGTTACCGTTTGATAATAAGAACGAATTCCAGGTTGTTGTTGACATGCCGGAAGGGACTACACTCGAGCGTACGGATGCAGTAGCCAAAGAATTGGCTGTATATCTCAGCAAAAATAAGATGGTGACCAATTATCAAACTTATGTAGGGACAGCTTCTCCAATTAGTTTCAACGGTTTGGTTCGTCACTACGACTTACGTTCAGGTGAGAATGTGGCAGATATTCAAGTTAATCTGATTGATAAGGGAGAGCGTAGTGAACAAAGCCACGACATTGCCAAATCAGTGCGTGCAGGTTTACAAGCCATCGGAAAGAAATACAATGCCAATGTAAAAGTAGTGGAAGTGCCACCCGGACCTCCGGTGATGTCGACCATTGTTGCTGAAATCTATGGTCCTGACTATCAACAACAGATCGCAGTAGCCGGACAGGTGAAAACAGCACTGGCCAAAACAGCCAATGTAGTAGATGTAGACTGGAGTGTGGAAAGTGATCAAACGGAATACAAACTGGAAGTGGATAAAGATAAGGCTATGAAGCATGGCATTGCCAGTGCGCAAATTGTACAAACTATGTATGGTGCTTTATCTGGTATGAACGTCGGTATTTTGCATCAACCATCCTCCGTAGAGCAAGTCGGTATTGTATTACAATTGCCGGAAAAAGATAAATCGAGTATGGAAGATTTAATGAACCTCAGTGTACTCAATCCTCAGGGACAAGCGGAACCGATTGGTAACTTTGTAAAAGTGACACAAGGTTTGAAAGATAAAAGCATCTACCGCAAGAATCAGAAGAATGTAGTATACGTAATGGCGGATGTAGCCGGAAAGCTGGAAAGCCCGATTTATGCCATGACAGATGTGTCCGGTGATCTTGCCAAAATCAAACTACCTGACGGTGCTTCATTAAAAGAAGAATTCAGTCAGCAACCGAAATATGAGGATAACTTTTCTTTAAAATGGGACGGAGAATGGAAGATCACGTATGAAGTATTCCGTGATTTAGGTCTTGCATTTGCTTTCGTATTAGTCATCATATATATGTTGATAGTAGGCTGGTTCCAAAGCTTCATCACTCCACTGGTACAATTGGCAGCCATTCCGCTTTCACTTATCGGAATTGTTATCGGGCATTGGGTAGTAGGAGCCTATTTCACGGCAACATCCATGATTGGATTCATCGCCCTCGCAGGTATAATGGTACGTAACTCCGTACTCTTGATCGACTTCATCGACATCCGGTTGAAGGAAGGCATTCCACTGAAACAAGCCATCATAGAATCGGGTGCAGTGCGTACCACACCTATTATATTAACAGCAGGTGGAGTTGTACTGGGAGCAATCGTAATGTTGTTCGACCCGATATTCCAGGGACTGGCCATCTCATTAATGGGAGGAACCATCACTTCAACGATACTGACCCTTGTTGTTGTTCCCCTACTCTATTTCAAGATGTTGAAAAATAAAGTAAAATAACTGTAGCCATGAAATTACTAATCGTATTGAGCATCGATGAGTATCGTGACCAAGTGGCCAAGATACTCGAAAAAGCGGGAGTCAACCGCTTTAGCGCAACCCACATCAACGGGTACAAACAGCGAAAAGCAAATCCTAACCTGAATTGGTTTAGTCAGGGATCGGGAAATGCCAAAACAAATTCGGTACTCTTGTTCAGCTTCACCACCAAAGAGGTGGCTGAACAGGCCATTGCCGCACTGGATACTTGTAATATCGAAACGCAAAATCCGTTTCCGGTACATGCTTTTATATTAGACGTAGAATCTTATTCAAAATTAATCTGATAATGAAAAAGGAATATATCATCAGAGCCGTAGCCGGTACATTGGTTACCGCCGGCTCATTACTCGCATATTTTGTAGCTCCGGGCTGGATCATTCTGCCCATATTCGTTGGAGTCAACTTAGTACAATCATCTTTCACCAAGTTTTGTCCATTAGAAATGATCTTGGATAAATTTAACGTGAAGTAGTTTGCTTTTATTAAGCTCCATAAAAACAAGTTTAATAGAAATATTTTCCATAAGATATTTATTACGAAAGAAATTATAGCTATCTTTGCAACATAATAAAAACAAAAGAACAACGTCTTTTAAGTAAGAAAACAGTTTATGAAACACATCATTATCGGAGGAGTAGCCGGCGGAGCAACAGCTGCAGCAAGAATACGGAGAGCGGACGAGCTTGCTGAAATCATCTTGATTGAAAAGGGCAAGTATATCTCTTATGCCAACTGCGGGCTCCCATACTATATTGGCAATACCATTACCGATCGCGACAAATTATTTGTCCAGACACCGGTTTCATTCGGCACACGCTTCAATGTGGATGTACGGATAGAAAGTGAAGTCACCGCTATCAACACGGAGCTGAACAATGTTACAGTACGCCGTTCAGACGGTTCCACCTATATCGAACAATACGACAAACTGTTGTTGTCACCCGGTGCTTTTCCCGTACGTCTTCCGTTAAAAGGCATTGATTTGGATGGTATCTTCACACTACGGAATGTAGAAGACACCGACCGCATCAAGAGCTATATCACAACCCATAAAATTAGACGTGCAGCAGTAGTAGGTGCAGGGTTCATCGGATTGGAAATGGCTGAGAACCTACAACATGCCGGTGCACAGGTCTCCATCATTGAAATGGGAAATCAGGTAATGGCTCCTGTTGATTTTTCTATAGCTTCACATGTACATCAACACTTGCTACAAAAAGGGGTACAATTGCATCTACAACAAAGTGTGGAACACTTCGAACGTACCGGCAAAGGATTGAAGGTATTCTTCACTAATGGTGAAAGTATAGAAACTGATCTGGTGATTATGTCCATCGGAGTACGCCCGGAAACAGCACTCGCTAAAGCTGCCGGACTGAAAATTGGGGAAGCTGGGGGCATCTGGGTTAACGAATATCTGGAAACTTCTGCGAAAGACGTCTACGCTGTAGGCGATGCTATAGAATATCCGCATCCACTGACCGGCAAACCCTGGCTGGATTACTTAGCCAATCCGGCCAACCGTCAAGGTAGAATCGTTGCCGATAATATGGTATTTGGTGACATAACCCGTTACGAAGGTGCAATAGGAACATCCATCGCCAAGGTATTTGACATGACAGTTGCTTCCACAGGACTGGCCGCCAAACGCTTAAAGCAAATGGAAATTCCTTATCAGAGTTCTACAACACATTCTGCAGCGCATGCCGGATATTATCCGAATTCTTTGCCGCTGACCCTGAAACTTACTTTCGATCCGAAAAGTGGTAAATTATACGGTGCACAATGTGTAGGCTATGAAGGAGTGGACAAACGGATTGACCAGATTGCTTTATTAATTAAAAACAACGGTACGGTATACGACCTCATCAAACTGGAACACACCTATGCTCCCCCATTTTCTTCGGCTAAAGATCCTATTGCCATTGCCGGCTATGTGGCAAGTAACATTATCAGTGGTGCCATGCCGATAGTTTCGTGGAGAGATATAGCAAATGCTGATCTGTCAGACACCATGTTGGTTGACGTACGCACACGTGATGAATTTTCGTTTGGTTCTATTCCCGGAGCGGTGAACATACCACTGGACGAATTGCGTGAGCATCTTTCAGAGATACCGATGAATAAAGAAGTGATTCTATTTTGTGCCATCGGATTGCGCGGTTATCTCGCACTCCGCATTCTTACAGGCAGGGGATATACAAAAGTAAAGAACCTGTCAGGAGGTTACAAAACTTATTCTACGGCTACTGCACCAATTACAAATGTGGAACCTAAAATATTATCGGCAACAGGAGGAGATATAGATACGCAACGGGTGGATAAGAAAGATACCAAAATAGTAAAGATAGATGCCTGTGGTCTGCAATGTCCCGGTCCTATCCTGAAAGTAAAACAAGCCATTGATTCGGTAGCGGAAGGAGAACGAATTGAAATAGAAGCAACCGATGCCGGATTTTCCCGTGACGCACAAGCATGGTGTAACACAACGGGGCACCAATTGATTTCAAACACAGAAGATAAAGGAATATATACAGTGACCATTGAAAAGAATTCCCCGAAAGCATGTAACATTATTACCTCATGCGACCGGAAGTCGAAAACAATGATCATGTTTAGTGACGATCTGGATAAAGCACTGGCTACTTTCGTATTAGCCAACGGTGCGGCAGCCACCGGACAACCGGTGACCATCTTCTTCACTTTCTGGGGACTGAACGTTATCAAGAAAGTGGTGAAACCTAAAGTGAAGAAAGACATCTTCGGTAAGATGTTCGGCATGATGCTGGCATCCAGTTCGTTGAAACTACATCTCTCGAAGATGAGCATGTTCGGCATCGGTGACAAGATGATGCGCTTCATCATGCAGCGCAAAGGCATCGCTTCTCTCGAAACCCTTCGCCAGCAGGCACTGGACAGCGGCGTGGAATTCATCGCCTGCCAGATGTCAATGGATGTGATGGGTGTGAAACGTGAAGAATTGATGGATGAAGTCACCGTAGGTGGTGTGGCCACTTATATGGAGCGTGCAGAAGATGCAAATGTGAACTTATTTATTTAATAATAATACAAGGAAAGGAGACGGACATGAATCAATGGATCAAACAACATGCCCTCACAATTATAGGAATAGTTATCGGGGGATTAGGCGGCTTCCTCTATTGGAAATTCGTCGGTTGTCAAAGTGGCACTTGCCCCATCACCTCCTCCCCCATTAATAGTACGCTCTGGGGAATGGTTTTAGGAGGCTTGTTATTTAATACATTTGAAAAGAAGAAAGAAAAATGAATACACTATTAAAAAATTGGGATTTTAGCCGCATACTCAGATTAGTAGCAGGCATTGCAGCAGGAGTTTATGCCATAACTTCGGAAGAATACGTATTCTTATTATTGGCAGCACTATTCCTGTTCCAAGCTGTATTTAATCTCTCCTGCTGTGGAGCAGGCGGCTGTTCCTCAGGGACAAATGCTCCAAAGCAAGTTTATAAAGATATTATTAAACCCTATAAACCTGATCGAAAATGAATAAGATTATTTTATCGATGTTTCTCTCAGTTGCAATTACAGCTTGTGGAAACGCCCAAAACTCAAATAGAAGTCAGAATTTAAATCAAAAAGAAAACAATATGAAAACAATTGCATTAACAAAGGCAGACTTTTTAACTAAAGTAGCCAACTATGAAACAAATCCCAATGAATGGAAATATCTAGGTGATAAACCCGCCATTGTAGATTTCTACGCAACTTGGTGCGGACCATGTAAAGCAGTAGCTCCTATCCTGGAAGAGTTGGCCGAAGAATACAAAGATCAAATCTATATTTACAAAGTAGATACGGATAAAGAACAAGAATTGGCCGGAGCATTCGGCATACGCTCCATCCCTTCCATCCTGTTTATCCCAATGGACGGACAACCTCAAATGTCCATGGGGGCTATGCCTAAAGCTGAGTTTAAAAAAGCCATAGAAAAAGTTTTGCTTAAAAAAGAATAAGAAAATGGAAACACTATGCCAGATTAGAGACATTTATCGCGCAATCGCCTCTTTTGAATCAGAGTTGGAGCGGACGCACAACCTCTGTTTAAATGAAGGAATGCTCCTGTGCAGTCTGTCTAGTGCAGATAGGCTGTCATCTGGCGAAATTGCGGATATTTTAGGATTAACCAATTCAAATGCATCAAAAGTGATCAGATCCGTTGAGAACAAAAAACTTATCAAGCGGGTTTTGGGAACTAAAGATAAACGTCAAATGTACTTTTCGCTAACCGAAAAAGGCAAGCAAAGTTTATCTGAAATAAGATGTGAAGAAATTGAAGTACCCGACTTACTCAAAAAAATACTGAATCAAACGGGTAACGGTAATTGAACATTTTCACCTCATAATAAACAGTAGGTAATATACCAAGAGTATCTGGAATATTCCTAAATCAAAAAACTATCCTGCTAAAGTTGCACTTTAACAGGATAGTTTTTTTTCATGATTAACGGATACCTCTTCTTCGCAGCACAATAGTCTGATGCTTTGAGGTCCCCTGCAAAATAATCATATCTTCCCCTAATTGCTTATATTTTTTTACTGCCGTCATTACATTTAGAATAGTTTGTTCCAACCTCATATCCGGACAAGCCTTTCGGGTACCAGCCATCGGACCAAAAGAGATTTTACCCGGCTTGTCATTCACCTCAAAAGAGCCCGTCATCCGATTACAGCCACTATTACCGGATACTCTTCCTAAAGCAGTATCAAAGCTTATAAAAGGAAACGGTTGATTGGGTGGTGGTACAACTACCGCATCATTCAATTCTATAATATCCCAGTCTCCATTAAGGGAAGACAAAGGCAATATACTTTTCGTTGAACAACAGGAAGAGAATACGACTAGAAAAAGAAATAAATAACAAGAAACTGCTATCTTTCGCATAATTACTGATCGTTTTATAATGTTCTGCAGACAAATATACAGAAAAGAAATCAAACACCTGGCATCCGTTCAAATACTATCAGTTTTATATAAAGTATTTCACTTTTCATGTTCTGTCCAAGAATAAATTCTTATATTTGCTCGATAATAAACGGTCGCTGACCGAACAGACTTGAATATAAATAAATCATAAACAATTGGGAATTTAAAGAAATGGGTAAAGTTCTTATTATTGGTGCAGGAGGTGTAGGAACCGTTGTTGCACACAAAGTTGCTCAAAATCCGGAAGTATTCACTGAAATCATGATTGCCAGCCGTACAAAGTCTAAATGTGATGCTATTGTAAAAGCTATCGGTAATCCAAGCATTCAGACTGCACAGGTAGACGCTGACAACGTAGATGAGTTGACAACACTCCTCAATAGCTATAAACCGGAGATTGTCATCAATGTAGCCCTTCCTTATCAGGATCTTACCATTATGGAAGCTTGCCTTAACGCCGGAGTGAATTATTTAGATACAGCCAATTATGAACCAAAAGATGTAGCTCATTTTGAATATAGCTGGCAGTGGGCGTATAAAAAGCGTTTTGAAGAAGCCGGATTAACAGCCATACTCGGATGTGGCTTCGATCCAGGTGTCAGCGGAGTATATACGGCTTATGCAGTCAAACATCATTTTGACAAAATAGAATATCTCGATATTGTGGACTGTAATGCCGGAAACCACCACAAAGCATTTGCAACCAATTTTAATCCGGAGATCAATATTCGTGAAATCACGCAGAACGGACGTTATTACGAAAACGGGAAATGGGTTACAACCGAACCATTAGAAATGCATAAAGATCTGACTTACCCCAATATCGGACCGCGTGACTCTTACCTCCTCTACCATGAAGAACTGGAATCATTGGTAAAGAATTTCTCTAGTATCAAACGTGCTCGTTTCTGGATGACTTTTGGACAGGAATACTTGACTCATTTACGGGTAATTCAAGATATTGGTATGGCACGCATTGACGAGATAGACTACAACGGAATAAAAATTGTTCCACTCCAATTCTTAAAAGCCGTACTTCCAAATCCACAGGATCTGGGAGAAAATTATGACGGTGAAACATCCATAGGTTGCCGCATCCGGGGAACAAAAGACGGAAAAGAACGTTCTTATTATGTATACAACAATTGTAGCCATCAGGCGGCATATAAGGAGACCGGAATGCAAGGTGTAAGCTATACCACGGGAGTCCCTGCCATGATCGGTGCAATGATGTACCTCAAGGGTCTATGGAAAAGGCCGGGCGTATGGAACGTTGAAGAGTTTGATCCTGATCCTTTTATGGAGCAACTAAATAAACAAGGATTGCCATGGCATGAAGTATTTGATGGCAATCTAGAAGTTGATTGAAATAACAAAAGACAACAGTTATGATGAACGTAGGAGATAAAGCACCTGAAATATTGGGTAGCAACGAAAAAGGTGATGAAATACGCCTAAGCGATTATAGAGGGAAGAAAGTAGTACTTTATTTTTATCCCAAAGACATGACTTCCGGCTGCACGGCAGAAGCATGTAACTTACGAGATAATTATGCCGACCTGAAAAAAGCCGGATACGAAATAATCGGCGTAAGCATAGATAACGAGAAATCCCATCAAAAGTTTATTGAAAAGAACACCCTGCCATTCACCCTAATCGCCGACACCGACAAAAAACTAGTGGAACAATTTGGCGTCTGGGGAGAAAAAAGCATGTATGGACGCAAATATATGGGAACCTTCCGCACTACTTTTATTCTAAATGAGGAAGGTATCGTAGAACGTATCATTACTCCCAAAGAAATAAAGACCAAAGATCACGCTGCACAAATTCTTTAAAGATTAAACATATTATGGCAAAAAAGAACGAAACCAATCCCGATGGCACAGCTCCAAATGAAAAATTGAAGGCATTGCAAGCTGCAATGGACAAAATAGAAAAAGATTTCGGCAAAGGCTCTATCATGAAGATGGGAAACGATAGCGTTGAGCCGGTAGAAGTCATTCCTACAGGATCAATCGGATTAAATGTCGCTCTCGGAGTAGGCGGATATCCCCGTGGACGTATCATTGAAATCTTTGGTCCGGAATCTTCCGGTAAAACGACATTGGCTATCCATGCCATTGCTGAAGCCCAAAAAAATGGCGGGATTGCTGCTTTCATCGATGCCGAACATGCTTTTGACCGCTTCTATGCAGCCAAATTGGGAGTGGATATAGACAACTTGTTAATGTCGCAACCTGATAATGGTGAACAAGCTTTGGAAATAGCGGAACAACTAATCCGCTCATCGGCAATAGACATCATCGTCATAGACTCTGTAGCAGCTCTTACTCCCAAAGCTGAAATTGAAGGAGATATGGGGGAGAATAAAGTAGGACTACAAGCCCGTTTAATGTCGCAGGCTCTGCGTAAATTAACATCTGCGGTTAGTAAGACACGCACTACATGCATTTTTATCAATCAGCTTCGTGAGAAAATAGGTGTAATGTTTGGTAGCCCTGAAACAACTACAGGTGGTAATGCCTTGAAATTTTACGCTTCTGTCCGACTGGACATTCGCCGTGGACAGCAATTGAAAGATGGCGAAGAAGTTATCGGTAATCAGACGCGTGTGAAAGTAGTAAAAAATAAGGTAGCTCCTCCTTTCCGTAAAGCAGAATTTGATATTATGTTTGGCGAAGGAATATCCCACGCAGGTGAAATTATAGATTTGGGAGCTGACCATGGCATCATCAAAAAAAGCGGTTCATGGTACAGCTATAATGATACTAAATTGGGACAAGGGCGTGACGCAGCTAAACAATGTATAGCTGATAACCCGGAGTTAGCAGAAGAATTGGAAGTACTTATTTTTGAAGAACTAAAAAAAGGAAAATGAAATTTTCCTACCTACATATAGGAAAAGCGCTAATCTTAAAATAGGATTCTAGATACAATAAAGAGGCTGTCTCGAAGTGAGTCAGTCTCTTTTATTTATAACACTTTAGCTAGAAAACAAAACAATTATTGTTTAATACTATCAGAATCATTGTATAAATCTTCAATCAATTCCTCCTTAGCCATTGATAATTTGCCATTCGGAGTAACTGTTATGGAAAGAGGAATATAAAGATCTGTTTGAGGATAGCAAATACTTGCAGTATACTGAATACCTTGAGAAGTTGTTTTATCATAAACCAGACTTTCAAGAATGGCATTATCCAAAAAATCACCATCCACTAACGCCGAGAAATTATCCTTTGTAAAGACCTTATCAAGTATGACTTTACCTTCACAAGTCAGCTTTAATGAGATGTGATTGTCTACAAATTGAGTACCTTGATCATTTACCACAATAGATAATTTTTCATCAGGTTCACGCAATACAGCCGAACGATATTGCCTGCCTTTATAATTAATTATTATTTTAGTGTCGGAAACAGGCATGTGCTGCATAGAATTGGCAGATATACTATCTTCAGTTAAAACACGAATATCATCCGTTTGATTTTTTTTCTGAGATGAACAAGCAATCAGACATTCTAATGCCATACACGCCAAAAAGTAAAGCAGACTTTTCATCGTATAATAAATTTCATTTTATAACTAGGAACAAAGAAACGAAAAGGGATGGAAAAATACAAGAAAAGAGCAAAAATAAATCAAAAAGACAGACTGCCAACATCATACTAAAAAAAGGCAAAGCCCTAAGAAAGCCTCAAGGCTCTGCCCTCAACAAACAAACAATAAAAAGTGATTCACATCACCAATAGTATAATTAAAAACATAGTAAATATCATTCTAGATCAATTTAGCAACAAATATACAAATAAAGCATCAATTCCACCTTAAAAAAAGAAGATTACTTATTTAAAATACGATTTTGGCACAATTGTCTGCGACTGATTATTGCATTTACCACTACAATGCTTAATAGATCCCAAATTACCATTCCAAAAATAACTCATAATTAATATACATAAAAGAGCCATATCAAACTCTACTTGCAAGTAAATGATATAGCTCCTCCCTTCCTTAATGATAAGGGTAGTCATGTTTCAGATTAAAAGTGATCTTTCTCTAAAATTGAATAGACACACCCATTCTCAGAAAATATAAAAGAGTTCAATAATGATAACACCCAATTAGCGATGTGCATTTATACCTCTAAGGCGTCTTTCGCTGGAATAAGTATCATATTGGTCCTTAGTCATAATCTTTTGCAGCTCAACCTGATATGCCTCACGAGCAGACTTCACTTCTTCACGCTTCTTTTCCATTTTGTCTTTCCATGCTACACGTTCTGCTTTAGTCAAATGTTTAGGCCTATCTCTCCACTCAGCCATATCCCGATGCTTCGTATGTGCTCTGTATTTTCTACCGCATTCACAGCAACATTTTTTATGGTGCTTCTTCATCTCAGGTCGCATTCCATGATGCCGATAAAACGGCATATCCCCTATTTTCTCTACAAAAGCTAGATTAGCTTCTTTTAATTCTTTTTGTTGCTTCTCATTTAAAGCATATTTTTTACTCATATGCTCAGTCATGCGCTCTGCCCTCTGCTCAGCCCGTACTTTCGGGTCAACTTTTCGCACCCCTTTCGGCGATTCTTGAGCCATTATCATGCCACCTGCAAAAAGGGCGACTATAAATACAATAAATATTCGTTTCATTTTCATTCTTTTAAATTAATACTATCCATATCTTGAATATACCTATCATGTTGCAACAGGTATATGACATGCAAAAAGGACAGAGGTTTAATGCATATTCTCTTTTTAACAAAAAAGAATAAATGCTCCAATCTCATTTTATTCTCAAAGTGTTTGAGAGAGACAAAAAAACATTTATATTTTTTATATCTTTGTAAAGCTTAATATTTTATACTTAAAACGAGATAATAATACTATGAAACGTCTACGACTTTTTATTCTGATAATATGTTTAATCCTATTCCGGTCAAATGCACAGTACATCGCAACTAATAATATACCATGCCTACAACAGCTGCCAGTAAATGCCATTCATCGCATATTTCAGGATAAAGAAGGATATATGTGGGTCAGTACATGGGGAAATTTATGGGTCTCCGCTTTTGACCAACCTAGTTTTATTGTCCATTTTATAAAAGATACGCCTAAAGGATACCCCTTACCTACTCTCAGGAGAAAAGTTAATTGCAATCCAGCTATTATGTCATTGGCGGATAGTGGAGATGGCATCATGTGGCTCTCACAAGAGCGAACAGGAGTCTGCCTTTATGATATCAAAAATACCAGTTTAAAAACAAGAGGTAGTCTAACAACAAAATCAAATAACAAAAAATGAAAGCTTGTACATTCATAGGAATATTGCTATTTATAAGTTTAACTCTACAAGGACAAACTTATAAAAAAACACCACAAGGAGTCATATTGACAACACAAAATATGAAGGTGGAGATCAAGTTTTATACTAATTCTATTGTGCGAATTAGTAAAATCCCCATTGGAGATCCAGATATCAAACAAAGCCAAATCATCCAAAAAGAGGCTGAATCAACTCATGTTGACTATGAAATAGGTTCTAATAACCTAAGGATAAAATCTTTGTTACTTTCGGTTAAAGTAAATATATTTACAGGCGGAATAGTTTTTTGTACTAACACAGGGGAGCAACTGATAAAAGACAAAGATTACGGTACCACATTCAGTTCTATTAATGGTTCAGAAATACCATCATACCATATTCGCAGCTCCTTCTTACTAGACAAGAATGAACCTATTTATGGCATCGGGCAAGTGATGGATGGTAAATTAAACCGAAGAAACTCTACCTACCATCTTCAAAATGAAAATATGTCCACATATTCGCCCTACTTCATCTCACCAACCAAAGGATACGCCATTTACTGGGACAATTATTCTATATCCGATTTTACAGACACTCCGCAAGGATTAGCTTTAACAAGCTTGGGCTCCTATTTAGATTATTATTTTATCTATGGAGAAACAGCTGACGGAATAATAGCCAAAGTACGGAGTCTAACAGGAAAAGCTCCAATGCTTCCCCTATGGACTTATGGATTCCTTCAAAGCAAAGAACGTTACCACACCCAGAAAGAGAGCTTGGAAGTTTTGCAAAAATATAGAAAACTTAAAATTCCAATAGATTGTATTATTCAGGATTGGAGATACTGGCCCCAGTATAACAAAACCGATAGCGCATGGAACTCTCAACGTTTTGATTCCATACGTTTTCCAAATCCCCCCAAATGGGCTAACGAGATTCATAAGCTTCACGCAAAGCTTATGATTGTAACATGGCCCGGATTCGGGCCGAAAACCGAACAATATAAAGAATTGAAAGCTCAAAACATGATGTTAAATTTTGAAACATGGCCTCCTCAAGGAGGCGCACGTCCTTACGATGTATATAATCCTAAAGCTTTGGATATTTACTGGAAATATCTAAAAACAAGGATTTTTGATTACATTCATAATGACGGTTGGTGGCTGGATTCTACAGAGCCAGATCATATTAACCGCAGAGAAAAAGACTATGAGGCTCACACCTATCTAGGTTCTTACCGAAATGTCAAGAATATATACTCCTTAAAACATAATAGTGGCATCTTCAATCATCAAAAAGCAGAAACACTAAATAAACGAGTCGTAATTCTCACCCGCTCGGGATTTATCGGCCAACAGCGATATGGTTCCAATACTTGGAGTGGTGACGTATCATCCACATGGGATATGCTCCAAAAGCAAATTCCTGCGGCTTTAAACTATACGCTAATGGGCATTCCTAACTGGAACAGCGATATTGGGGGCTTTTTTGCAGGACAATGGAACAGTGGAGGAGGAGCAAAAAATCCAAACTATCAAGAACTTTATGTTCGATGGATGCAATTCGGAACTTTTTGTCCCATGATGCGTTCGCACGGAACAGATATTCCAAGGGAAATATGGAATTTTGGAGAACCGGGGGAATGGTGCTTTGATGCTCAGAAAAAAATGATCAAGTTCCGTTATCGAATGCTACCATACATTTACAGTACCTCATGGGATGTTTCTCACAACAATGGAACATTTATGCGAGCGTTAATAATGGATTTCCCTAAAGATAAAAGAGTCTACGATTTAGGCAGCGAATATATGTTCGGACGTTCTCTATTAGTCATTCCGATCACAAAACCAAAAGTTCACACATGGCCAGTGTACTTGCCACAAGGAAACAAATGGTGGGACTTTTGGACAAATACTCTAATGGAGGGGGGACAAGAAATAGAAAGAGCAACATCCAAAGAAACTATCCCTTTATATGTCAAAGCAGGGAGCATTCTACCTTTCGGACCGGATGTACAATACTCTACTGAAAAGAAGTGGAATAATTTAGAAATAAGAATCTATCCGGGAGAGAATGGTTCTTTTACCCTATACGAAGATGAAAACGACAATTATAATTATGAAAAGGGCATTTACTCTACCATCAACTTTTCATGGAATGAAACTGATCAATCGCTTACTATAGAAAAACGTAAGGGAGAATTTCCTGGCATATTAAAAACCAGATTGTTCAACATTATAAAAGTAAACGCTAAATCAGAAGAGGCTGACAAACCAATGAGTGGTGGGAAAAAAGTCCGCTATAAAGGCAAAAAGATAAAAATTAGTTTTTAAATAAAAGGTTTATATATTAAATCCATTAACTACAATCGTAGAATAATGAATATTAAAAACACGCTATGCCGCGCTGTAATAGTATTGGTATGTTTAAACTTTCTCATTTCAGGCGAAGCACAACTACCTATTAAAGTAAATAGCTTTCCCATTTCGGAAGTACGCCTTACTACCGGACCGTTTAAGCATGCCGAAGATATGGACATTTGTTACTTATTAGGATTGGGCACATTGGCAATCATTATCTTTCAGCACTGTCCTATATGTATGCTACAACCGAAAATTCTAGAATCAAGGAACGGCTTGACTATATGCTAAAAGAATTAAAGCGTTGTCAAGATGCTGCAGGAGATGGCTATTTATGGGAGTACCAGATGGAAGAAAGATAAGCTCAAGTTTCAGCCTAAACGCGCATTGGGTTCCGCTCTATAACATTCATAAGCTCTATGCGGAACTACGGGATGCATATTTGGAAGGGAATCAATCATGGAATAAAGCCACGTTTTTTCTGGACAGCCGTAGTAAAAATCGCAGTATCTCAATTGGAGGCAATAGCGTACGTGAGCATTTTCATCCAACCAATGATTTTAGTAGCATGTTCCACAGCGAGCAAGAAAATGAATAACTCTAGAAAAACATTTATTAAAGAAAACTTGCATGGGCAGTCTCTGCTTATGCAGCTTTTGAACGCCTACTAGAAATAGAGCTCTACCATAATAATATGCTTCAGTAATACTAGCCTATTATAACGCTTTCCAAAATTTACGAAAATCATCGTACCTGCCAAAGCAAACCAATTGGTCATCAACTTTTATAGGTTCATCTTCTGATAGTTCATTAGCTATATCGTGTTCTGTAAAAGAAACCCCTGCAAAATTCTTTAATACAGATGATCGCTTTAAGGCTAGTAACTTTAGGCCAAATAGCTTATCCAGATTCAGCTCATTGACATTATAACCGACCAATTTTGCAGGGACAGTAAACTTAATAACATAATAATCTTTATCAACCTTAAATGTCTCCATGTTGGCGCCAAACTCCATCAAATGTACCAGGTCACGAGCAGCATCCTCTTCCGGCGTAAGAATTCGTTCCAGTTCGAAAGCCTGGAGAACAGCTTTATGTACGGAATCAATGGCACGGGCATAAATATGCTCCACTTTCTTTTGCTTCAACATAGCAACGACACGAACCGACGCACCAAAATTTTCACCAATGGCTACCACCACCACGTCCACCGTATTCAAAGGAAGAGCATCAAGTGCCTGTTCATCAGTGGCATCCAATATAAAAGCGGTGGCTATTTTATCCTTCACACTATCTACACGTGCAGCAGTGATATCTGCACCAATCACTTCGTGTCCCAATGCCGAAAGTTCCTCGGCAAGCACATGTCCGTAATTCCCCAAACCGATAATAATGTATTTCATAATTTTATTAGTTTATCATAATCTGACCACTCGGATAATGGTATTTTGTATGTTTTTTCTGCTTGATAATGCCCAGTAGCAAGGTAATTAAACCAACGCGCCCGATAAACATTAACAATATAATAAGCAATTTACTATTCTCACATAAATAGGGAGTAACATTCAAACTAGCCCCGACTGTGCTTAATGCTGACACACTCTCAAATACAATGGAAAGGAATGAGACATTGGGCTCCCATACCGTTAACAAAAAAATGGAAATAAATAGCACACTCAGGGACATCACCACTGTTGCATTGGCACGCCGAATAGAATCATGAGACAATTCCCGCCCCAGTACTTCCACACGTTCAGTACCGCGTATAACAGCAACCAAGTTCATTACGACAACAGCAAAAGTATTCACTTTAATACCACCGGCAGTTGATTGGGCAGCACCACCAACCCACATCAAAAAAATATAAATCAAAATGGATTGTACACTTAGTGTCGTCAAATTTATGCTATTAAATCCGGCGGTACGGGGACAAACAGCTGTAAAAAAAGCATGCACCCATTTATCAACCACAGGCATGCCCGCTAATGCTCCGTTCCATTCAAATAATAAAATAAGCAAGGTACCTCCAAGCAGTAATATGAAAGTCATAATAAGTACAATCCGCGTGTTCAGATTATAAAGATGATAAAAAGGCTTTCGCTCCCATTTCCATGAACGGAGAGAATGCCACCATCGATGTAAGTTATAAAGCAAGATTTCTTTAAAATTCACCAAAATAGGAAAACCAATACCTCCCAAAATAATTAATAAAGACATATAAAGATAGAACGGATTATGTCCCGTCATCACAGACTGATTTCCCAAATTACCCGGCAAAGTGGAAAAACCTGCATTACAAAAAGCCGAAATAGAATGGAAAGCTGAAAAAGCCAGTTCTTCTTCCGTCGTCATTCCCATTGTACCATGAATATCACTCCAAATAACAAGCATACCGATACTCTCTATTGCCAATGTAAACCCCAAAATGTAAAGCAAAGTAGAGAGTAAAGAATTTAAGGAATCGGAACTCACCATATCACGCACCACCAATTGATTATACAGGGAAGTGTTTCCCATAAAGAACATGGCGAAAAAGCTGGTCAAAGTCATCACTCCCAGACCTCCAATCTGAATCAATAAAATAATAACCGCAAATCCTGCAGTGGTAAATGTAGAAGATACATCCACAGAAGTCAAGCCTGTGACGCATACCGAACTGGTTGAGATAAACAGAGAATCTATCCATGAAATGCCATGCAAAGTACATCGTGGAAGCATCAACAACCCAGTACCTATAAGAATTATGATAAAGAAACTAGCCGCAAGAATTAAAGATGGGTTCGTACGCCGTCCCAATAAGCGCACCAATCCATTAGATAAGTGCAGGAAAGAAAGAAACAGCAAAAGAACGGTATGAAAAGGATACCCATTCAACAAGTCCCAAAGATGCTGAATACTACCTTCTACCTCAGGGCGATGAAATATTACAGGTATAAGGGTAAGGTATAACAAAACGGACAAAAGCCATGTCAATTTATTAAATGTCCGTTTCGTATTGGTATAATCGAGCAAAATACGCAAGGAAACATCCAACAAGAAAATTCGCCAAACCCACCTGTAAAGGTGGTGTAAACGATACATTTCATTTGCCGAGATAGTAAAGCCATGTTCGTAGATCAATCCAGCTATTAATAAAATGGAAAATAGGTAGGTCGCATAAGTCAATATTCCCAAAAGGACACGTTTATACGAGCTAATCCATTTATTACGATATAACAGAAACTTAGGATCTATTTTCATGAAAAAGTACGTTAATGGTAGACAAACATAAACAAAACAATATTCATAGGCAAAAAACAAGGTGAAAAATATATGATCTTAAAAAGATTGGCTATTTTTGAGCTCACAAATTATCTTATTAAAAAAATTAACCACTATGAACAACAAAACAAAAAGATTTATCCTTCCGGAAGACGAAATTCCACACTATTGGTACAATATACAGGCAGATATGGTAAACAAACCAATGCCTCCGCTTCACCCGGGAACAAAAAAGCCATTAAAGGCCGAAGATCTATATCCTATTTTTGCCGAGGAACTTTGCAAGCAGGAACTTAACCAAATAGACCCGTGGATTGAAATTCCCGAAGAAGTACGGGAGATGTACAAATATTATCGCAGTACTCCTTTAGTACGTGCCTACGGTTTGGAAAAGGCTTTGGGTACTCCTGCACATATTTATTTCAAAAACGAAAGTGTCAGTCCGGTAGGTTCACATAAATTGAATTCCGCATTGGCTCAAGCATACTATTGTAAAAAAGAAGGGGTAAAGAATGTAACAACGGAAACAGGCGCAGGACAGTGGGGAGCGGCTTTAGCATATGCTGCTAAAGTATTTGGATTGGAAGCCGCTGTTTATCAGGTTAAAATCAGTTATGAGCAGAAGCCTTACCGCCGCAGTATTATGCAAACTTTCGGTGCACAGGTTACCGCTTCACCTTCCATGTCCACCCGCGCAGGAAAAGACATTTTGACCGCTCATCCCAACTATCAGGGATCATTGGGCACTGCTATCTCGGAAGCGATTGAACTGGCACAGACCACGCCCAACTGCAAATATACTCTCGGCTCGGTTCTTAGCCATGTCACTCTGCATCAAACAGTAATTGGACTGGAAGCTGAAAAACAAATGCAGATGGCTGGGGAATATCCCGATATGATCATAGCCTGCTTCGGGGGAGGGTCCAATTTCGGAGGAATTTCTTTTCCTTTTTTACGTCACAACATTCTAAATGGCAAAAAGACACGTTTTATAGCAGCAGAACCGGCATCATGCCCCAAATTGACCCGGGGAAAATTCCAATATGATTTTGGTGATGAAGCTGGATACACCCCTCTATTACCCATGTTTACCTTAGGACACAATTTCGCTCCGGCAAATATCCATGCCGGAGGATTGCGCTATCACGGCGCTGGTGTCATTGTATCACAACTTCTAAAAGATAGACTGATGGAAGCCGTTGATATTCAGCAACTCGAATCATTCGAAGCAGGTTGTCTCTTTGCACAATCTGAAGGTATCATTCCCGCACCGGAATCGTGTCATGCTATTGCCGCTACCATTCGGGAGGCAAACAAATGCAAAGAGAGTGGAGAAGAAAAAGTGATTTTATTCAACTTATCTGGTCACGGACTTATAGACATGACATCTTACGACCAGTATCTGGCCGGCGATTTGGTAAATTATGCCTTAAGCGATCAAGATATTCAGAAAAACTTGGATGAGATAGGAAATCTGGCCTAAAAAGTTCCTCTACGAGGAACATATGCTTGCTCTACGAGAAACGGGGCCTTCCTCTACGAGCAAAGGAGCGCTCCTCTACGAGGAACATTCCTTTGCACCGAGAGAGAGAAAACAATCTTATACCTAAAAAAATAAAAATAATCAATGATCTAATTCTTCGTCTCCTATTCTTTCTATTTTTAAAGAGACCTTTTCCATTACTTTGCTTAACTCTTCTTCCAACGGAATAAAGTTGAAATCCTCCCAGAAATTTTCATCATACTTAAACTGAGTGTCGGCAAAAACAGTACGAGTAGGCAGACGTTCTGCACGCGAGAAGCGTTCAACTTGTTCCGTATCAACCCGACATGTCACCATCTCAAACCAAGTATGGAGTGTAGGATTACTAAGTAACCAATGCTTTCTCTTCATCTTGAAATAAAGATCACCCCGTATATGATGAACATAATAAATTCCATTCCACGGTTTATAAGACACCGTATATACTATCTTTTGAGTCGTTAAATTCACTTTTTGAGCCTGCCTCACTACAAATAGTCTTGTAGCTTGCTTAATGTATTTAGGCTGAATTTCAAAACGAGCTTGCAACAAAGCTCCATTCTCAGAATCAATATAAAGTTCTCCACAATGAAGCGGACCTTTTATTTCATTCCTCTGCTTAAAATAAACCACATTGACGGAACGATTATCCATATAAGTGACATCACCGGAAGTGTAAACATAGGCATTATCCGAGGAATCAAATGAAAAGAAGTCTGGCAGATTTTTCATTATATCCAGTTGTAGACAAGCCTGGATGCCCGCCCTTATCTTTGCAACCAAACTATCTGTTTTTTCCCTGTTATCAATCCGGTGCATCTTCAACAACTTTACCTGATCCAAAGCATACGGATCAACCACAGGAGCTTTATAAACCTTAAAGACCGCTTCCGTAAGATTCTGAAACTTATTCTTCAATTGAACTCCTTCCCGATAAAAAGTAGTCAGATATACAGGAGTTAATGAATAGTTTTTACTTCGATAATCCATCATTTCACGTAGCAACTTCTTAGGTTCCACCAACCGAATGAGCACCTCCTGTAAAGGAATTATCTTGGGTTCCATGCTTAGGATATTGTCGCGACCAATCAAAGCAGATGCCTCAATTTCCTGTGCCACATAGCCTAAATGAGAAAAGGCAACCAAACTATTCGCCAAAGAATCTGGTAAACTAAGCTTAAAAGCTCCATCCTGATTCGTTATATTTCCTATCGAAGCACTCCGAACAAAAACCGTAGCATTCTGTACCGGTCTGCCGGTATCCTTATCTAACAACGTCCCACTAATGATGAAATAGTTACTTTTAGCTAGTTCAGTTACATTTTCCTTTACACTTCTTTTCACAGAAGGCGGTAAAATCAGGATATGTCTCCCCAATACCTTAAGTTCCAAATCTTTGTTACCAATTATCTCATAAATAGCTTCCCGTACGGAACAATCCCTTTCTTTCAACTTAACTATTTCATCATTACTGACAACTTGACTATCATATACAAAAAGACACCCCGCCTGCTCCGAAATTTTGCTCAACAATACATAGACTGTTCCTTTCATTTTAGGAAGCCTAACGATATGGTTCAACACATCATCCCCCTCTGCTTTCAGGCCGTTTACTATAAAAAGCAACCCGCAAAGAATAACAAAGAAACGATGTAATCTCATAACCCAACCTCCTTAATGGTAACAGTTTTCTACTCAGACAAAACCAACTTATTTCCCTGATGCATACACTTTAACTTCAATGCCAGGCAGATCAGTTCAGCCACCGTTTCGGGTGAACGCTCCGAAAACTCTACCGTAAGCCTCCTCTGTCCCAGAACCGGAGAATCCGTTTGAATCTGTAAAGAAGGCGTTTCCTTATTTACCACCCGCAAAATATTGTCCAAACATTCGTCTTTAAACCGTATCGTACTCATATAACGATTAAAGAAATCAATATTTGCATTCTCCGTTAAATGCAGCCTGTGAGCTTGTAGAGTAACCATCTCACCAGCATTCACATAAACACTCTGCCCGTTTTGTTTCAAAGAAACTTTCACTTTACCACGTTTAACAGATAAGCAAAAAGGGATCTTGTCACTACTTCTCACGTTGAATGCAGTGCCCAATACTTCTATCTGCACTTTCTCCGTTTCAATCAAGAAAGCCTGCTGATGCTTCTTCGCGACATCAAAGAAAGCCTCTCCCTGCAAATTCACCTCTCTTTTATCCCCCGCAAAATGTTCAGGGTACTTTAACGTACTTGCCTGCGCCAGATAGACTATCGACCCATCCTCAAGCGTTGTGACCAGAGTTGACTTTTCCCGGTTTTCCTGAGTTATCAAGCTCTTTTCTGAAATCTTATTTTCCGGCACAAACCACCAGGTAACGCTCAAATAAACCAATCCGGTGAGCACAGCTGCAACGGCTCCCCATCCAGCCATCATTCTATAATAGCGGGATCTGGAACTACCTGCAGTTGTTTCCGCAAGCAAGTTGTCCCTATCCAGACGAGCGTACACACGCTTCCATGCTTCATCCGTCTTTATCCTATCTTTGTGGTTTTCAATCATCTTGTTTGAATATAATTATTGATTTCACTCCGTAATGTCCGAAGCGCCTTTGTCATTTCAGCTTCTACTGTTTTTACAGATAAAGAAAGCGAAGCCGCTATTTCCGCATACTTCTTTCCTTCTATACGATGCATCTTAAATATTTGAGACCTGCGATCAGGAAGTTTTTCGAGCGTATGTCGAATAATCTCCTGTAGCTCCTGATATTCCATTTGCTGACAAGGATCGGATACTTCCTCCGACTGACGGGACAAAATAAATTCCCGATAACGATCCTTGACCTCCTTGTGCTCACAATACTGAAGGGATTCATTGCGGACAGCCCGGTATAAATAGCTCTTCACCGACTGGAAAATCTGCAAATGCTCCTTATCCCTCCAAAAGACATAAAATAACTCTTCCACAATTTCTTCCGCGGCTTCCGCATCGCCCGTAATGCCGGTTGCATACCAGCAAAGAGGGGAATAATAACGGCGGAAAATTTCCTCAAAAGCCTTTATATCTCCCTCTTTTATCTTTGTTAGTGTGAACAATTCATCGAGCATGCCTTATGAATTAATAGCCGATCTCAAATATATAAAAAATAACTGGAATCTAGCGAGATTGCTTTTTCAATTTGTTTACGGCATGTTCCAACGACTCGGTAGGTTCGATGATATTATACGCTTTCCAGAAATCTTCATTCCAGTATTCGTTTACTACATCATAGAACACTTGCTTATCCTTAAAAGAAGTCCGGTAAGGAATCTTCGGGAAATTATGCTCCTTCCGGTCGGTCACTACCATTTCTGAAAGTACAGTATATCCAGAAGAAAACAACTTTCTTTTCCAATCACATTTGAAACGCATTTCATTACGGATATAATTCAAGTAAGATTTACCGTTCTTCTCCTTATAAGTGACTAAATAAGAAACTTCTTGTGGTTTAAATCGCAGCCCGACAGGCTTCTTATGCAAGATGGCCTGAATAGCCTTTATTTTATTCTTCATATCCAGAGAAAACTCTGCACGGGTAATGGAAAGTTTCTCATAGTCAATGTAAATTTTCCCATAAAAAAGAGCATACATCAAATCCACTCTTGGGCGAAATCGTACTACATACTGCATGCGATTATTAAGGTTTACAGGATCCTCCATCCAGAAATCATAATAATTCAGTTCATCCAGATTCAATAATGCACTCTCATTTTTTACAATGTCCAGATAAATAGCTTGACTAGGTCCACCTATTACCTTAACAGCCAATGTATCACTTAACTTCTGACTTAGTAGACGACGGCCCTTTTCCAGTTTCACTTTATCGTTGATGGTGGACCGATCGCTATACGCCGTCTTATAAGCGTCCATCACTGCCTCCGAAATACTAATATACCGACGCCCTTTTTGGACTGTTTCCCTATAAAAGGTTGTCAACAAATTATCATGATTAGAATAGTTCACAGGTATTTTTTTAATAGCTTCCTCTACAAGAGCACGGGGAGTATTGCCATAAACCACAATTTCATTCAGCAAATTAGGTGCCGGCAACATCCATACGGTTAAACCAGACACTGATTCTCTCTTCTTCAGAATAACATGGCTATTTAGATAACCAATATGTGACACCTCTAAGCCATCCACATTCAGTGTATCTTGGATCTTCAGGGAAAAGAATCCATCTGCATTTGTCACGGTTCCGATATTGGTACCAGGTACCGATACATTTACATTCTCCAACTTTTTCCTGTTATCCCTATTTTTCACAACTCCGGTGACGGTGAAATAATTCACGGCCTCCTCTTGTTGTGCCCATAAAGGATTTGCATCGAGCATCAATAATGCCAGCAATCCCATCATTGAACTTCTAACTAAATTTTTCATCTGGTTATGATTTAATAGGTGAATTAATAAGCGCTTTCTATTTAAAAGAGTTGTCAGAAGAAGAAAACCCTACGCTTTTTACCAGAAAAAATAAAATAAATGGGAGCCTAGATGAAAAGAGATAGCCCTGATGGTATAGATTTCAGGCTACAAAGTGTATGAGATGAGCATGTCAAGACGTATAATATGTATATGTCAATGCACACAAGATGGGTATGTCATGCAGTAAAATATAAAGGTACAGAAAGTAATCTCCTTACTCTACTGAATACAAAATTAGAGAACAGAATATAAAGAAATCCCTTCGCATCAGTGTTTTATTCCTAATGCGAAGGGATCAATATATAATAGAAACTTTATTTTTTTGCTACCGAAGAATAACGGGCATTTAAACCAGACACAATATCTTTGGTTATATTATAAACACTATCAGCATACAATAGATTGTCAAATCCGGTATTACTAATAATCATACTATAGCCTTTAGTTTTATTATATTCTTTCAAAAAGGCATTGATGGAGTCGCGCAATTGCAAGCTATTCTTAGCATTTTCATTCTGCAACTCAGCTGTTAACTTTTTCTGCAAATCCTGCAAATCCTGTTGTTTCTTTACTAAGCGGGCATTTTCCTGTTCAGCACGTTCACGAGTTACAAATGCATTATTTTGTAATTTACGTTGAAAGTCTTGCACCTCAGTATCTAATTCACGGGCTTTCTGGTTTAAAGTCGCACGGACATTCTCCTCTTTCTTCATCATAACCTCGTTAAGGTCATTCCAAAAGTTGTATTTAGTCAGTAAAGTATCTATTTCAACGTAAGCAATCTTCATTCCAGATAAACCAGCTGCCACCGGAGTAGTCTTAGCTTCTGTTTGATTATTTGTTTTACCGGTACATTGAGAAAATAAAACGATAAGCGCAAGTGCAGACAAACCGTTCACGAGGTAGTTTAATCTCTTCATAACTTGTAAATATTGTTTTCTGTAATCTAAAATTAGTTCATACTATTATTCAAGGTCTTTTCCAATTCGCCAATGGAAAAACGATTTTTTTGTTGCGCATCCCGATCTTGCGACTGGGCACATCCAATGCCCTTCTTCTGCATCGCCTTATTTGCACTTACATGCTCACTGGGAAATCTTCCACCCTTAACAAAAAAGACTTTTATACCTAAAAGTAGGATGCAAATAGCAACAATTAACAAAGTTATCAGTATTGTATCGAGCATTTCTATTAATTTTGTGAGTGCAAATATAGGGTTTTGTATGACTAACCTGCTTTTTTTACCCTAAAAAAAAGAAACAAGAACAAAATAGTCAACCTATTTAACCATATTTAGCAATAAATGGTTAAAAACAGACATTCATAAAGATATAAATATGGAAAAGAATGAATTGAAACCGGCTGGTGTTTTTCATTACTTCAATGAAATCTGCCAAGTTCCGCGCCCTTCTAAGAAGGAAGAAAAAATGATTGCTTTTTTAAAAGCTTTCGGTGAAAAACATAAATTAGAAACAATGACCGATGAAACCGGCAATGTACTAATAAAGAAGCCTGCTACGCGGGGTATGGAAAACAGGAAACCTGTTGTTATGCAATCTCATATCGACATGGTATGCGAAAAAAACAACGATGTAAAACATGACTTCCTTACCGATCCTATTGAAACAGAAGTGGATGGGGACTGGCTTAAGGCAAAAGGTACAACACTAGGAGCTGATAATGGTATCGGGGTAGCTACAGAACTAGCCATCCTCGCAGACGATACCATTCAACACGGACCTATCGAGTGCTTATTCACGGTAGATGAGGAAACGGGACTAACGGGAGCCTTCGCTCTCAAAAAAGGTTTCATGAACGGAGAGATTCTACTGAACCTTGATTCGGAAGATGAAGGAGAGCTTTTTATCGGTTGTGCTGGCGGAATTGACTCCATAGCGGAATTTACTTATAAAGAGGTAGATGTCCCTACCGGCCATTTCGGCTGTAAAGTACAAGTAAAAGGATTGAAAGGCGGTCACTCCGGTGGTGACATTCACCTGGGGCTTGGTAATGCCAATAAGATATTAAACCGTTTCTTAAGCCAAACATTCAAGAAACACGATATGTATCTTTGCGAGATAGAGGGAGGTAACCTGCGCAATGCCATTGCACGTGAAGCTCACGCCATTATTGCGATCCCAGAGGCGGACAAGCACGACTTACGGGCAGAACTGAATATCTTTGCAGCGGAAGTGCAAGCCGAGTATAATGCAGTGGATCCGGGACTACAACTTATTCTTGAATCGGAATCACCTCGCAGCAAGGCCATCGACAAAGATACAACTAAACGTCTACTACAAACTATCTACGCTACTCCCCACGGCGTATATGCCATGAGTCAAGATATACCGGGATTGGTAGAAACATCGACCAATTTGGCATCTGTCAAGATGAAACCGGGTAATACAATCCGTATCGAGACCAGCCAACGCAGTTCTACAGAGTCATCCAAGCAAGATATTGCCAACATGGTACGCACCGTGTTTGAAATGGGTGGTGCTAAGGTCAGCTTTGGCGATGGATATCCCGGTTGGAAGCCTAATCCTCATTCTGAAATATTGGAAATAGCTACTGCTTCGTACAAGAGATTGTTTGGTATAGAAGCACAAGTGAAAGCCATTCACGCTGGGCTGGAATGCGGATTATTCCTGAACAAATACCCCACGCTGGATATGATATCCTTCGGTCCCACATTGCGCGGCGTACACTCTCCTGATGAGAGAATGTATATTCCATCCGTTGCCAAGTTCTGGGAACATCTATTGGATATACTGATACACATTCCGGTAAAGAAATCATAAAACGCAGTTTCTCTGTCGTTTTAACAAACGGCAAAAGGCTGTTACACTAGCTTTTTATTCATTTCTCTTTTTAAAGGAACGAATTAAAATGACTGATGTAGCAGCCTTTTCTCATAATATATGAACAAGTAGCAGTATATTCATTGACATAAAAAAGAAGTGGATTAACATAAAAACTTAAGTGATAGTTAGCCTAAGCCGTCAAAACTGTTACTTTTGCCACATATCAATAACAAATTAAATCCAATATGAATATCATCAAATACAGGTGCCCTCTCCTACTACACATTATATATTGGACAAGCGTTGTTTTATTTTTTACAATCTCATGGGGAGCTCGCTCCAATAATTATTGGATCTGCTTTTATAATGAGATCGTCTTCCTTCCGATTAGGATAGGAGCTGTTTATACTTGCATCTACTACATTCTACCCAATTTCTTACTTAGAAAGAAATATATATCTATGAGCTTTGCATTTATTTTTATAATGATAATAAGTGCTATGCTTCAGATTTTGTTAGTCCGGTATTCATCCATACCTTCACTCGGATTTGACGATCCCCAAGCGCCTTTATTCACATCTGCCAACATGTTACCATACATCATTAATATAAATGCGGTTTTAATCATTCCTTTATTTGTTAAAGTCTATGGCTATTTTACCAATAAGGAGAATCGCATCTTAACCCTTTCACACGAAAAGACGAATGCAGAACTTCTTTTTTTGCGCAGCCAAATACAACCTCACTTTTTCTTTAATGTATTAAATGATCTTTATGCTATGGCTTTAAAGAAATCCGATAAAACTCCCGAAATGATTTTAACACTATCCCATTTGATGAGATACGTATTATATGAATCATCCGAAGAATACGTGCCTTTAGAAAAAGAGCTAACCTATATTAAGAATTATATAAGTCTCGAACTTTTACGATACAACAATAGATTTAATATAAAAATCAATATTGAAGGAAATATAGATCATATAAAGATAGCACCATTAATAATACTTCCCCTAGTAGAGAATGCGTTCAAACATTCAAACCCAACTCATTCATCAAAAATATGGATTATTATTAATATAACACTAGCAGAAGATGAACTCATCATAATCGTTTCAAATTCATTCAATTCAAATTTCCCCAAACAAAATACAACTCAATCTGGAATAGGAATACAAAACATACTTTTTCGCCTTGACCATATTTATCCTCATCAATACTCTTTTGAAAATGAAATAACAGATGAAAACTATACAAATACCTTGAAGATTAAAATAAAATGAAGACTATACGCTGCTTACTTGTTGATGACGAAGAATTAGCTCTTGATATTCTTGAAATGTATTTAACTAAATTCCAAGGTTTTGAGATTGTAGGACGATGCATTTGCGCACAAGAAGTAGATATTATTCTACAAAGTCAAAAAATAGATCTTATATTTCTTGATATACAAATGCCAGGCATTAACGGAATGGCATGGATAAAAACAAAAAATAGCCCCACTCTTCCTAAAATTATTTTTTGTACGGCTTTTGACTCTTTTGCCGTAGAAAGTTATGAAGTAAATACCATTGATTATCTACTAAAACCGATCTCATTCGACAGGTTTAAGAAAGCAATAAAGAAGGTACAATATACCTTCCAGAAAGAACTAATATCTACAAATAAAGAAGAACAATACATAAGCATACGATCAGAACGAAAATTTCATAAAATAGCAATCAAAGATATATTATATTTTCATAGCCTTAGCAATTACTATATAGTTATCACTCAATCCTCCAAATATATAGTTTATGGAAGTTTATCAAAATTAGAACACCGATTACCACAAAATTCATTTATCCGCATACACCGCTCATACTTAGTTGCAAAATCACGAATAGAAGCATTATCAAGTACAGAAGTCATAATTTCAGGGAAGAACTTGCCCATTGGGAAAAAGTACAGAGAAAATCTCAACCCCATTAAACTTCAAATACAATAGTAACCTATTACTTTTTAGAAAACACTTATTTATGAAATAGAGAATAATCCCAGCACCATATTGTCACAAGATGGATGCTGGGATAAATAAATAAAATATTATAAATTACATATAATCTATTACTTAATATTTTTATAGCGTTCTTTAATATTCAAAAAAGATTGAATTTGTTTTTTATATTCATCCAAACTTTTAGGCTTTCTTCTAATGTCTTGATCTGGATAATATTTTAATATTTCGGTCCATTTCTTTCCTATAAAAAACAGAGTATCAAAAGTACATCCCTCATAGTCTTTAAAGGCTTTTTGATAAATATACCCATCAGCCATATCACCAAGCTTAAAATCAGGATGACCGATGGAAAAAAAGCTGGTGTCTGGCAGAGCACCTAGTGGAGTATCATGTAAATCAAATCCAGTTCTTTTATCTTCAAAATTTTGCATAACCTTGTCTATCATTCCCATCGCCGGAGACAACAAAGCCGTCCGATCTTGACTTTCAAAAGGATAATGCAATAAAATAGTAAATACTTTTTGAGGAGCCATTTTATAAACTAAATTTCCAAAAGAGCGATTTAACAAATGATAAAAATGTTTTTCATAATAATCATATTCGGGTTGCTGATATCTCGTAAACGCGTGGAGCCCTCCTGTTAATATTAAGATCTTCTCATGCTTATCTATTATCATTTTTTTTACAATCATTGCGCGATATTCTTCCGTCCCTCCTTTATAGAAGATTTGACTGACAGTTTTAGGAGTTTTTATTCCAAAAGCTTCAGAATTACAACTATTCCAATTAAATTTATAGCTCAAATTGATAATCCGAAACTTTTTCTTATTTCGAGGTAATGTCCTATTTAACTTCCATGCTGCTTTATAAACATCCAAATATTCCTTAATGGCCCAACCAACATTGTAATCAAACATTATTTCTCTTGCAACTTTTTCACTATACTGAGGTGCAGTAATTAAGGAATCTAATCTTTTCTGATCTTCGCTTGCTCCAAATTCCATTCCCAAATTATATATTCCAGCATTATACAAAAGCGGAATCAGCGTATGTATCAACACCAAATTATGCTTAATGCCATGATCCTCTGACAGAAAAATAATATCATGATTCTTAAATTTATCAACAACATAATGTTCCGGAGTCTTCCAATTAGACTTTAAATATCGCACCAATAAACTTGTATCAACATGTTGCATCTTATGAGCAACGATCCCTTCATCTTGCCTTGTACCTGTTTTTACCGAAGAAATTTCTTTCATAGAAAATGAACAAAATAAAACAGATAAAATGATCAAGACATTTATAACATATACAATCCTTTTCATAAGTACTCCTATTTTTAATGTAAAAAAGTAACCACGTTATTTAACAAGATAAAACTTAGATGACAATGAAGGAATCTTCATAATATAATTCACATCATCTAACGAATACGTTGCATTATTCTCAAGATCAACTAGATACCTTCCATTAACGAACTTTCTATTTAATTTAAGCAATTGGCTATCTTTACTTATATTTATAGCAAAAATAATTTTATTATTTCCATTTATCTTTAAATCAGCATACAATGCACTGTCTGCAACAAGATTTATTCGAGTTCCTTTATATAACGCAGGGTTTTGTTTTCTTATAGATAAAATTGTCTTTGTATAATCGACTAATTTTTGTTCTCTCTTAGTAAAATTGAAACATTTTCCATTGGTACGGCCTGCATTATCATTAGCAATTCCAAGTGCAGGCTGAGGTTTTCCATCATAGCCCTCTAAGAAATCGCCATATTCATCACCATAATATATGGTAATAGGACCATTATAAGCAGCAAGTATAGCTAAAGCACATTGATGTCTTTTCCAATAATCATCATCCTCTTTCGTAAGATGAAACCGCCAATTCAATAAGTTTCCAAAACGTACTAAATCATGGTTTGAAATAAATAAGTTGGGATAAACTCCTCGCTGATGAGAATATCCTTTCTGTTTAGGCGAAGAATATACATGCGACAAGATTTTAGCTCCCTCATCGGACGTTTTTCTATCACAATCACAAGCTAACATTCTGACAATATCATATCTTGAAGGAAAATCAAATGCAGATTGAAGTCCATCTCCTGAATATGAGTTTTTTTGAATATCTGTAGCATCTTCCCAATCTTCCCCAACCATATATCCTAAAGTGCCCCATTTTTCACCTTTCCTTTTACGTTCCAAACACTTCTCCTCAACGGCTTCTCTTATATCTTTCCAATAATTTTTATTCTGACCACCTTTAAAAGAAAGTTGGTAACATTGGTCTAATCTCCAACCATCAATACCTAATTGGTCTATCCAATACGTTGCAACCTCCTTATAAAAATCTAATGAAGCAGGAAAAGCTGTATTTACCCCGAATGAAATATCCGTAGCAATGTATTTTGAATTAGATTTCTCATTAAATGATACAGCTTTATTTCCTCGTGGAGAAATAGCAACACCCTTTTTATGATGTCCAAACACTCCATCAAAAAAGACGTACAATCCTAATTCATGTGCCTTATTTACTAAATTTCTTGCATCATCAATTGTTCCAAACTTTGGATCAATTCTAAAATAGTCCTTGCAATAATATCCAGTTGCGTCAATTCGACTATCCCCACCAGAGTCAAAAATAGGAGTAAGCCATATAGCATTAACCCCAAGAGACCCAATATAAGGAAGAGCTTTTATAATTCCCTTTAAATCACCTTTATGATTACTAGGGCCATACCCAACATTATAATCACAACTGCAGTCTCCATCCTGATATGACTCAACCATTATCTGATAAATAATTAAATCATTATATTTATCATTTATGACTGATGTTTTATTAATTTGCCGGGCATTCACATTTAAAGTTCCCAAAATAATAAGGAAAGAGGCTAAAAAATAATTTAAAATAAATTTTCTTTTCATATGCAATTCCATCTCTTTTATATGTTAATAAATTAAGTTTCACTTAAATAATAAAGGGACAAATTCTGCAAGGTAATTGCGCCAATTAGTCCATGTATGACCTCCATTGGTTTCCCTATAAACAAAATTAATATTCAGTTTATCAAGATGATTACGATATTCTAAAACAGTCTTATAGAGTGGATCGGATTTGCCAATACCGATCCAATATACTTTTACACATTGTTTAGCCTGCATTTGTAACTTACTATCTAAATCTCTATAAATAGGAAATTTACAAGTTTTTTCAAGTAACATAGCAGGGGAAAATAAACCAATATAATCAAAAGTATCGGAATAATTCGCGGAAATACAAAGAGCTTGAAAACCTCCCATTGACAAACCAGCAATAGCACGGTGCCCTTTATCTGCTATAACTCGATAATTGCTTTCTACAAATCTTATAATATCTTTAAAAGACTCTTCCATCTTTCCATTAAAAGCATCACTATCACTCAATACTGGCTTATAAAAGCCCGCATCTGATTCTCCAGGAGCAGCTCCCTTACTAACATGTCCATTAGGCATAACCATTATCATAGGTTGAGCTCTACCTTCTGCAATCAAATTATCAAGAATTTGGGATGCACGTCCCAAGGACATCCATGATTCCTCATCCCCCCCTATCCCATGAAGTAAATAAAGTACAGGATATTTATCCGAAGTATCTTCATATCCAGGAGGGGTATAAATTGTAATGCGACGAGTCATATTTAACAGTGGAGAATTATACCAACGTTTAATAACAGAACCATGTGGCACATCACTAACTTTAAATAAACGTCCCATTTTTCCAGGCACAAGAAAAATGTTAGCCAAAGTTGCAATATCACGAACAATATATACATTATTCGGATCATTGACCCTTACACTATCTACGACAAAAGAGTAGCTATACAAGTCAGAAGATAACTGAGGAGTAGTATAAGTCCAAATACCGTTACATTGTTGCGACATCTTTCTTTTTCCAAATGATCTTTCACCTGTTAACATCCAATCCCCCTGTATTTCTACATTGTGAGCATATGGAGCTTTAAGTCTAAATGTCACTGTATTATCAATATTAATTTGAGGTGAAATAATGCTAGACTTATTCCAATCAATATTTTGTTGGGAAAAAACGGTTGAACTTCCCTCAAAAACACAAATAAGCAATAAAAATAAACGATTCATATCCAAACTTATTATAATTAACATCTGATGTCAAAGGAAACAATTCATTTCGTTCTATCAAATTTTCTTATGCCAAAGCCCATTTTTTTTATGTAAAAAGACAAATCGTTCAATCTCCATTCAATGTGCTAATTTCTCATCAACTCTAACATCTAATACAACAAAAAGACTCAGCAGAAATATAAATATATCAAATATACAATCTTGCAAATGACAAAGTAACATTATATATTAACTTTGTCAATGATATCCAAGTACATAATTATGAAGTGGAGAATTATTCCATATTTTCTATTATTGCCTCTATCTGTACAGGGCCAAATAAAGAAAGACACTGTTATATTTCGTGTAATGAGCTATAACGTAGAAAACTTATTCGATTGTCAGCACGACACCTTAAAGAATGACTATGAATTTCTACCCAATTCTTTAAGACACTGGAATTATACAAAATATAAAAAGAAACTGGATAATATAGCACGGGTAATTACAGCAGTCGGAGGTTGGAACCCACCGGCATTGGTAGCCTTGTGTGAAGTGGAGAATGACAGTGTACTACGTGACCTTACACGCTATTCCATATTAAGAGAAGCAGGATACCGCTATGTCATGACGCAATCCCCTGATTTAAGAGGTATAGACGTAGCCTTACTTTACCAACGGGGATTATTTAAACTATTATTGCATCAAAGCATTCCTGTCACTTTAGGCAATCATTTCAAGAAATATCGTCCTACCAGAGACATATTACATGTTGAAGGACTATTGCTAAACCAAGACACTCTTGATGTTTTTATTGCTCATCTCCCATCAAGATCCGGGGGAGCTAAGGAATCGGAGCCATATCGATTATTGGCAGCTAAACGACTGAAGAGCGCTGTAGATAGCGTATATGCTACACGGCTACATCCGCAGATTTTAATTATGGGAGATTTCAATGATTATCCCCAAAATAAATCTATCTGCCAAATACTTCAAGCAACAGCTCCTCCAAGCGATTCTAGTAAAACAGAGCCAAACAAGCTTTATCATTTATTGGCCCGTAAAGCAGCCACACAACACAAATTCGGCAGCTATAAATTTCACGGAGAATGGGGATTACTTGATCACCTTATCGTATCCGGAACCCTTCTCCATTTCACATCCTCCTTTTATACCAACGAAAATAAAGCAAATGTCTTCCGTGCTCCTTTCCTTTTAGTAGAAGATCATAAATACGGTGGAGTAGAGCCTCTCCGTACTTATCTTGGCCCAAGATACCAAGGAGGATATAGCGATCATCTTCCCGTCTATGCTGACTTCATACTAATATATTAAGCTAATACCTAAAAGGAATGAGGGCTTTTAACGTCCTCATTCCATATAATCACCCGGCAAAAGAAATTTAATTCTACTTGCTATAATAAGCAGTAAGCATCCATACCATTTTTTCCTGTTCTTTAAGGTAATCACTCATCAAAGCTACCGTTACTTCATCACCGACTTCCGATGCCAAGGTTAATAGCTCTCTTTCTTCACTAATCAATAGTGCATAAGTACCAAGTATATTGTCAAGAGCCTCATCCGCCTTACTTATTCCATCAACTTCTTTCACCTGAGCCACTTTTAAGTAATCACTAAATTTATTAGCAGGCGTTCCACTTAGCATTAAAATACGTTCTGCTAATTCATCCACTTTTTCAGCGGCATCATTGTACATCTCATCAAATTTACTGTGCAATACAAAAAAGCCATGCCCCTTAATATTCCAATGAAACCCACGAAGATTAGTATAATAAATTTGAAAATCGGCCAATAATTGCTGTAGAGACACAATAACTTTGTTCACCTTTTCTCCTTTTAAACTGATGTAATCTAATGTTTTCATAACAATTCTATTTTTAAATGATTAAACTATTTATTTAACTTCTGTGGAGCAAAGATACCCCTAAGACAGAAGTTTACCAACTCAAAATATCTATCATAGCATAGGTGAGATCTATGATAGATAAAAACATTCAAAGGAGTTATTAAAAAAAACATCTACATTAAATGGCCACAATCAACATGCAGTTCTACTCTTCACGTAAGGCATCTACAGGTTCTATATGCATAACTTGGTAGGCAGGGTACCATATTCCGATTATAATAACAAAAGACATGACCAAATAAGTGCACACAAGTCCTATAATAAAACGAAAAGTAACAAATGGTTCCCACTTTATATCTATCAACTCAGCCACACCCATATTCAAATCAACCAATATAGCTGGTATTATAGCCAACGTCAGTAAAATCAGCCCCTCAGTGATCAAAAAGGAACGTAATCCCGCTTTGGAAGATCCCATTGCTATTCGCAATCCCATTTCAGCCCAACGATATTGAGTGCGGAACATAAAAGTACCAGAGATACCCAAAAATATATTAAAAAGAATAAAAACAGAAAGGATGCTTCGAGCCATGATATTACTTTCTTCCGGAGCTACTACAGCTTTCCTTAGAATAGAGGATGGACGAACTTCCATGAGATAAAGATTTCCAACTCTAAGACGATCAGACATGTCCAGCATAAAATTATCAGCAAAGCGAACATCATGCTCTGAATCAACACGCACACATAGTTCATAATTTAAAAAATTATCAGCATTAATATACTCTGCAATATCAGCTTCAGACAGAAGACGATAAAAGCAATAATTACTTTTAAAATACTCACTCCAACGCACCGGAGAGCAAATAGCCGTTAAAGTTGCAGATTTTACGTCTTGACCTATCTTTATTTGCTCACCGCAAGAAGCACTAATCCCCATTAATTCGTCCTTGGCATCTGCCGAAAGAACAACCGCCCCAGGGCGTAAAGCCTGCGACAAAAGTCTGTTGACTTTAAGATCGGCACTATTGTGAAATACCTCAAAGAACGAAGGAGTCACTAAATACTCTTGTGCTGTAATGCTAATAGTGTCTTTGTAATAAAGCTGTTGATAATTCATTGTACCGGAATATCCTGTAGCAGAATAAGGCTGAGCCGATTTAGACAATGATACAGCTTCAATACCAGAATAATGGCGCACCCTTTCCATAATCAGAAGCAAATCTTCACCGGTTGTTGTCTTCTTTTCAGATGGGGTAATATAACCGTCGCTATTCGAAGAAAGTTCACTCATATCAATACGATAGGTATGTGAAATATCATACCCCAAGGGCCGATGAACCACATTTCCAAGTACATAAAAATAATCGATAATAAACCACAAACAAATAGAAGCCAAAAACAGCTCCGTCCAAATCCAACCATTATTTTTACGCTCATTCCAAATAACTGTAAATAGATGTCTTATCATAACTTCTCCTCCTTATTCATTGTTGAGCGAATTGACAATTGGCACCGAAGTTACTCTCCAAGCTGGTATTGACGCACTAAGTAAATTTAGCAACAGGCAAAAAGAGAAAACTGCAATAAAGGTCGGAATATTAAAGAACGTCTCCACCGGAATAGTCACTCCTACATCCAGTCCCCAGTAGTTAGTAGAAATCAAACGATCACGTATCAGATACAAAACCCAATAAGATAAAAAAAGACCTAATATTCCTCCTATTACGGAATAAATCATATTCTCCAATAAAACTTGCACAATCAGTCCCGTTCTAGTACTCCCAAAACACCTTCTAACACCTAGTTCGCTTATTCTTTTCTTCATTCTAGACATTGTAAAACCCGAAAGATTTATAGCCGGAATAATTAATAGTATCGCAAACAAAACAAACGAAGAAAGCAGATGACCCTTAGCATCAGGATACCCAGGTCCAAAACGCCAGGTTTCAATAAGACGACTATCCGGCTGCTTATAAAAATCAACATAATAGTCCCCTAAAGCTGCATTAAAAACTTCTACCTGTTTACTCAATTCTTTGCGAATGACGGAAAAATCATGGGACGAATGCGCAAAAATCTGACATCTATATTTTCCTGTAACACCTGCAGGATCAGCTGTTGCAGCAAGGTTAGCGGAAGTATAAGGCACCCATGCTTGTGCAAAAGAATAATCCGCCATCGAAGACACATCTTCAACTACTGCGCAAACCGAATAGTTCACATAACTCAACTGGATATTTTTTCCTATCGCTGCGGCTGAAGAACCGAACAATGTTTTTGCCAGTTTTTCTCCTAAAACGACCTTCTTTATACCAGCTTCAAACTCCTCTCTCGTATAAGGTGCTCCAGATAGCAATTTAAAATGAAACATCTTCCAAAACATATCATCTGTAAATAAGACATATGCTTTTCTTCGCTCATTACTTTTGGCAACTGATACCAGTCGAGGTTGCAAAGGCGAAGTAACAACTATCGCTTCAGGAGATTTCAACGAACGAAAACAAGCTTGTATTGTCTTTAATGACAAAGACCCATTAACCAATAGATTATCATTTTCTTTATATTTCACGCCCACCCATTTCACATAAAGCGTACGATCCCTGTCGGACTCAGGTTTGATATTCATGGTATGACATCTATTGCCGATAAAGAAAGACATCAGCATTGTTATTGACAGAGCCGTACCCAAGATCGCAATTAGACCGGCATAAGGATTATCCTTGAATATATTGAAAGCTCGTTTCAAGTGCTGAATAATCATGTTCTTCCATATTAGATAAATAATTAATCTCTTTTTAAGTTTATAATACATTATCAAAAAACGAGCCAAACACGTAAATGTCTATAATACAGCAAAATACAAAAAGGACAATGCGTTCATAATTGAACATATTGTCCTCTATTATTTCAATTGCCGATTAAACAGGTATCAATATACCGAATATATTTAAGACAATGTACGTATTAAAGAATAGATAAGTATACCTAAAATAGTAATTCCCCCAACCAACACAGGGGCATTGATATGTTTCACTTTTTCCGCTCTCTTATGCCCACTTGCCCAAAGAAAAAGGCGATAAACTAAAAATGCAGCCAAAAGTCCCACTAATACACCAGCCAGAATGTCTCCCGGATAATGAACTCCAAGATAAATACGAGAATAACAGGTCAAAATAGCCCACCCCATCATAAATATTGTTAGCCATTGTTTCCGAAATAGGAACCAGATAAAGAATACTAACCCAAATGAATTGGCAGCATGGCAAGAAGGAAAGCCATAACGCCCTCCTCTATAACCATCTACAATATGGACCATTGATGAAATAGGATTCTCCAAATTAGTTGGTCGAAGTCGTTCAACCCAAGGACGTATAAGCGTGGCACCTGTTTGATCAGCTATCGTAATCGTCAAGGCCAATGCTATTAAACAAAGTAGAGTTACTCTCCACTTAAAGTTACGTATCATTACGTACCAGAAGGAGGCATACATCGGAACCCAAATGAATTTCCCGCTATAAACCTTCATAAAATAGTCCATAAACGTACAATGCGCTCCATTAATATGAAAAAACACGTCGGTGTCCACCTGGGTTACCTCATGCAAAGCATCTAAGAGTAATATCATAGTTATCTTTTAGCTATATCATCATAAATTTTCTGCAAGTAGGCTTCACCAGATAAGAGATTCTTTCTTTTCCGCTCTCCATCATCCACCGCAATCTTACCAGCCCCGCAATCAAATATCAGCCTGTTTTCAGGAGTCACCATGCCAAAAGCATCGGGTATCGTAAAAAAGGCAAAATGAGGAGCAGCAGGATTTAGTAGATCTTTACTGAAAGTAAACTGATGATGCGATAAACCCAGCTGAGCCAATAAAGTAGCAGCAATATCATGCTGTGAACCGTACACTGAAATATGTTTAGGTGAACGCACTGCCCCCCCAATCATAAGCAAAGGTATCTGATAACGTTCTACCGTTAGATTATTAATATGTTCGGGATAAGCTCCCAAATGATCAGGCACCAAGATGATAACCGTATTTTTCCATTGAGGAAGTTTTTTAAAACGCTTTACGAAATCACCTACACAACTATCCGTATAAGCAAAAGCATTTAAACGATCATTTGCCAAGCGACGATAAGGTACTTCAAAAGGTTCATGGCTACTGGATGTCTGCAACACCTTAAAGAAGGGACGGATCGGATTTACAATACCATCTCTCGTAACCTCCGTATGATTATCATGAATAACACCTTCTCCTTTAGTTGAAACTTCAGCCTTTAAATCTTGAAATAACCGGTTAAAAACAAGATGATCATGTACTCCCCATTTACTTAGACGTTCTGATACAGGAAAGTCCTCATCACAAATAATTTGGTTAAAACCAGATGACATCAGGAAAGAACGCATATTTGTAAAATCAGCATCACCGCCATAATAATATTTTGTATGATACCCCACATTCTTCAAACACTGTGCTATAGCAGGCAGCGATTGGGTTTTATGTGGATATTTCATAATACTTGTGGTAGGCTGTGCAGGATAACCACTCAAGACAGCTACCAGTCCACGATCCGTACGAAAGCTATTAGCATAAAAATTAGTGAAAAGGATACCTTCTTTGGCTAAAGAATCCAAATGAACTGCTATATTCGGCTCACCTCCTAAAGATGTCATCAACTTCGAGGAAAAACTTTCCATAATGACAAGAAGAATATTCGGCCTCGAAATTTTAAACAAGTGTGTGCGTAAAGAATCAGGAACCACCGCTGTACTATCCAAAACTGAAGGATCTACCAAATTCTTCATCAGATCATTAGCTTGAGAAGCCTTTAAGAAACGATATTGATTACCAAAATCTTCTTGTTTTGCAAGAGACTCCATCAGGCTAAAAGCAGGGTTTATAGCAGCATGATTCAACCGTTGGTTTGTACTGAAATAGACTTTTCCTGTATTCATCGTAGAAACAGTAAAGCCGCCACGAATAGGGATAAACAATAATCCAATAGCAATGAATAATCCTCCGGAAACCATCATTCTATAATAAGGCAACTTAAGACTAGACCATATCTTTCTTTGCATAAAAAAGGCAAAAGCATACAACAGAGAAGCAAAAAGCAACATTGCCAAGAGAGCGACAATCACTACTCCCCAGCTAACACTAGCTATTGCATCTTTAGGAGAAGAGAAGAAATAGAAAAGAGGAGTCGCATCTAAACGGAATCCCCAATATTCATATAAGACTAAATCGACTACAAAAATGATGGACAGAAGAATAACAATAATCAGAAAATAAATATTCCATAATTTATGCAAGAATTTAGAAAGTGTCCAAACAGAGAAGATAAAAAGAAGAGCAGGGATAACCGTTAAATAGCCTGCCAGAGCCAAGTCAAGAGGTAATCCATGCCATATAATTCGAAAAATGTCTGTTCCTGTCGTGTCTGCGTACAATGATTTATAGTAAAGAACAAACAGCGGTTTCTGAATGACAAAAATACAAACAAAATAGATATAAGTTTTTATTAATCCTATAAGCCTTTCTTTCATTATTCTTCTCTTTTTAAGACTTTACGACACAAAAATAGTTTTTTTATTCTATTTCACGCCATTCATGTTCTTAAATACGCAAAAAAAAGGCTTATAGGAAGTTAAGAGATTTATTCACTAATACGTTTGTAATCTTCCAGGAACTTTTTTAATCCCGCATCCGTAAGCGGATGATTTAACAACCCTTTAATGGCAGATAACGGACAAGTAGCAACATCAGCACCCGCATCAATGCATTGGAGAATATGGGCTGTATGACGGATAGAAGCAGCCAACACTTGCGTAGCATAACCATAGTAATGATACATCTCAACAATCTTAGCAACCAAAGCTATTCCGTCTTCACTTATATCATCCAACCGGCCCACAAACGGAGACACATAGGTAGCACCCGCTTTAGCTGCCAACAATGCCTGCCCTACAGAAAAGACCAACGTACAATTTGTTCGAATACCTTTAGAGGAGAAATATTTAATAGCTTTAATGCCATCTGCAATGCAAGGGACCTTTACCACAATATGAGGATCAAGAGCAGCAAGCTTTTCCCCTTCCCTAATCATACCATCATAATCCGTTGCAATCACTTCGGCACTTACATCTCCTTGTACAATGTGGCAAATTTCGACATAATGCTTATATTGGTTTTCAACTCCTTTAATACCTTCTTTCGCCATTAGCGAAGGATTCGTAGTCACTCCGTCGAGTACACCCAAATCATGAGCTTCCCGAATCTGATCCAAATTAGCTGTATCAATAAAAAATTTCATGGCATATTGCTTTTAATATATAGTATCCATGTAACAGCTGTATCATGTAACTTGTTCACTACAAAGTAGAAAAAGGCAGCTAGCCATTCTTTCTCAACTTCAATCTATTCGTAATAGAATCAGGCAATTCATTTTCATAATGAGTAACCATAATCATTGTTTTGTCACTACGCTGACAAAAAGCTTCGATAATTTTCTTCACCTTTCGTCGATTGTAAGTATCCAATCCGTGCAGAGGCTCATCTAAAATTAATAATTCGGGATCTTTAACGAAAGCTCTTGCAAGAAGTGTTAAACGCTGCTCGCCACTAGATAACTGTAAAAACGGGCGATCTTTTAATTCCTCAATTCCAAAAACATCCATCCACCACTTGCAGATGTCCATCTGATCGGGACGAGGACGCTTATAAAGTCCTATACTATCATGGAGTCCCGAAGCCACAATTTCAATAGCCGGAATATTTTTCATGTATGCACGATGCATTTCCGGACTGACATAACCAATATGCTTTTTTATCTCCCAGATGCTTTCTCCCGTACCCCTCTTCCGACCAAACAAACTAATATCACAAGCATAGGACTGTGGATTATCAGCACAGACAAGGCTCAGCAATGTAGACTTACCTGACCCGTTTTCACCACTTAAGGCCCACTTTTCCCCGCGCTTCACAACCCAATCTAGTTCTTTTAAGATGGTCCGGCTACCATAACGAATGCTAACCTTATTGAGCTTTATAACTTCATCGGAAGTATAGTTTGTATTACTATATGGCAAATCAATAATGCATTGCTGCAATTTTTGGAAAGGTTCCCCATCATTAAACAAGCGTAAGTTAGCAAGATAATCCGCGCGTGATATTTTTTGTCCGACCCTAAGTCCTTCCACTGGAACAACATGAGTGATAAATTCCGGAATATCGTCGACCATTGAAAGCACCAGAACAATTTGTAGTGCAGGCCGTTTACTTAAGCGTTCCAACAAATCAAACAGCAATTGACGTGTCGAGAAGTCCAATCCTATAAAAGGATTATCCATAATGAGTATCCGGGGTGCGGTAAGTAACGTTTTGGTCAGTTGAAACTTGCGCAATTCTCCACTAGATAATAAAATAATCTTTTTATCTAATAAAGGTTCTATATGAAATAACTCAAATAATTCCTTTTTTAATAGTTCATCCTTCGCTTCTCCAATCATCTCTCTGACTTCCGGTGCATCATCGCGATCTTGCGAGTTCCAACGTTGTTGATAATAATAGTTGGCATCAGCCGCTCCATACGTATCACGGAAAGCGATATATTTTATATTGTCATAAACGGTACTAGTAGAAGACGGAGAGAAATCATAAGTCAGATTACCATCTTTCAATGGATATTTGCCTGCAAGGGTATCAACCAAAAGACTTTTACCACCTCCATTAGGTCCGACAATGGCGAGATGTTCCCCTGCCGTAAAACTCAGATTAATTGGTTGTGCAAGACGAACCTGCGGATTACGTGCGACTCCGTTTCGTATTTCAATTGTGTTTTGTTGCATTCTACCTTATCTATATACTCATTGATAAATAATCAGAGCCGACTGTGCCGGCACCAATATCTCAGGACCATAAACAGTACCCAATCCCTGCTCGCTGATCACCCCGGACTTGCATACCATTGTATATTTTCCATCCGGAACTGTCAACCGAACAGGTTCTTTACGTGCATTGAAAGCTACAATGATATTTCCCCACAGATCTCCATTAGCATGATTTTTCAAACAAAAAGCAACCACGCCACCTCCATCAACCGGGAGAAATTCCAGTAACTTACGCACCATTTCAGCATTTCCCATACGAAATGCCGGATGATGTTTGCGCAAACTTATTAAACCTTTGTAATAAGTGAACACATCCATATGTTCGGCTTTCAAATGCCAATTAATCGCATTAATGGAATCGGGACTTTGAAAACTATTGTGGACGCCTTTCTTATCACGCATCATTTCCTCGCCGGCATAAATAAAAGGAATACCCTGCGATGTAAAGACTACAGTCTGCGCCAGTTCATCCAGTTTGGTAAGCTCCTCAGGAGTAATATCAGGAATGGTTGACTTCAAGCGGTCTACCAAACACATATCATCGTGACAAGAAACATAGCTAATCATTTGTGTAGGTTGATCCGCCCAGGGAACACTGCTATAATTAACCGAATCGTTTTTTACTTGTGGATGCCTGATAGCTCCTACAATACCAAACTTAAGACTTTCTTCATTTCCTGGCAAACCAGCTAAAAACGCACCCCGGTGATCGTCATTAAACGGTCCCCGCAGCGCATCACGCAATTCATCGGAAAATGCAGCAATCCCAGGCATTCTATATGTATTAACTTTCATTGCCAGTGAATCGGCAGGATATTGAGGGGGTTGTGCAGACCATCCCTCTCCGTAAATCAACACCGAAGGACTAATAGCCATAGCTTCGCGGCGTATTTCATTCATCGTTTCAATGTCATGAATCCCCATTAGGTCGAAACGAAAACCATCTACATGATATTCTTGCATCCAATACTTTACGGACTCAATCATAAACCGCCTCATCATGGGACGTTCGCTTGCCGTTTCGTTGCCGCAAGCAGAGCCATCAGCCAAGTTTCCATCGGTTTTATGTCGATAGAAATATCCCGGCACCGTTCGTTCAAAATTACTTTCCGCAGCATTAAACGTGTGATTATAAACCACATCCATCACAACACGTATTCCGGCCTTATGCAATGCCATCACCATCTGTTTGAATTCATGAATACGGCAGGCTGGATCATAAGGGTTCGTTGAATATGATCCTTCTGGAACATTATAATTCTGAGGATCATATCCCCAGTTATATTTGTTTTCTTTCAGCTTTGTTTCATCAATAGAAGCAAAATCAAACGAAGGCAGCAAATGCACATGTGTCACCCCAAGCTCTTTCAAATGATCAATTCCTGTAGAAAGTTGCTCGGGACTTTTTGTTCCTGCTTCAGTCAAGGCAAGAAATTTTCCTTTATGCTGGATTCCCGAAGACTGATCAATAGAAAAATCACGATGATGCATCTCGTAAATCACAGCATCTGCTGCAGAAGCTAATGGTAATTGATGATCGTCCGCCCATCCCGCCGGATTGGTGGTAGCCATATCTATAACAGCAGCACGTTTTCCATTTACCCCCACTGCATGAGCATTAATACCCGGTGTATCTCCCAGCCACTTACCATCAATCTTCACATTAAAAGTATAAAACTTCCCTTTCAGGTTTTTAGGAACTTTAATTGTCCATTTACCTTCCTCGGAACGTTCCATAGGTATGGTTTCATAAGCATGCCCGCCATCACCTGCATCATACAGCATCAAGCGAACTTCGTCCGCGGTAGGAGTCCATAAAGTAAAGGTAGTCACATCCGGTTTATATTCCATCTCCATTAAATTATCCGAACGGACGGGATATTCTTCATAAGAAGTATATTTCATTTTTTTCGGTCCACAGCCTGTCAATAGAGCAACAGCTATCCCCATTAAAACTAATTTATTCGATTTTACCATAACAAGAAGCATTTAAAATAACGAATAATTAAAAAAACAGCAAAACTCATGGGCAATATTTTACATTCCCCCCTATTTCATCTTCACTTATTTCTACACCTGCACTTATCTACTTTACCCCGCACCATTTTACAATAAATACCCATTTCAACCTTTTACTTTATCCGGATTTTTGGCAATATAATCCTTCCATCCATGATACCCCTTTTCCAAAGCAGGACGTCCCATTTGGAGAAAATGACAATAAGCCGCTGCCAGCCCGTCCGTAGCATCCATAAAAGTAGGCATCTCATCTTTAGAAAAATGTAATATACGCTGCAGCATATCCGCAACTTGTTCTTTAGATGCCTGTCCGTTTCCCGTAATTGCCATTTTTATTTTTAAAGGAGCATATTCTGTAATAGGAATATCACGACTAAGAGCTACAGCCATAGCCACGCCCTGGGCACGCCCCAATTTAAGCATAGATTGAACATTCTTCCCAAAGAAAGGCGCTTCAATAGCCAATTCGTCAGGTAAATAGCTTTCTATAATACTCAAAACGCGCTCATGAATATGTCGTAACTTTAAATAGTGATTCCTAAATTTCCGAAGATCAATAATTCCCATTGCAACCATCTCCGGTTTTGTTCCGCAGACACGTAATACCCCATATCCCATTATGGTTGTTCCCGGATCAATTCCCAATATGATCTTTTCTTTAACCGGTTGTATCACTCTATGACCTCCATTAAGGTAGGGAAACCCACTACTTTATCTTTAAACACCTTCAAAAGTTCATCATTTAGCTTTGAGCCTTGTTCAACATGCCAACGATGTAACAGCCCAGAATTTTCTACTTCAAACTGCAAGGAATAGCAACTACTACCTTCTTCACGATGACTCAATACCTTGGTAATACGCGGCGAACGCAGTACTCCATTTTTTTCAACTTCAACTAAATAGCATTCCTTCAGCCAAATTAAAAAATTACGCTCGAGTCCTTCCTCTACCTGATAAGTTGTATTATATATTAGCATTTTCTTAAATTCAATTTGTTTCGCAAACTTAGCAATTATTTCAGAATAATGCATTATATTTGCCCCACCAAAAAACGGAGATCTTTCGTATTCCAATACGGGGCATTAGCTCATCTGGCTAGAGCGCAACACTGGCAGTGTTGAGGTGAGCGGTTCGAGTCCGCTATGCTCCACATATTCATTATTAAACAGCTAATAATCAACCATCTCTCTTTCTAAAAATTTCTTTATTCCCCCATTCTATTCCCCCCCTGATAAAAATTATATTATCATTTTTTAACACATGATAACTACTGGCTATCAGAGGCTAAATCTCTATTTTCAGTTTAGACTATACAAGTTCTAATCATTGGAGATAAGAGTTGCCTTATATATAAGATTATTTTTTCAATCAAGGTGCAAGAGTTCTTCTTTTTATTTTTTCATCACTTACTATTTATGCACCCCTTATCTTTTCACTTCAAAGCCTTATTTATGAGAAATAAAAGGAAATCAATTATTAACAATTAAAAAGAAAAAGAATATGGAAAAAGTATTTAAAGCAATTAAGATTATTAGTTTCCTAGTAGATGCATTAGGTTTTGTTGAATATGGAAAGCAACTTATAAGCATATACTGGAAACCAAGAAATATTAGAGAATTTAAAATGAAGAACAGCCCCTATGACAAAGTATGAAAAAACTCAAGATGGGCTGATAATCATTTTTGAGGTGGCTTTATGCTGCCTTAAGAATTTAAAAAAGTTTAGGTCTCTCCTGAAAAAGAAGATAGGAAAGGCCAGAGTATATAACATTTAAAAATAGAATAAAGATGGAAACAAATTTATTAATATCACCATCTCAAAATACGATGATGGTAAGAGCTAATGATTGGAAACAAGACGTAGAAGATGCAGTTCTTATTACAGAACCAATGCAGAAACGTTCGCCATTCATTGAAGCTAACACAGAAGAGGTAACAATAGATCACCTCAAGAACGATTGTATAATACCGACTTTCGCTAAAGATAACGAGGTCTGTATATCACATCAAAGTTTTATAGAATCAGTCTATGAAGCAACAAGAGACTTTTATCATGGGGAAACAGTATGTCCTCCAGATATAAGAGTCAGTCACGTTGTAAAAGGAAGGATACCAGAAGCAATTAATAAAAGGGTAGACCAGCTACTGGAATCAGACAAGACAATGTATTATGAAAGGATGATTTTCAATATAGAGATTCCGACTATTCATCAGGAAGTAAATGGAAATCATCTAAATCTATCAATCACCGGCTGTAAAAGCTATGGGAGAGATAATTTGGGTGGAAAAATGACAGCACAGAAATTTAGTATAGCTGTCGGATTTCTCAATCTTGCTTGTACCAATCAGTGTTTATCCACTGATGGATATAAAGAAGAAGTAAAAGCAACGGGTCCATCGGATTTATATCAATTCACACTGGACTTGTTCAGCCAATATAATGTAGCAAAACATATTCACCTTATGCAATCTTTAGGTAATACGATGTTAGATGAACACCAATTTTGCCAGATCTTAGGAAGAATGAGATTATATAACTATTTGCCCCAACACCAGCAGAAAGGACTGCCAAGACTATTAATTACAGATAGCCAGATCAATAATGTGGCTAAGCAGTATATACACGATGAAAATTTTGCCGGAACTAACGGTGAGATTAGTATGTGGAAGTTCTATAACCTTATTACGGGAGCAAATAAGAATAGTTATCTCGATTCTTTTCTAAGTCGTAGTGCTAATGCGACAGAAATATCACAAGGGTTAACAGAAGCATTGAATCATAAAGATGAAGCGTATTCATGGTTTATTGAGTAACTAAGGGAGAACATGATTTGTATTATCCGAAGAGGGTATCACTAATAAAACAGTGGTATCCTCTTTTTTATTTATGGAAACTTAAAAATGAAAATAAATTATGGAAGAATTTGAATTAAAAAATAGTAGAGAATATAACGCAGCAATGGAATCGGAAAAAGCACTGAATGATATGTGTTTCGACTATAAGAAGTTTGCCGGGAGTATTAGGTACTTTCATCCGACATTACAACAGTCATTATTTAGGCTGATACGTGAGATTATTAATGTACAGGCTGACGAGAACAGATACTATGATGCCAGAAACAAAGCCTCTCATATAGTAGCGAAACTCCTGAAAGATTGTATGGAAAATGAATGTTTACCTTATATATAAAGTTATGTATCTGGAATGTACTTGTTCTCAAATCTCAATAGAGAAATGGAAACAGAAAATGAAAAATAGCCGACCTCTTAATTATAATTGGTTGGTGGGACGGATTAAGAAACAGTTACCTTTATTATATAAGGAGCTATGTTTGGAATTTTATAATCCGTGGGAAAATCAATGTCGGGTGAATGGGAATTATTATATCCTAGTTCATTCGGCAATAGAGTATTTTATCAGAAAAGAATGATAATGAGAAAGGGATTTCTTATGTATAAAGAAACACCTGAAATAATTAATTCTCATATAACTGGATTCCTGTAAGAAAGTAAAGTTTCTGACAGCTTGAAATCTCACAGGATTTCTTTTTTAATAACCATGCACCCTATCTTAAAGGTTACTGAACGAACGTTTAGTATGCGAGAAGGGTGTTAAATTAGTGTTAATATGGAACAGAAAAATTATATTGCTTATCTACGACAATCCACGGTGAAACAAGAAATATCAGGATTAGGCGTAGAGGCACAAAGAGAAATAATACACAATTATTTAAAGGATAAAAAAACACTCACTGAGTATATAGAAACAGAGAGTGGTCGTAAATCTAATAGGCCGAAACTAACAGAGGCCTTGAACGAATGTAGAAAAAACGGAGCTACACTGATTGTTGCTAAACTTGACAGGCTAAGTCGAAATGTAGCCTTCACTAGTAAATTGTTGGAATCTGATGTAGAGATTGTATTCTGTGATTTTCCGGAGGCTAACAAACTCGTATTGCATATTATTAGTAGTATTGCAGAGTATGAGGCTGGATTAATATCACAGAGAACCAAGCAATCATTACGAGCAAAGAAAGCAAGAGGGTGTAAGCTTGGTAAATCCGAAAATCTGTTAGCTAAGTTAGATCAAGCGGTGGAGAATAGCAATAGAACCAACAGGCAAAAAGCTCTTGATAATCCTAATAATAAGAGAGCCGTTGCATTGCTGAAAAGTTTGGTCAAGGAAGATCGATCCTTGTCAGAGATGGCTAGGATCTTGAATAAAGAAGGATTTGTAACAGCTCAGGGCTGCCAATTTAAAGCATCGCAGATTAGTATACTGGTGAAAAGGTATAACTTAAAATAAGGGAAGAGGAACCATAATTATAGAAATTTCATTCACTTCTAAAGATAAATATAGATTGAAAGGTTTTGTATTTATTATAGGAGTAGTAGAAAGAGTGATTGAATATAATTGTCTCTCTTGACTTTATTCAGGAACAAGATAATTACTTATGAAGAAAGGGAAACTATGTATAGTGGTTTCTCTTCTTTTTTTCTTTTTTATAGGATTAGATTGAAAGTAGAGAGTTCTGGAACGTACAGGAGCCGTTGTACATAACTTTAGAAAGTAAACGAAAGCTTGTGGAATAGAAAATCACAGAAACAATATATTTGCTTAAGGAATAAGATTGCTTTATCTTATGGATAGCCCCAAGGAGATGTTGACAATCTTCTTTTTTATTTTTCTCCGTTTGAAATCATTTAAATTCCTTATCTTTGAAGAAATAATATTCACAAATTAGAGCGTCATATTGAGAAAAAACGTATCTTTGTCATATTCAATGGGATTATCCATTGAATGTATAGAAAGCGTTTTTTGTATTTATCCTAAGAAACGAAATCGCCAATTTCAAAGATCAGAAGGATAGAGGACAATATGACGCTCATCTGTTTTCGTACATGTACTGCGGTGTAATCCTGCATCTACATATCAAAACGGCGTGAGTATTATTTCTTCTTATTCATTTCTGATTTGGCGTTTGGCGATGCCTGTTTCTTAATGAATAACAGATAAGTCCTCACGCCTTCTTGTATTTACTCATGCCGATTCCGGGGATTTGTAGGCTTAAAAAGATATGGAAGAAAGTAACTTTCTAAAAAGCCGAAGTTCTTCTCCTTGAAGAGGAAACAACTATCATGCATCATGTTATGGCCATCTGGGCTGCCAGAAGAATGAATATAATATAAATGTATATTATACTCTTTTCTTTGCTATTAATCTTTTGATTAAATGCATATGCCTTTAACTTATTTGCATTTTACATATTGAATAATTTGTTATTTGCGGAGATATAAAAGAAGGAGTTTCTTCATATTACAATATTCTGGTTATCAGAGTTTTTATTTCTTCAAGAATAACAGAAATAGTATTTCAAATAATAACTATATATAATCAGACAACATGAAAAAGGTTTTAACGTTACTATTTGCCGTCTTTTTTATTTTAGCTTGCAAGAAGGATTATAAACCTATTATGCAAGAAAGCATAAAAAAAATACAGCAAGAAGGAAATAGTATTATAGGAGTATCTTGGAACAATCATTTTATTGTTTATAAGAATAAAGACAAGTTTATAATTTATAACATTGAAAAAGAGACTAGCAAAGAGTTATTCTCAGAAGATTCCAAGATGAATTTTAAAAGCTATAGCATAGATTTTTCTCCTGATGGTACTCCTATAATAAGTAGTTGTTTCGAAGTGGACAAATTGCGGCAAGATACTCTTGATTGGGGCGATGAAATGGCCAGAGAATTAAAATTTAAGCGTCATTTTACTGCATCGTCATTATTAAAGGGAGACAGTGCATTAATACTTCAATACACAGCTTTATTTGCGTCCTCAACTTATCCAGTATATTTTTTATTCTCATTTGCAAAACCCGATACGGTTTTTCAATTATATCAGCAAAAGGAGATTGCATTTTCTTCTTATGATAGAGATAGTTTGATTGATATAAGAATAGAAGGACATCTAAATGAGCATCCATACTACCTGAATTATTTCAATAATTCAACTGCTTGGGGAAGTATGAATATTGCAGACTTGCCCTTTGTTGAATTATATTGGAAGGTGAGTATGGATGAAAATGGCACAATAGCAAAGACTAGTAACCATTTATTCATGAAAGGCTTGAGTTCTGTTGATAAAGAAAAAAAATACATGAATATACCTGTTACTGATTTGAGTAATAGAAATAAGTGTGAGGATGTATTTCAAGAAATTTACCGAAGATACATTATGGAGAAGAGAGTACGAGATAAACAAGAAGAAGACAGATTAATTGAACGTCTCCAAGAGAATGCTATCCCTATGTCTAAAATAAGTTCAGATTTTGCAAATAAGCCTGCTGCCGAAGCAAAATACTATAAAAAAGAATTGATAATAAAAGCTACAGTAAAGGATATATCTCGCTTCCACTTTTATGGTTACCGTTATAGCATTAGTTTTTATAGTTCATTACTGGATGGAGATGAAGATTATGTTGGTTATACAAATGATGATACATTTCTTAAGTTGTCACCACCTTGTCAAGTAATAATGAAAGCCAAATTATTAAATGGTACTTTAAGAGGGGAACTAACTCTTATGGATTGTATTGTATTGCTAGCGGAACAAAAATCGGAATGATTTGCTAAGAGCTATTTTATGAAAATATAAATAACTATTTAAATATGCCATTATTCAAAGTAACAATTAAGAGACAAAAGAATTCCAATAACATACGTTTAGAAAAAGGTATGTCTGTAGAAGTTGTCACAAATTCAATGAGTAATCCTGTCACAACTGATAAGGGAATACTTGTAGTCTCGGCTTTTTATCGAGTATATGGAGTGGATATCAAAAAGGCCGGGGCTTTAAATATGTGTGATTTGGAAGTAATTAGGATAAAATAAAATATTTAGATATCAATGAGTGCCAATCAAAAATTATTTGATGCTGCTATCCATTTGGTAGAAGCAATGGATAGAGTCGCTGATAAGACTCTTCCCAAAGAAATAAACGAAATCGTTAAAGAGCATGCCAAGTTAGCTATTGGAAGTAGTCTTATTCCTATTCCCGGGGTTGACATTGCAGCTTCAGCTACAAGTATATGGAGTATGTACATTAGAATAAATAAGAAAATACAAATTCCATTCTCTAAAAACGCCACAAAATCTATTGCATCAGGCATCTTCACCAATTTACTTTCATACTTTGCAGTGATGGGAGTTGGAAGCTTGCTCAAATTTATCCCTGAAATTGGAACTATCGGTGGTATTGCAATCATGGGCTTGACTTCATATGCCATGACATTAACGTCGGGATACATCTATTTGAAAGCATTGACAATGCTTTATGAAAAAGGAAAATCCAATATAGATGCAAAAGACTTAAAATCTGCTATTGATCTAATTCTCGAGAATAAAAGTGAAATAAAAGATTTTATTCAAGCTGCTAAAGATTCATATAAATCAGAATCAAAGAAGCTACATTAACATATGCCTTTCACGCATACTAATATTTCGCACTGACAGTAAACGACAAAAGTCTATCAAGAATTAATGCCTGAAACTGACACTATGCGTGCATCGTCTGTACCCACACAAATACGCCAAACCTTTTATGACACTTTGCCAGCCAACTTCGACCGTCAAACCTATTTATCTATTGCAAAGCAATTAAAAATCGTTGATAAAACAGCAGATAAATACATAAAAGCGTTTTGCGAAAAGCAAACAATCATCCACGAAGCACACGGCAAATACAGTAAAAACAACAAATAAAGAAAGTATCTTACTTTGTGTAAAAAGTTCAAGCACTTAATTTTTATTTGCAGAAAAATGTTAATAACTTCTTGCTAATGCTATGATTTTATTTTCCGATATTTTTCTATCTTTGTCATATTCTGACAATTCAAGAAAATATAAATCTAAAATAGCGCAATATGTTATTTGGAAACAAAATCAAACAGTTACGAGTAGAGAAAAAGTTGTTTCAACAACAGCTTGCAGCAGCGTTGGAAATAGATACGCCTATGTATAGCAAAATTGAGACCGGAAGTCGTATGGCAAAACGCACACAGGTGGTTGCCCTCGCAAAACTTTTATCGACCGACAAAGACGAACTTTTAACCCTTTGGCTTGCCGACCAAATAATCAACATCGTAAAAGATGAAAAGAAATTAGCTGATAGAGCATTGGATATGGCAAAGGATAATTTTATGAAATAATCTATGAATAGTTTGATTGAGGTAATAGAACAATTAATAGCAAAAAAAGCGGAAGGCGGGTTTTGGGATTATAAAAGGTGTTGGTACGAAAATAACAAATTTATAAACAATTTAATATTACAACAAGATTATAAATGCACAAAATTCTTTCCACAAATTTTTAATAAATGGAAAGATGAGTTTATGATTAACTAATATATGTTAAACGAAGATTACTATAAAACATTGATGAACAAATATTCAATTCCGGAGGATTGCAATAAATTAGTTTGTCTTTCTGCTGCTATTATGCTTGATAATTATAGAGGCAGAAATGTTTATTTTAATTTTCCGATTAATTACGATTTTGCAAATATTTTGAACTTGCTGTATGAATCTCTATCAAAATATATTTTTCAAAAATTTCCTGATTTTCCACCTGAAACTTGTAAAACTTATAAAAGAATAGGTGGCTCTAAAAAAGAAATTTATGTTATTGAAAGAATATATGGAAATACTGTATATCTAAAACAGAACACTGATACATACACGATAAAATACAATAATTTCATTAAGAAGTATATTCCCATTCAACAAAACGCTCAAAAAGGTGCACTGATGAATGTTCAAAGATATTTTTCTAAAATTAATGAATATGAATTTTTACCTACATACTTTTCCAAGAAAATAGTTTTTGTTGCCGGACAAACAATGTGGAATAAGCTAAATAATAAAAAGAATATTCCTTCAATTTACTTGCCAAGCACAAGAGACGGTGAGCAAAATTCAATAAAATCCATTCCTGCTTTAGAAGATTGTATTACTTATGTAACTCCAAGATATGGCGTTTGTTATGAAGAATTATTAAAAAAGGGGATTTTAATTGATACAATTGTCCTTTGTGATACGGACTTAAATAGCATTATACAAATTATTCAGGATCAACATAAATACAAGTTTAACTTCATCGTGCTTTCCAATGAGAACAAAACTCAAAAATTAAATAATCTTATTTATTGGAGTTGGAAAAATGAAGAGATTGAATTTATAGAGCAAACAACAGATAATGCAATAGAAATTATTAAAATAGATGATAATAATTTTTCAAAATTATTTGAAGATTTTGAAAAGTCAAAAGTATATGTATCAACACTTGAACTTCCCATTAAATTAAACAATTATAGCTATTATGCTCGTTTGGCATTAAATGCTATTCAAGAAGATAGTTTCGACTATGCGCTTTATCGTCTTCGAATGGATAAAGAATTAGAGAGAAATGAGGGAGGTTATGATATGGATTATTTAGGAGAAAATAATCCAAAATTAGCATTGAAAGCATTAATAAACTATTTAAAAAGTGCTGAACATAAAATCAATAAAATAAAACAGTTATGGAATAACTCAAATGGAAAATTATTTATAATAGCAGATAGAGAAGATGTTGATTTTTTTAAAAAACAACTGAAAACTACAAAGAATATAATTACATACATAGATTTAAAAAAGCAAATTAAAAGTGGCACAATCCAAAGTAAGACATTGCTTTTCTATTCTTTTGATGGGACAAAAAAAGAATTTGATTTTATAAATTCATTACCGAACAGTATCAAATTACTCTTATATCAACAAGAACTTGAACTATATATTAATCAGTTGCAGAATCATAATGCAAACATTGAAAATGAATTAATGAGTGAAGATAGGTTTTTGTTGAGTAAAGTTAAATACGAACCGATAATAGAACCTCCAATAAAGATTAGCCCCACATTAGAAGAAATCATTTTTAAACTTGATGAACGTTCACAAAAAGCCTATGATGGCTATAAGGAAGAATGCGAAAGTCTTTTAGATGATTCTGATGAGCAAATTACTTACCAAATAACCTTGTCAAACGGCAATATATTTGAATTGGGAAATAGCGAAACTGTTTTTAATTCAAAAGGTTCATTAATTAAGTCATATCGTTTAAAAACAGGAGATAAAGTCCGTATATATCCAAGGGAACAGCTGGCTGAAAATCTTTTACAAATAGCTATTGAAGTTGAGCCGGATAAATTTGGGGAGATAGATAAACATTCTCAATATTGGCAGGAGATATTAAAGGTTTGTGATAATTTGTTTCCCGATAGAGAAACATTATACGGTAAATTAAAAAGTTATGGATTGAGAGTTTTACCTACAACTGTTGATGCTTATTTCAATGGTAAAAGAAAATTCCCGATGTTTAATTCTGATTTACGTGCAGTTTGCTCATTAGCAGATGAAGTTATGCCTGACGGTAATTTTGTACAAGAAATGTTGCCTTTAATCAAAAAATCAAAACGTCTGTACAATAGCACTATGATTGCTTTAGGACGAGGAATTAAACAAGAATTAAAACAGTTTCTCCAAGAAGAAACATTAGGAGATATCTTACAAAAAAAGAATTTTACAATTGAGACGCTAAAGAAGTTTTTAGAGGAACAAATGCCATTATTAACTATAATGAAAATAGAGGAGGTCAGAAATGAGCAATAGAGACGAAGTCATTTTAAGAGTTCAAAAAGAATTAGTCGGACCTGGTTCTGATTTATTTGGATGTTCAGACAAAATTAATTTCTCCGATGAAGTTATTGCTGATAAACCTCTTCTTAGATATTATTCAGGTATTCTATATCCTAAACAATTGGCAATTGTTGACAATGCGATTGAAGATGACGATGAAAGCGATGAAACTCCTGTTGATTTAGCACAAGAAAATATTCTTGTAGAAGAGAATAATAATGAAAATAATACTGCTCTACCTAAGGAAGATAGCAAAGATGAGGTTCACTATTCTGCAAACACATTTTTTCCTTCTCAATATGGGATATCATTTGTAGTTTCTAAAGAATGTCCTGAAATTAAAATATCCCTTTCTTTTGGTAATTATAAAAAGGCAAAAGCAAAAGACATAACATTATTTTATGATGGTGATAGCATTTCTCTACTTGAAGATTTTGGCTTACTACAATTTATTGAATATAATTCAGAAAAAAAAATTCTAATATTACCAAAAGAACTTGATAAAACAAGCAAAATAGTAAGAACGGAATGCTTGAATGCCTTGGGAAAAGACCATAGAGATAGTGATTTATATAAAACTTTGAGAAAACTTTTTTTTAAAGATAAATATAAACGTTACGACAATAAAATAGAAACGATTATTTCTATTGAGACAATCAAAGCCGCTGAAAATTGTCATTATAAAATTTTATTGTCTAAATTAAAGGATGTCAATAGTGATTTTTGGTGGTCAAGTAAAAAAGAATCTTTAAAAGATAATTTATGGTTGCATATTAAACTATATAATCAAAACAATAAGACCTATGTCATCAAAGTGTTCATTGAAAATACATTATTGTTTCCGCGTACGAAATTTTCAATTGCAAAAGAAAGTTTAAATCAGGTATGTTTGTTTCAAACTAAAATAAAAATTGAGACACCTTTTCTACAACCATTTAATGACTATAAAAGCAATCTTTATAAATCCCAAGAAGATCGGATGCTGGATTTTCTATATCGTGAAAAACTATCATACGGCGTTGGACATAATACGGCTTGTACGTGGGAAAACAGTGAAGATGATATTAAAAAACCTCAATGGATTAGTTCAACGTTTTTACCCCAATATGATGTAAAAAGTCAAAGTACTGAGATTTCAAGCATTGATAAGAAATGTTTGGAGATTAAAGAATTATCAGAGTTTAATCAGAATAAAGAGCAAATTATTTCAAATCTAAATAAATTGTCAACAGCCTATTTGGATTGGATTAATTCCGAGAATACCGAGGTTGAAAAATTCAATGAGTCCGATAAAGAATTGGGGAATGACAATATTAAAAAATGTAGAAAAATTTACTCTCGAATGCAAAAGGGAATAGAATTATTAAATACTAATTCTATGGCTTTTCGTGCATTTCAATTGGCAAACACAGCTATTTATTTACAAATGTTTCAAAACCAATGGCATTTTAGCAAACAAAAAGATGGTTTTGAAGCTTATGAAAGGACTGAAGAGCCTCAATTTCCTTATTGGGATTATGCAACTATAGAATATCCTGATGCCACAAAAACGCCCAGTTGGCGTCCTTTTCAATTAGCATTTATTTTACAATGCTTGCCATCATTTATAGATGAAAACTCACCGGATAGAGATTTAGTTGATTTGTTGTATTTTCCTACAGGTGGTGGAAAGACCGAAGCCTATTTGGCTCTATCTGCCTTTTTGATATTTTGGAGACGAATAAAATATCCTCAAACTTATGGTGGTGTCAATATAATTATTCGGTATACTTTGCGTTTGCTTTCAGCCCAACAATTTGAAAGAGCTACGAAACTCGTTTTGGCCTGTGAATTTATCCGTAAAAATCACATCGATTTAGGAAATGATAAAATAACGATTGGATTTTGGGTCGGAGATTCAACAATACCTAATAAAATAAGCGTTGCAAATGACAAACTTAAAAAGACACAAGATAGATTAAATGCTAATAGATATTCTATAAATCCATTTCAAATCTCTAATTGTCAATGGTGCAATACCAAAATAATTGGAAGGGTGCAAAAAGACAATTTACCGCAAATTGGGCATCGAATTCATCAAAATAAATTACAAAGTTTTTGTCTAAATGATAATTGCTGTTTTTCAGAAAATGATGGAGGACTTCCAATTGTATTAATTGATGAGGATATTTATCAAAATCCACCAACTATCTTATTTGCTACTGTCGATAAATTTGCTCAATTGGCCTGGAAAGCTGAAGCGACCAATCTATTTAATTACAAGAACAATAGAAAACCGGAATTAATAATACAAGATGAATTACATTTACTCAACGGCCCTTTGGGTAGTTTGGTTGGTTTATTCGAGAATATCGTTTTATCTTTATGTACAACAGAGGACCAAAAACCTAAAATTATTGCATCAACAGCTACTGTAAAAAATGTTGATAGCCAGGTCAAAGGTTTATACAATTGTTCTGTACAAATTTTTCCACAGAATGCAACAAATGCAGACAATTCCTTTTTTTCAAAAACATTAACTGGCAGCAAAAGAAGATACGTTGGTGTTTTACCTACAGGCAAAACGCAAACAATAACAAATCTAAGATTAAATGCAGCTTTGTTTTTTGCTCGAATAAGTTTATGGAAGGAAAAGAGTAGTGTCGCTGATATTGACCAGTTTTGGACTATTCTTTCTTATTTCAAAAGTTTGAAACATATTGGCAGATTTGCCAATAAAATAACGGCTGAATTAATCCCTGAAATTAAACAATTACAGGTTCGGTATTTATTGAATCAATATCCATACAATTTAAATTACAACAAATTGCCATATTATCCCCATAATTTGGAGCTTACGAGCCGAATAGCAAATGAAAAAATCAAAAAGAATTTAGACAAATTAAACATCTCATTTGATGGAGATTGGGGAAAATATCAGTCAGTTGATTTAGTCTTAGCAACTAATATGATTAGTGTAGGTTTGGACGTTGGACGATTGAACTTAATGCTTATTAATGGTATGCCACCGAATACCGCAGAATATATTCAAGCAAGTAGTCGTGTTGCACGTAAAACTGATGGTATCGTTTTTACTCTTTTTGACCCGAACAATACCAGAGACCTTTCTTATTTTGAAGATTTTGTTCTATTTCATAAAACATTTTACAAGCAAGTTGAACCCATTAGTGTAACACCTTTTGCTGAAAACGCATTAGATAAATTACTTTTCACTTCAATGGTGGCATATTTTAGACATAAAATGGGATATACTTCCAACAATATGGCAACTGCTTTGAACATAAATAATAATAAACAGAAACTTATAGAAAATTTGAAATTGATTTTCAATCAGAGCTCTTTTGCAGACGATGATGATAAACGATTAATCTCATCATTTATAGAAATTTTATGTCAAGAATGGGAGTATAAAATTCAGGGCTGCTCAAATTTGTTCTTCTATGGAAATAGACACGGTAATCAACATATTCAGAACTTATTAAAACCAATTCAAGAAAGAATTAATGCGGATGATAAACTTATTGCGATGCAATCAATGAGAAGTGTTGAACCAAGTGTAAATATTAAAATAAATCGATATTAGAATTATGGCAGAAAAAATTAATCACGGAAGGAGTAAAATGATTTCTGCTTATGGTGGAGTTGGCTCAATTATTGATTCCCCTGATGCTTCAATCATTATCGAAACTTTTGATAAATGGGGATACCCTGATTATTACGACCAGAAAATTAATAAGTATATCATTTTGGATGATAGATTAGTCAGCCGATTACGTTTTCGTTTTCCCAAGTTAAAGCATCTCGTCAGTATTCCTGTTGAAGAAGACAGTTGGAAAACGGATGTTCGGCCACAAGCTAATTATTTTCCAAAATGGTTTTATTGCCCACGTTGTCATCGCTTTATGCACCTTAAAGACTGGAAAGCACATTGGCAAGGAAATGAAGACTTTGACTTACAATGCTTTAATCCTGAATGTAAAGGAGAACATTTGGAACAAGTACGTTTTGTAATGACTTGTGATGATGGTCATATTCAAGATTTACCTTGGCAATATTGGAATAATCGTCGTCCTGTTAATCAAAATACAGATGATAAGGAAAAACAGAAAGAAGAAGATGATGGTGATGAGAACAAACAAGAAAGTGAGACCAAAATAAATCTCATATACGAAAAATGTTGTTCAAATCAGGAATTGTATTATAAAATAAGTAATGAAAATACTGATTTATCAGGTATTCATATTGAATGTAAGAATTGTCATAAATCAGCTACATTAAAAAGTATTTTTAATTTTTCACAAAAATGTAGTGGAAGAAAATATTGGCTTGGTTATCAAAATGGAGAATACTCTTTTGATTCTTGTGATAAAAAAGCAATGGTAAAAATCAAAACAAGTAATAGCATCTACTACGCAAATACTTTAAGCAGTCTCTGGATACCCGAAAAACAAATATTACATCTTACTCCACAGATTAGAACAGAAATTGATTCAATTGTCAATGATCCTGATTTCGAACATCGGGATTTAGAAAAATTTGCAAGAAGAGCCAAAATCGCAATCGAAATAATAAATCAGTATCTTGATGGGAATGTAGAGAGTTATATTCCTGATGAAGTTTATCGTCAAGCTGAGTATGATTATTTTATAAACAAACAACCGCCAGAAGATAAAAGCATTAGATTTAGATTGATTCAAGTTAAAGACCAATTAAATGGTTTTGAAAAATTAGTAAAAATAGATCGACTAAAGAAAATAACCGTACAAACATCCTTCACGCGAAACGACCCTATTGATACCGATAGCATTTTAATTAGTGATACCGGATATGAATATAAAGTTAAAAGACAATCTTTATCAAAAAATGGTTACGAAACCAGAATTTTACCTGCAATAGAAAATTATGGAGAGGGAATATTGTTTGTATTAGATGAACAAAAATTGAAATCTTGGGAAATTAATGATGACGTAACACAGAGAATAAAAACAATTCAGAAACACGCTGAAGATTCTGATTGGCAATTTCATAAAATAGAAGCAAAAAGATTAACTCCAAGAAAGATGCTCATTCACACCTTATCTCATTTATTAATTAGAGAATTTGAATATCTTGTTGGATATCCAATGTCGTCAATGCAAGAACGTTTATATGTAAGTGAACAAATGAATGGGTTCTTAATATCTGCCTATGATGGAACCGATGGATATTTGGGAGGCTTGACTAAATTATGTAATAACCTGAGTATTTTGCAAGATATTATTAATAGTGCTTTGGAGCGTGCAAAAAATTGCTCAATTGACCCAATTTGTTATGAAAGTGAAGGACAGGGAGTTGCCCAATTAAATTTAGCGGCTTGTCATTCTTGTACATTAATTACAGATACCAGTTGTGAAATGAGTAATTTGTTTTTAGATAGACGATTAGTTATTGACGAAAAATTTGGTTACTTTAAATAAAAAATTATGCCCGAAACTCAAAACATAGAATACATTATATGGACAGTGTCTTGAAAAAGGGATGCTATCCAATAAATCGTGTCAATTGGAGTTCTATTTAGCGGTTTTTTCACAGATAACTGTACTTTATCGGATGCGTAAATTAGTTTTATTTTTTTTACGAATTTACCATCTATTTTGAAATTAAATCTAGAACTTTATCGACATCATTTTTATAGCTAATATCCTTAAATAATATATCAAAAATGTCAACTTCCCTTTTTTAGGACGGTTATTAATTAGACTGCTTGGTTAATAATATTATTATCTGTTTCATACTTTTTTCTGTATTCATTGGGTGACATGTCACCCAATGAATGGTGCGGACGAGACTCATTATAGTCTTCCATCCATTTCTCCGTTATTTCCCTAACATCAGTTAAGGTTCTAAAGATATATGCATCTAATACTCCTCTTCTAAAGCTACCATTAAAACGCTCTACATAACTATTTTGTGTAGGACATCCCGGCTGGGTATATTTAATTGTTATATCATTAGCTTTGCACCAATCCTGGAATTTATTTGAAATAAACTCAGGTCCATTATCACATCTTATAGCTTCAGGTTTTCCCTTAAGCCATATTACCTTCTCCAATATTCTTATAACACGCTCTGCAGGCATTGAGATTGATATCTCTTGAGCTATGGCAGAACGATCAAAATCATCCAATATATTCAATATACGAAACTTACGACCGCATTCCAAACTATCACTTACAAAGTCCATAGACCAAGTTTGATTGGGAAGATCTGGAGTCACAAGAGGCAGCTTAACTCTTGCTGGCAATCGCTTCTTTAGCTTTGAGCGCTTATTAAACTTCATCTGTTTATAAACCCTATACACTCGTTTATGATTCCACTTTTTGCCATCCCGACGTAATCTTGAATAGATCTTCCAGAATCCATCGCCAAATTCTGAGGCTTTTCTTATGGAATCAATAACCTCATTATCATCCTTCTTTTCCACATAATAGAAATAAGAACGATGAATAGACATTAACCCGCATGCCCGAGTGGTGCTGATATGGTAATCCGCTTTTATTGCTACTACAACATCTTTCTTTACCTCGGGCTCTATAACTTTTTTTCGATAACATCCTTTAAGATCTTGTTGTCTAAAGCTAAATCAGCATACATTTGTTTTAGGCGCCGATTTTCTTCTTCAAGCTCTTTTAAACGCTTTATATGGCTTGAATCCATACCACTATATTTCGATCGCCAATTATAAAGAGTTGCACGAGATATGCAATATTCACGGCAGATTATATCAGCAGATATACCACTATCAATTTGATTGACAGCCTTTACGATTTCATTCTCACTGTGTCTCGACTTTTTCATCTTTAATTCCTCCTCGACAAATTTAATAAGATTTGTCTAATTAAAAACTGTCCGAATTAAAGGGAAGCATACAAAAATTTTATTTATATATGCTAATTCTCTTTTGTGGTGTTTCTTGTCTTGCTTGAAAATATTGTAGAATCCCATTAGTAATTTCATTTGATGTTCTCTAACTGTAGATGAATACTCAGTTTCTTTTTCTTTTCGAAATTGATTAATATGTATCTTTTTGAATATTTCGAAGCATGCATTGGGATACTCATGACTATATTTTAATAGATATTTAAGGACGTAGTATTTGTTGGAATTAAAGGATTTTGAACTAATATATTTCTTTGTGAATGGATATAAGTCAAGGAATGCTACCATTTGTTTTTCGTAGTGCAGAAAACAGCAATCGTATTGGTATGAAATATGTTCATCTACATAGTTTAAATATTTATTCAAAATAAATAGAGCTCTTTCCCCTTTGGGGTCTTCTTTTAAATAAAAATTGGTTATAGCACGACGAATTACTTCTGCAATGCATTTTGGATCTCTATCAATATAGTCAAATAAAATTAATCCTGCATTTGGATAGTTTCTTACCCATGCAAAGTAAAGCATTGCTGAAATGTTTTGTCTAAATGTATCGTCTTTAATTTCTTTTGCTTTAATTAAATAGGATTTTAAACGAGAGAAGTCATAATTGGCATAATATTGACCAGAATTAAATGAGTAAATAAATAATTCATTAGATGCATTTGCCGTAATTGATAGAAATAATGAAAATGCTCTCTCGATATTGTATACATTTAAATTAGCCATCTCGTAAAGGACAGATGCTAAAATATCGTCATTTGCATTCTGAACAACTCTTTCCATCGTTCTTAAAACCAACTCCCCATACTTTTTCATATTTAAGCAATACAACGCATTTATTGCAGAGCCCCGTACTGAATTTATTGCCGAACTATATAAATCTCGATTATTTCCTTTTCTAGGATTGGAATATGATAGTGCCAAATTAATAGCAAAGTCAATTATAGTTTGGTCATCTATTCCTTTTATAAATAACTCCCGTAAACTCTGTGTTATGTAGAAAAGATTATCATTAGAATAGCGTTTATTTGTTATTGCTGATACAAAAATATTTCTTAATGTGTCATTTGGCAAGTTTGATTTCCCAAAAGCATATAAGGCTTGAGCAATATAGAAATTATGAACATTTTTATCGCCAATCATTTTGCGTATTAAGTTAACAAAACGATCAGGCTGATTTTTTATTTCTTCTTCTAACCTCTGAGCGTGTTGCTGCCTCCCACCTGTAAAATCATAGGAATCTTTATCTTCTGCATATTTGACGAATGATATCAGCCATTGTTTATCTGTCATTTTTGCGTATGCATCGTATTTGATCGGCGAAGCAATACCTCCCATACGAAAATGACTGCTGTATAAATAATCAAAGGGCTCTACTTCAGGGAATTTCCTATTAAGTTCTTGATATGTCTTTCTTGCTTCTGGTATTGAATTTATATAATCAATGGGGAGTGCTTTCAAAAATATGTAAGTAGTGCGGCCATACGAAGAATAGAAAAGATTTCTTCCTTCTTTATCGCTATGTGTTAATTTTCCTTGATTTTTTAGAGATAAGATCATATCCAAGATAGATTTCTTGTTTTTTTTGCAAAATATTGGAAACCAAAGCTGAATAAGTCGAAATAAATCTCCTTGCAATTCTCCACGGTCTGTAATCTGATTTATTTGATGCATCCGTTTAATGATAGATATAACCACAGCCTCTTTATTTGAATCGGGCTGATCCAACACACACAATACAATTTTTAGGATAGAATGGTATCTGGATGTATAATGAGTTCTCACGAAATCGTCATAAAAAGCGGAATTCTTAGATTGAATTTCTTTTATCCAGCGAATGAGCTTTGCATAAATCTTTTCCTTATCTGTATGGTAATCGTTTCTGTCTTTTATTATACTGAATAAATTAAATAATCCATCAGGAATTAATAACTTATCTTCTTCGCTACTCCACAAGTGCTCTTGGCTTTTTATGGCTGAAAGAATTTTATCAAATAGGAATGTTATAGATTCTTCGGGAGCAATCTTATTTATTAGATCTAGGAGTTCCTTTATCTCATTCCAATCACCTTTATGGCGCCCTTCCTCTCTTTCTAAAATTCTATCATATATATTTTCTGAGATCTCTTTTATTACAAAATCCACATTTGTAAGAGCCATATTTTCAAGTATATGATAATATGAAAATAAATCGAGGGAATCTTTACAATAGACGAATAGATCGTATGCTAATGAATTTGTCCAGTCTTGATTAAAATACAAAATTCTACCCACGACCTGTTTCTTTTCTTCGAGCTCAAGGGATGATAAAAAGGTTAAAATATTGTCGGTATTTGATTGTAAGTTTCTCCGTAAAAGGAGTGTAGCCATGTTAAGCGATTTGTTTTTCTTCGTTTTAAATGGTAAGTAATCGTTATAAATTGGCCAACGCAAAATCCACTGAGAGAATCTTGTTTTCTTTTCAAAGAATATATCCATATTTGTAGGCTTTAATTCATATAGTTTTTTTAATAGACCTTCTTGAATTAGCCAATTAGTCCAACCCTTGGAATTTAAACTGTCAATGAAAATATTGTAATTATTTCTCTTCTTTAAAAGTTGTGATGCAATTTGTTTTTCATCACCTAAAGGGTTTTCGACATTTGATAATAGCGAAATTACCAATGATTTTATATGAAACCTTATTTTTTTTGATTGTAGTATATATTTCGTTACGCGCATATATTCATTTCTATCGGATGTAGAGAGATAAGAAATGATCATTTTTAGTCCAGACCGACTTTCTAATGATTGTTTATTTTCTTTTATATATTCAATGAGATTACCCTTTTCTTCAATAAATTTTTTAGCAAAAAGATAGTCATAAAATGACTGATGGAAAAAGCGCAATGATTTATCTTTTTCTTCTATGACAATCCCTTTACTTTTCAAAAAAGTGAATTCGTTTGGATAATCATCGACAATATTAGCAGATAAAACTGTAATCGTTTGTTGCACATATTGTTTCTCAACTATTTTGTACAGAAATTCTTTCAGCTTGTTTTTATCAATCTTAGGATTTTGCATAAGCTGTTTCCACAATTCAACATATAAATCCTGAAAGGTTTTAATTTCATGGACTTTTGTTTCATTATTGTAAATTCGACAAAATAGATCCAAGTTATTAGGATTTTTTAGTAGAGAAAATAAAGTGTTTGTCAAGTCTCCTTTTGCCAATTCTAATTTGGACAAGATGTTCTCCACATCCTCATCATGAAGTTCACTTACTTGAATTGTTTTATTGTTTTTGTAGGCATGGAATGAAAGGTCATAGTTTAAATCATACTCTCGGATAGAGACAATCACTCTAATATTACAACAGTTCTTTAACGATTCAATAAGTTGGATATAAGTATTTACATAGTCCCGATTGGATGATAGATATTGAGAAAGAGCATCCAATTGATCAATCAAAACAACTGTTTTTCCGACATTTTTAGAAACTTCGATGATTGATTTAATAATGGGATGAGTTAAATTAATTTTCGTTGTAAGATCATCCAGATTATTTGCAATTAAGGCATCTGACTTGAGGCCAAGAACTGGAATGTCTTCTTTAGCCAGCAATTCATATAGATCCCGAAGTATCGTAGTCTTGCCACATCCTGCATTGCCTGAAAGGAAGAGAATATTCTTGTTTTTTTCTTCTGAAGTAGTTGGTAATGGTGATTTTATCCAACTAAGCAGATCTGTGATTTCCTTACGTTTTATATTAGAATTAGGAAGATTGCCAAAATAGTTTTTGCACCCGTAAAGCGTAAACGAAGCATTTTCTAATTCTACCAATAATTCAGGATTATAAATAGAATGTGGTTTAGTTAGTTCTTCTAATGTTTCTTTTATAGGTTCTAATGCTGTAGTCTCAATTACTGTTTTAGTTTCAAAATATTTACTATTCAGATTTTTATTGTGCTCATAAGATAACCTTCTGTCTAACTCAGTACCTATTATTGGAATAATTTTGATGCTTGACAGTATTCCATATAATTGATTCTTTACTTCAGTAAGATCAATTGTACTGAGCGTTTTATTTTCTTGGATTATTTTGTTTATCCATTTTTCTAAGTCTGCCTCTTGTAGGATTCTGTTTGGGAAGTTTTTTAAGAATTGTATTGCTTGGTTATTAAATCCACTTGACCCCACAAAATGGTACTCAAACGTATTAATGTCAGGTATAAAATAAGGATTTATAATTGAGTATAGGCAGAATTTTATAATCTCTCTTGCAGATTGAGGCTTAGTTAAGCTTTGGTTATATCGTTTGCATTGTATCACTCCGACACTATTGCCATTTCTATATAGGATACAATCTCGTCCTTGTTCTTTATTTCCATCTAAAAGCTCAACACTATCAAATTTATCACCAAAGACTTTATTTTGAATATCTTGACAATAGATATCTTTAACAAATTCCTCAAATCTTCGATCATTGAGTACTAAATGATATGCTATAGGCTGATTAGCTAAAATTGGCATATTTGTTTCCTGTATTTAAATTTTATAATAATGAAAGATCTCTGTCAAATAACTCTGTAATATACGTTATTTTATTGTAGTAGTAAATAATGTGTCAATCAGAGATTAAGATACATTAGCATATTATCAAGAAATAGCAGCTGCATTTATTCTAAGTTTTCTGCTAATCATTTCCTTTTGTGACATTTATTTATATTATGGGTGCTAATTTTCTCAGCTCTTCAATCTAATTATTGATGCTTTTGCAAATGTATTAATTTGTTCTACATTTTCCAATATAATACGATTGTTTTAGTTTCAACAAATATGCAAAAGGCTATAGTTAGAACAAACAGCTTTTCGCCTACTTCCCTACAATGAAAAGAGCTCTTCTTATCCCATGGGATGACATGACTTGGTCGTGATGCTCGGATAGGTACAAGATCATCCGATATTAGCAAATTTTCTTTTTTAATGTTTTGCCTGTCTGGTTGCAGAAAATATTTTTGCACAATAATTAAGAGATTAAATCTGATAGAGAGAAATATTGAAATTATTGGTACACAATAGAAATATATTCGTTTTCAGCAGGGAACCAATCGGATGTTAGCTAAGTCAATTTAATGTCTTCAGCTAGAGTAGATGAATTACTTTCACGCATAGCTTGGCTTAACTGCTCATTTTGGGGTTGGAGAAGTGATGAGCAGAGGTCGTTTTATATTTTATCAATTGTCTTTGTTTGAATAAGTTCTTTCTAGAGCAAGCAGGCCGAACTTGGAATAGCTCATGATACGGTGGCTTGCATCCATATCTTAGTTTAATTTTAAAAAAATATACAGTTTTAAGATCCAAATAATTCATCATGATTTTTTTTTTTTAATTTTGTCATCAAATCTATTTATTATGAGCAATTCAGATGGTAAAATAGGTGGTGTAACCATCGCAAACATGAGAGAAGTTGAGCGAGCTTTAGTTCAAAAAGGAATATGCAGTCAGCTCTACCTTAGGCAATGTATAGCCAAGTTGATCGGTAATAAATTGGAGGTAAGCGAGCGTACCGTGCAAATTGCCATTAAAAATCTTAAGGAAAGGTATGGTGATAAAAATAAGATAATTAAAAGTCAGGGTTTTGGGCAATCGGGTCCCAATTATCAACTTGATAATCTGTCTTATTTATGTTATCCTGAAGTAATTTGTAATGATAGAGACAGGGAGGTGATGAGGATGTTGCTTCAAATCGCTTCTCTTCATAACATGCCAATCCGAGAATTTATAGATAAGATAAAGAATAACCTTGAGGATGGTGCCGATATTGTAAATGCTGTTTCCATTGAAAAAGAACCTTTTTTGGGGTTTAGGTGCATGTTTAGTGATATATTTAGGGCGATATTCGAGAAGAAGATTCTAAAGATTGAATATACACCAGCAAATAAATCAGGAAAAGAGCAAATTGTGAGTCCTCTGATGCTCAAAAATTTCAATGAGCGATGGTATCTTATCGGGCATGTTCATGAATTGAATTCGTTTGATTGGACTATATTTCCACTTGACCATATTCATACAATAAGTCAATATTACGGCGATAAAAGTTATTGGTTAATACCCCTTTCACAAATAAACGAATATTATGATAAGGTTATTGGTTATCAAGTCCCAACTGAATGTGTTAAGGGTAGTAGTAAAGATAACCCTAAGCGGTTTTTGAGGGCGAAGGACCTTATCACAACTCAAATAGTATTTCGAGTAAATGAGCCGCATACTTATGAGTTCATCAAGCGTAAACCATTGCACCTTTCACAGACATTCAATGACAGTACTCAAGAAATTCAATTGAATGTAGTAGAGAATGATACACTGTATAAGCGTCTTCTCGAATTTGGGTCCGAGATAACTATACTTTCTCCAGAGATTGTTCAAGAGACACTCATTACAAAAGCTAAAGCCATTTACTATAATCTCACAAATCCGCAGTTGGATTGCGTTTTGATATTGTAACTTTGCAGCAGTAAAAAAACTATAAAATGACTCTACTCGAATTAGCAAAACATAAGAGCATCACAATCCAAAAGTTGTGTTCTTTCGCCGAGAAAGCACTCGGGGTTAAGATGCCTGTACAGCATGGATTTCAGGTTCCTGATTCCATTGTCCGGGTTCTTGCACCTGACGTATTTGCGTTTAAGGCTAGACCCAAAGATAATAAGCCCTTGTCGTCTAAAAGCCCGAGTCCTAAGAGAGCAACAAGATCCATCCAAAATGCTAAATCATATGTAACTTCAAATAAGACGGAGTCCCATATGAATCAAGAAATAGATGTATTCAATTCCGACGAAAAGGACATTGCAACGATTGTTCGTACAATCTGTGATGATAGCATAGAACTTGAATTCTTGAGAGGTGGTCGAATTAATCTAGGTCTATCTCGGTTTTATAATTTTAGTGAGTTAAAAGTGGGATATATCGTCGGGCTTGATTATAGAGATAACGAAGATTATGCCGAGCAATTTAGGGTTAGCTATGCATTTCCAAAAACTAATTGGCAACTTTTCAAGTTGCGGGAAGCTAAGGGTGACAATAAGATTATCACAGCTAAAGTTTTGTATAAGCGCGAGGGTAAAGGATGTTACATAGTCAATGTTTTTGGAACAAGGGCGTTGTTATATGAAAATCAGATTGCAAACGGTAAGGAATTAAATGAAGGCGAAGAAATTTTAGTGCTTGTGAATCAGATAGAGGGTACAGACAAACCGGAATTTGTCCTTGTCTCCAACAGTCGAGCAATTCAGCAACAGAATTGGATCAAACAAAAAGAAAAGAGAACGAAGGACATACAAGATGAATTTGACAATCTCAAAATTGATGAGACTGTCATCGCAGTCATCGAAAAAGTAGAACCTACTTATGTGATTGTCGGTTTTGGATCTTTGCATGGTATTATTCATAAAAGCAATCTATTTTGGGGCAATATAAGAAAAATCGGTCTTTATTTCAATGTTGGTACAACCATTCAAGCGAAAGTATTATCTAAGGAAATAGAAGACAACAAGTGTCTAATTCGGTTAAGTCATAAAGTTTGCATTCCAGATATATGGGATATGCTTGAGTTTGATGAAGATGACGAAGCCGATGAAGCCGTTTTGGCAGAAGTAGTCGATAATGGCGTTTATATAAGCATCGATGATGGCCTTGAAGGATTCTTACCGATTATTGAGATGTCACGCATGGAATATAAGGCTTTTCAAGAATGGACACCGAAAGATGGAGAATTTGCGGTGATTATAAAGAAATTTGATAAAAAGAAACGGCAGCTTATATTCACGCGCAAACCATATTACGATGAAGCATGGGATGAAATTGATTCTCATTATCAAATCAATCAAGTTTATCAAGGAACAATTATAGATATTGAAGACGAATGTATTTGGGTTCAACTTCAAGAAGATATAGAAGCCCGAATTCCACAAAGCGAATTACAATGGAATAGAGTTGGTGGTGATACATCCCAATATCAAATTGGACAAAATGTGAATATTTTACTAACAAAGATTGATGTTGATAATAGATGTCTCCATGGTTCTATTAGATTACTTACACCTGACCCATGGGATGTGGCACAGTCTTTAGTTAAGGGCAGCAAAATCGTAAAGGTAAGAATCATAGTTTATAAAGGCAAGTTTATCATCGTTGAAACGTCAGATAACTTAAGGCTTCAAGGGCGGATCAGACTGTCAGAAGTTTCGTGGCTATACAAGTCGAGCGATTTACCTAAGGATCTAAAACCTGAAGAGGGTTCAGAAGTTAATGCTAAGATAGTGGTGTGGCAACCGGAAAAGCGTAATTTGGAATTAAGCATTAGACAAACTAAAGAAGATCCATGGTCTAATCTAAGTGTTGGTGCCGAAGTAATAGGACATGTAGGTAGAACCAATGAAAACGGTGCCATTGAAGTCCACTTAGACAATGGATTTGATGGCATCTCACTGGATGCTGGCCTAACTAATCAAGAAGGTAATATTCTACATTTTAAGGTGATTGAATGCAACCGCACTGACAAAAGAATTATCGTTAGCTATCATAGACTGATGCATGATAAGAAAACTGACCGTATTGTTCGAAATTTCTTCAAACCTCAATATAGCTCTGAAAAGTTATGAAATATAGAATAACTAACGTATTATCCAACTATATTATAGTGGACGGTGATCCTGAATTTCGTTATGGATTGTTGTTTCCTCACAACATCGTTTTTCAAGGGGAAGAGATTAGCTTGCCATTTGCTTCTTCAATTATGGAAAGAATCAGAGCTAATCAATCCTTATTGGATAATATTCAGGTGCTGTCACGATTTGGCAATGATGAAAGAGATGCAATTCTCTTCTTTGACTGTAAATATATGTTTAAAGAACTGCGTTTGGACGAAAAATTGAAAAAAGGTGCTATCTACAATGGGATTGTCTTGGCAAAATCCTTTGATAATACTGTTATTGGGGTCAATGGGCACTATGGATTTATTCCCAGAATTATTACTGCCCAAGTTGATGAACAAATTGCAGTTTCAGTAGTGGTGAATTCTAGTAATAATTTTGGATTTTGCCAATTCGCGGAAGCTTCACCAATAAGCAACTCCTCTTCTGAACGAGAACTCGACTCCCAAAATATCGAGGAATTTCTTAATAAAGAAGAACTAAGTGCAACGGATGAAGAAAACAGGACTCTTATCGAATGGCTTTTGGAGAATGTTGATGGCCTAACACGAAGAAATATTAATGTCCTAAGAGAGGAGTTACATATTTCTTATAGCCCAACAGTTCAGTCTGATTTACATCGATTTTTGAACGAGAGTCCCGGTTATTTTACAGACAACAATTTCTGGGTTGGGTGCTATAGAGAGTTAGACACCAACAACATTAAAGTTATAATTTATGATAATAACAATGTGGTTATGGAAGTCTATATCAATGCTTCAGGTATGTGGGTTAGTGAATTCTCTTACGATAAGAGTAAATCTAACGCACAGTATCTTCTTGACAAGAACCAGAAGGCTCTTGTACTTTCAGGTGCCAAGATTCATATTCACGAGAATAGTTATATTTGTGAAGATTATATCGAATTAGGGGAACGAATATTTGCACAATATAAGATTGCAAAAGAAATGATTCCAGAATTAAAACGGACAATAAAAAACCTCAAAGAAAAGGCCGGAGTGGAATATCTGACTCTGAAGGAGTTTCTTTCTTATCAAGAAGAGAAGGAATGGGAATATAATAAAAAACATTCGGTTATGGTTGGTCCTAATGAATCGGAAATTGCAACTACAGACAGGGATGGACTTTCGACCGGCTTGAGAATTAAGTCGGATTCCAATGTGACCGCTTTATTTACGATACATGACTCAGACGCTTGTCATGTTGAATTGTGCCACGATGATAAAAAGATAAAAGCAGAATTGATAGAGGACTTTTCAGGACACGGTTATCTCATAGAATTCTACAGTTCTCACATGTCTATTGAGGAATGGAAGAATTCCGGCTTTGAAATAAGACGGCGGGCTGGAGTAAGGCATTTATCCTTACAACAAGATTCCATCGACGATTTTGTTTATGGGAATGATAAGTTAGACATATTTGATAGATTAAATCGTGGGGAACTTCTTTCTCCTGAACCAGACATGAGCGTTTCTTTCTTCGATGAAAAGTTCAACAATGTTGAAGAGGGGAACAATCAACCACTTGCCATACGTAAGGCTATAAACAACAACGATATATTTCTAATCCAGGGGCCTCCAGGAACTGGTAAGACTTCTGTTATCATTGAGATTATCAAGCAACTTGTTCTTAATAAAGGCGAGCGGGTATTAGTATGTAGTCAAGCTCACTCAGCAGTTAAAAACATATATAATCGGTTAAAAGATACTGACGAAAGAATAAAGATCGGCAATATCGATGAGGAGGAGACTATGATTCCCAAAGATATTAAAGAGCATCCGGAATTTTTAAAGAATAATAGTTTATTGATTAAAGCATTGACTGAAAATCCTAATAATATTGCCGAAATAAGAGAGCGGGAACTAAGACGCTATGAACCTAATTATTCAACAAATACGAAACAAGCATTCATGAAACGTCATGAATATATCTGTGAATATTACCCTCAAAACAGGTTGGAAAACCCGATGGAATTGATTGAGATCATTTCTGATTTGCAAAAGGGTCTTGTTGAATTGGGGGAGGATGCCATTGCATTTAACAATGCACGACATTACCAAGGATTAAATGTCGCTATGGGAACATGTATTGGCATTGGTATGGATTGGGGACTTCAACGTAGCGGCATTCGTTTTGATACCGTAATTATAGATGAGGCAGGTAAAGCCAATTTATCGGAGACTACTGTACCAATGCTACTTGGAAAGAAATTTATCCTTGTGGGAGACCAGAAGCAATTACCACCTTATCTGGATAAGGAAGAAGTTTCTGATTTTCTCGAAGAATCAAAACGGGTTAATTTAAAGCAGGAAGAGGTTGAAGATGCAATTAGTTCATCTCTGTTTGAAGATTTTCTCGAAGATGAAAATTTCCCAAAGGATAGCACGGTACTCCTTAACTACCAATATCGAATGAATCCCCAAATAGGGAATTATGTTTCTGAGTTATTTTATCATAATGAACTTCAAAATGGTCGTGGAACTGAGGAACAGCAATGCACCCTTGATGGTTTTTCAGGTGCTGTTACGTTTATAGACACATCTACTCTTGAATGTGTCGATGGTCGGAATATTGCTCATGAGAACGGTGATCCAATGACAGGATGGTACAATCCCCATGAGATTGAAATATTCAAAAGCAGACTGTTACCGAAACTTGAAAAACTAAAGGCTTTAGACTCGAAAATTACAGTAGGTGTAATAACTCCTTATCGCCAACAACGCTCTTATCTGCTTGAATCGTTACGGAAAACATCTCTTGAAGGTAACGCCTTCACTATAGATTCAATTCAGGGTAGCGAATTTGATGTGGTTATCTTGTCATTGGTCCGTTCCTTCAATCCAAAGAAGGGGAATCGCAGAGTCGGATTTTTAGATGATATGCGACGTTTGAATGTCGCCCTTAGTCGTGCAAAGAAAAAATTGATAATTATAGGGAATCTCCATACGCTATGTGACGAATCAGCCCATTTCTTAGGAGAAAGTAACATTGGGGTCAAACCTGTTGAAGTTTTCCGCAAATTGCGCGAAATACAAGAGAGAACAGCTGAGAAGACCTCTCTTGAGATTATCAAGGATAAAATTGAGAGTGGAGAAATTATTGTTGGGCAAATATTTGAAGATTGTCTCTGGAAATTTGAGGATGAGAATCGCCCCATCATCGAGTTAAAGATAGACAACTCATCCCATTTCTTCCCCATTAAGCGAAATAATCTATTCAACATGTATGGCATAAAGGACCAAGTAATTGACGTTAGATTTATTGGAATCGGAGAAGATGGTCGGGCAAAATTTGAATATCTTCCAAATGCAACAATTGCTCAACAGATCTCAGACAAAATGCTATGGTCCGTTATGGCACAGCCAATGGATTGGATAGATGACGAAAAAGATAAAATGATTTTCAGATTTACTGATGGGTCTGAGTTAACTCTTCCTCTTTTTTATAGCAAAACTAATCCACAGGGAATTTTTATGGATTTACTTGAGAGCCCAAACGTTAAAGAAATCCCTTTATTCGTTTTTAAGGGACACACTGCATCGCTCGATAGAGGCCCATATAAAGACTTTGCGCTTATGCACAAAGTAAACGAAAATGTCAAGATTGAGATAATTGATGATTGCGTTGGTCTTAGTTTCTATATCGTCAAATGCGATAATATCTTCAGTAAAGTTAGAAAAAGAAAAGGCGTAATGTTGCGAAAAGGACAAGTAACTCGGGCAACTGTTTATGAGATATTTAATGATTCTGTAACCCTTAGTATTTAAAAATGAGCTTCGACGAAATATTAAATTATGTAAAAATAAGAAAGGGGAAATTTATTGGATTTTTCCCAGTGTCATTTCCCGTTTATGTTGTACATATAGCATATGACAGTGTTGATACGGACCCATTCTTTCCTGTATATAAAGCACTTCTAAAATATACGGATATGGATCCCAAGCACTCACAACTCTCGTATTTTTCAAGATTGATTGGATTTGATCTTGACATGCTCAAAAGATGTATTGTTGACCTTAAAGAGGATGGAATGATAAGATGGTATATCGATCAATATAAGGTATCGGATGATGCAAGACGAAAATATTTCATCTCAGGAAACCGACCGACAGTAAGAGTTACGGGGGCCTTCTTAGTTGACGGCAAAAGTCTGGAACTTTTGCCAGAAGTAGTCTACAATAATAGGCGGACTCTCAGCTTTTGGGATACGAATGTAGCTACTCACAAACCAGTAGATATGGCTATGAGCAGTGCCCCAGCCGAAGAAGTTGAACGATATCTTGCTAAAGGTAGTATCCGTGAGTTACTTCATCTTGAATCTACAGGTAATAATTTTGAGGTTTTGGAATTTGACAAGAAATTTCTTAAAGGAGCATTTGTTGTATTTTATCTCGATAAGGAAAACAACTATCACAAAGATACAATTTATTGTGGAGAGTCAGTTAAATGTGAAGCACTTGGCTCTACAGTGGCATACAGTATTGATATGGTTAAAAACAAGAATAACTCTTGGGAATTTAGAGCTAATCTTGGGTATAATGTAGCTAGAAAAGAAGAAATGGCCCACACTGCACTCTTTACACAGAATGAAGGGTGGGCAGAGATGATTAATATAAGGTATGGACTTAATTTATACACTCATTTTTCTATTGAAACTCAAAAGGACAGTAGTCTTCCCCTGCTTGTCTTATCAGAAAAATTGTTAGATAATTGTACAAAACCTCTTTGTCTCATTGAAGATGCATTAAATAGGCATGTTGATTTTCCGGTTATGGCAAATGGAATCGTTAGGATTGATGTTCGTCATGAAATCCAATCCTATGTTGATTTCATAACAGCGGTTAGAAATTGGGAAAGAAATGGAAACTCAAATGGGCGTGACTTTGCAAAAATATTATCATCTTCACATTCTAATTGGAGAAATTTAATGGTGAAATTTAAATTGTTTGATATACTCGAAAAAATCGATTGTGATTGTTTTATTTTAAATAGATAAGGACATGGCAGAGAAACTATACTTTAATGACAAGGACAACTTAGAACTCACCGATCGTATTTTTGAGTTAATAGACAATGCTCAGGAAAGCATAAAGACCGGAAATTTCTTTTTCAAAGACCAACGCATAAACGGGGCTCTTTTAAAAGCTGTTTCTCGTGGCGTAGCCATATTTGTACTTTCAAATCTAACAGGAAGTGAAAATAGAGGCTACGTTAGAACCAGCACCAAAGTTGAGACAGATCCACATATACCAAATTTACATGAGTTGCATCGACATGGAGTGCACGTCCACCTTTGCGATGAACTACATGCCAAATTTCTGATTTGTGATAGTAAAGAAGGACTTGTAATGAGTGCAAATTACACACCGGACAGTCTCTATGGCAATCCTGAGAATGGCGTGGATGTTTGCAACGAAGAATTGAAGGATCTTGAATTGATTTTTGATACGCTCTATATACATCCCGATACAATTTTATCCGAAGATGGGAAGAGTTACCTCTATCTTAAAAAAAAGTCACCTATTTCTTTAAAGGCATTTGAGAACATAGGGAAAAAAAGTAGGCTGTTGTTGACAGCAGCATCTACAGGAAATAACAATCTCAAAGGCTGTTTTCATAAGTCAATTTATACAGAAATAATACAACTAACAGAATCTGCAAAAGAAACTTTAATTCTTATCTCGTGGTCATATAATCAAGTCAAGCGTCTTCCTGAATTCAAGAAAGTACTCAGTAATGCCATTAAAAGAGGCGTTAAAGTTACTCTTTTTTATGGCACAAAGGGCGCAGAGAAGCAAAAAGAGAGAACACACACTCAATTAGTGGAATTATTGGGTTCTGAGAATGTGAAAAAATTGGCCGCTCCATTTGCTGACAATCATGCGAAATGTATAATCACTGAGAGTAAAGGAGCTTTATTCACGGCAAATATAGATGGAAACAAAGGATTGCTGACAGGCTTCGAGTTAGGATGTGTTCTAACAGAAGAACAACGACTACAATCTATAAGGAGAATTAATCAAATTTTAAAAAATGGAAAATAGTTTTCAAGCTCACGTGAGCGAGTGGAAAGAAATGAACCAAGCAGGTCGTTTTGCGGAAGCTCGCCAATATTATTTCGACCAATTATTTGCGGAAGTAATTGTCAACTTTGAAAATAGAGTAATTAATGACTGGCCTTTAGAACGTCCTATTGATGTGTTGTTTTCCGTTCTCGGATTCACTCCCGAACCGATTATTCTTGCAGCAAGAGCATTAAAACCTCGCAAGCATGTCATCTTTTATGATAAGGAAGTGGCTTTTAATGAGGACAATATTCGTTTTCTTCCAAAATTTCTTCCTGACGGATTTAAAAGAATAGAGCTCTTGGATGAATCTTTTTCATCCATATATGATATAATGAAGCAGGAAATGGCTTTCAATGCTGGCAGAAATTACACTACCAATATCACAGGTGGTAAGAAGTCAATGGTTGCATCTGCAAGTATTTTCGCAAGAGATTTTAATTCCTCTGTGATATATGTGGACTATGATAAATACGATCCAAATTTACGACGGCCATTACCGGGCACAGAACGCATAAATTTGGTATATACGCCAACTCGCGACTTGCCGGAAATATTTCATAAGTAGCTTTTCACTATAAAGTTGTCCATGAGAGAAAACTCGTGGACAACGCCAATAAGAGTTAAAACCATAGCATTCGAATGAATTCTAGTTTTTAGATCCATTGAAAGACTTCGTGTAATTATGGTGAATTATAAACAGATCGCATAGTTCAAAGAATAATGTTTCAATTCTTTTTGGGGCTTTTCTAGAAACGCAAATATTGATTATTTTTATGTAAACTTCTAGTTTAATGTTGTTTTCTTCAAATAGATCCAACTGATAATTAACGATCAAATATCCTTTATCTTCCAGAATAGTACAGTTATAATTATTCTGCTTAGCATCTTTGAATTATTTATTTTAAAAACTAGAAGCTAGTGATAAGCTGAATGGACAATACTTTTAATCTCAGAAGCAGGAAAGCCATTCTTTGAATCGCTGTAATAAACAATAAGATAGTCTGTCGCAACATTTTCAGGTATGCCATCATTATAGAAAAAACTAGCTAATATTAGTAGATTCTTATTACGTACATTAGGATACATACTATAATATTCTTCAAATAGAGTGTGTGATTCTAAGAGCTTATTTCTGATTTCCTTAGGGTCAGTTAGTGGGGTAACTGTAGAATTAGCAGCTGTTTTTAAAGCTTTTCCTTTGCTACTTATAGTTTTACCTTTTGATGATATACAGGATGGTAGTCTATTTAAGTCTATATGCAGTGGAGTGGCTTTCCTGTTGAGATATAAACTTGAGTCGTAAGACCAGAAACAGGGGTGGGATATGTTAGAGCAGGACATATCAAATACTAAATCAGTCCTTGTTGTAAGACCTAATAATGAACCTATATAATGGTATAAATCCTTATGTCGTGATGGTTCTGTCATGTCATGTAGTACCATGATTTTCAGCCCTTTTCCCGATGGTGATTTTAAAATTGATAATACATATGGGAAGGCTTTAAGTCTGTCCTTTTCAGTTTTCAGGTTTGGAACATCATCAAGATCTATACAAATTACCCCAGACATTTTAACTAGTTTGCTGTCTTCCATTCTTTCAAATGTACCGGAAGGACAGAATACAGGTAAAAGCTTTAGCTTTAGCTGATTCTGTTTACCATGATCTTTTTCTTTATGAATAGTTTCAATCTGCTTTTTTATACTTCCCTTCCTGATATTATCCAAAATGTCAAGCAATGGAAAATGCGTTGGATTGTCCTTAATCTTAGCATTGGGGAATGCAGAAACTATAATGTCTTTCAGTTCCATATTTATATTAATTTTTAATTTGACAATTAATGTAACCTTTTTTTCTTCTTTTTATATACTATTATATAGAGGATAGATTATTTTTGGCTCTATTTTATATTCATAGTTATCTTTCTACTAATCAGTAAATTATAGAGATCATTATATCTATCTTTAGCTTTCCTTGATTTAGGAATAATCCCATGGAGTTTAGTAAGACTAATATCAAATGAATAATTAGTTTCATTTTCTATATTATCCCTTATCTTTGAATCATAGGAGTAAAGTGAAATCATATCAATCATTTGTTTTTTATTTGGTTTACTATATTTTTTACATGGTTTCTTTATTCCTTCTATCTTGCATGTATTTAATGAATTGCTAATGAAATATTCTTGGATATTAGCCATCAGGTTATAATCAATATCAGAGGAAAAATAAACTTTAATAGGTAATCCAGAATGGTCTCTAATCTGAATTCTACATATAGTCTGAATAACAAGAGACTTCATATAATCTTTGAAACTACATTTGCAACCAAACATTTTATTTATATCTTTTACAATATTATCAGGAATGTGCCATTCTCCGAGAAATACTATGTTTTGATAATCTCTATATTCATTTGAACTTCTATCTTGTCCACTTCCACGATAAATGACTGTGAAGTTATCAGAGTTTGCTCCGATTTTAATCAGACATTCACTGAGAAGTTTTGGAAAATTATACTGCACTTTATCGTCTGTTACTTCATATTGGTCCGGGTCTCCTTCATTCCTTATTTCTTTGAATATATCTAGAGATTTCCATGTGACAATCAATGTTTTTTCTGTGGAGCAAATCTTTTTTAGCATATCCAATACGGGCTTTCCAAGTTTCATGAACGTCTTTTTTTCCCAATCTTCTTTGTTTTTCCTTTTGAATGGCATCTCAAATTGTATAAACTCAATAGCACTTTCATAACGTTTCCCGGAGATTTGAAGAAGTCTAGAATCTGCCTTTTTAAAAAGGCAATCGGCAGTTCCATCGAAGAGAACAGTACAGGATTGATTTGCAAAATCTTTCAATCTCCCTAAAATTGGAGACAAACCATTTTTTAGGATGTGCTTGAAAATATATTCAGTTTTGTACTGATTTAAATTATTCTTGGCTTTGAATAGTTTATAACCGCTTTTTTGAAATGCTGCATTCATTGTTTCTATATCTTGATAACAATGTTGATACCAATTCCCATCTGAATTATTAAATTGGACGCCGGCCTTTCTATTGTGGGTTTTGCATTGATCTATGAAAGTTAATATATTCTTCATCTCCATCGGTATATTAAATGGCTGCGGATAGAAGTTAATCATCTCATCTATTAATATGAAGCCTCTGGTTCCATTATTATAAGACAGAAAGAGTTCATAAGGATCTATAATAAGCCTTGCTGATGTAATAATTAGAACGTTAATAGCATTTAGAGAAAGAGGAGCTGATTTATAATTCTCCATTTCTTTTATTCTATTCGTTCCTGAGTGAAGGACTTTTGAGTAACAGAGATTAAAAGTTAGTAATCCTTGTTTCCAGACTTGTAATTTTTGATCCAGTTCATCTGCTGCATTCATCGTTGGAGTAACTACAAGAATACCATCCTGCCACTTTTCCTTAATAATTTCCATGATCATAGTTGTCTTTCCTGTTCCACAGCCAGAAGAGACTATATGAAGTCCTTTGTTTGTAGGAAAAGGTATACTGCAATTAATGAACTGCATATTTCCGTTTTTTAATTCAATCTTATTCATATTTATACATTTTTCCTTTAGTTATTAGAATTGTAGATGTTTGTTAGAAATAGAATTTAATATTTCTATTTCAATCATTTGATCATTAATACCTGATTGTAAAAGGGCATACCAAAGATTTAAGTCATTCCTAGTTACAACTAGCTTCTTTTCGAGATCAGGATCAAGTATGGTAATTATGTCTCCATTTTCATCTACGACAATTTGCCCATAAGATAAAGCCAATGATGCTCTTATCACGTGGATTACAATCTTTTCCTCTCTACACATTAGGGCACATAAAAATTTACCTATAAGCCCTGAATCTAGGCGTATATTTTGTGCCAAACAAAGGGTATATCCCTCTTGCTTTAATTCTTGTAGTGTTCTCATTCTTTATAATGAATTAAAGATTCCCCTCCACCTGTCACATGGAGAGGAAAATTAAGTTAGAATTAGATATTCTGTACTTTATCTGTTTTTTTTGATACTTTTTGAGCCGCTACATTCTTTCGATTTGCAAGAATTTCGTTCGGAGTGCCTTTTTTGAGGGCTTTGATTTTACCATTCTTGGCTGTTGTTTCCTTTTTCTGCGATGCCCATTCTTTAATTTTCTTCTCTTGTTCCTGTTCAAGACTCTGCATATCATTTTCGTGTAAAGAACAAAAATCTTGAAAATTAGCAGATAGTGTAGTCTTCAGCTCCCCATAATTTTTGTCCTTCAATAGAGAGATGATTGTATCCTTGGTGGTATCACCCATCATTATTATAAAACATTTCATGTCACGAGTGAACGTCTGATTGTGTGAATCACCATTTTGAGCGTGGGCATGAACTATTGCATCAATAAATTCTATCTTCTTTATCTCTTTATTATTTTCAAACTTATAAGCAATAGCTGTATATAATTGATGCCCTCTGCACCCATTTTCCTCGTTATAGGGAGTAGACTCCTTGCCTGCAATAAGATCCTTTTTCTTTGTGGCGTCTCTTTTGAATGTTAAGATATATTCCGCATACTTCGGGGATACTCCAAACTCGTGCTGTATCTTTTCGGATTCTGTATACAATCTGTTTGTTGATTTGCCTGTCGCTAAATTAGATTTCTTGCGGTCTTCATTATTCCAATTCTTGTCCATAGAATTCAGAATTTGGATGTATGACATTAGGTCACCGTCATAATCTATCAATTCCAAATCCATATCAATATTTGAGTGTTCCAAACACACCATTAATCGGTGTTGTCCGTCAAGAATAGCTACATACAAATATGAATCCGGAGTATCTGATGTTATATCCTTCCCATCAACATCTTTAGCTTTTAATCCATTATTTAAGGCTTTGTCCAAAGACACAATAATAGCAGGATTAGAAAATTTCGCAGATTTACTGGAATTGAGTTCTTTATATAGCTTATCCATCTGACTTGCATAGACTTCTCTATTTCCTATTAAGAACGCAATCTTTAATCCTTTATTAATTGCATCACGATAGGAAAATAAATAATGTTGTCTATATGATATCTTGCTTTCCACGAAAGACTGTAAAGCAGGTAAAGTTTCAGACTCTGCTTTGTCTTGAACATTTTGATCTACAGGACCAGCACCTGTAGTTGCCTGTGAATTAGAATCCTCCACAGTGGATATTTCACGATTAACTTGTACATCACCAACGTGATCAGGAATATTATTCATTCCATTTTCATTAATTGTTTCCATAATTGTACTCTCATTTTTTAAAAAAAATAGTTCATATTCTTGTTAATTTGTGAATAGATGGGCTCACCATTAAAATTTGCCGGCGTTATTTTTCTGGGAAACCATCTATTCTGTTTTATACTTAGGGCTTTTTATATCCCCATTTTTTGTTAGTTACTTTCAGTATATCCAATGCTAGGTCTGCGTCGATTACGATGATCTTACCGCTTTGAGAAATGGCATCGTTGAGGATACCTCTTGATTTGATTCTTTGAGCCGTTGCTGTTGAACATCCTAATAATTGCGCTAAACCTGCAATGCCATATACATAATGTTTCTTACTTGAAGAATCCGCTTGATGGGATTCTTCGATATCACTCTCGCTACTGCTTTGTAAATGCAGCCTAACCGCTTCCACTATATCTCCAATTGTTGCATTGGATAGTGGCTTGTTAAAAAGTTTATTATTCATAATCTAAAAAAATCATTTTTTTATCTTTATATAATTAATTTGTTTTTGATGTTGCAAAGTTATTCAACGTTTGAGCTGTAGATTTTGAAAAATAGCAGTTGACTTATAATTTACTCATAATCAGTTAATTAATACTGAAATAAATTTATTCAATAATAAATTAACATTTATCTTGATTTGATTCTTTGAGCCGTTGCTGTTGAACATCCTAATAATTGCGCTAAACCTGCAATGCCATATACATAATGTTTCTTACTTGAAGAATCCGCTTGATGAGATTCTTCGATATCACTCTCGTTACTGCTTTGTAAATGCAGCCTAACCGCTTCCACTATATCTCCAATTGTTGCATTAGATAGTGGCTTGTTAAAAAAAATATTTTTCATAATCATTAAAAAAATAATGCATACTTTTATGCGATTTAATATTTTCTATTATGCTGCAAAGTTATTCGACGTTTAGGCTGTAGATTTTGAAAAATATAGTTTGTTGATAATTAGACAATTAACACTTAAATAAAATTATTCAATAATAAATTAACATTTATAGATATATGGCTAAAGATTTATCAAAAGAAGCATTGAATATTCTTAAGGTATCCTTTGAATCAGTTAAGCATGCCGCTTTGTCATTAGGAAAAAGCAATTTTCCTGAAATAGATACGATAGAAAAGAATCTAAAACGTGCTAGAAAGTATAATTCAGAAGAGAGAGTTGAAGAGCTACTTAAATCGTACCGAAAAGAGTTAGAACCTTATTTTCATCCTGAATTATTTTTTGATAATAAAGTGTGCTTCTCCTATAATGCACAAGAGCAACAGAAAAATGATAGCGAAAGAAAATTTCATAGGGAAGAAAAAAGAATAGAAAATATGTGTAGAAGAGTGGATGAGATGAAATTAGAATCTGAGCACAATAGGGAAGAAGCATGGCGATCTTTCCTAGAAATATCTGCTGCGTCAGACCACTTGAGTGAAAAGAAACCCAAAGTGAGGGCATCCTATAATGAATTTAACATACCATCATTAGAAGAAGTGAAAGAAAATGAAAGAAATGATATCACGCCAGAAACGTGGTCTTATTGCCGGCAAATATATAATAAACAAGATCTTTTAACTGAATATCAAAACTATTGGATAGAGTTATGTGAATGTATTACCTTTGATCCTATAGATACTCTTCTTTATATTAGAGTCTCTGATTACTGGACAAGAAAGGAACTTAAAATTCTATATTCCTTACTTATAGCTGAGGGATATATAGAATCTGGAAAAGAAGCATCTTTTTTAGCCATCTTTTCAGGGTTCTATTATGATCATTTATCAGAAGAGCTTCCCATTAAATGGCTTTGCAAGTCTAAATATATAGGAAGTAGTGACACAAGCTCGAATCTAACAATGTTATATTACTTAGTATCGGCCTTAAAGGGGTGGACAAGTTTTAAAGATTTTTTAGATGGAAAATCCAATAAAATAGTAAAAGAATTTCTCACGAGTGAAGAAAAAAGACAGATAGCAAAATACTTTATTCATGAAAATGGAGAGAAAATAGTAAGCACTACCCTCATGATACACACCAATAGCGAATGTATTGCCAAAATAAAGGAGTTATTTTCTCATTTTCCTACTGCTTCATAAGATGCACGGTTATAAGAACAAAAGCAGCACTCAGTTTTCTAGAGTGCTGCTTCAAATATATAAATTTTGTCAAGCTATATGCTTTGTATAGTCATAAAGTTCTTTCAATTGTGCAGGGTTCATCTTTTCTAGTTCTTCAATAATATCTGATTTATATTGATGGGTATTCCATTTTTCCATTTGCATTTTTTGTGTTTCATCTGCTACCTCTATATACGGCTTCATGCTTTCATAATCAGCATGTCCTGTACAACTCATTACCACAATTGGAGATATTCCAAGTGCCAGTGAACAGCAAACAAAAGTACGTCTACCGTCATGACAGCTAATAGTTTCATAAAATTTATGTATATCTTCATACCGCTGCCTACCAATAAAGTAAGTTTCGGCTATTTCACGATTCAATCCTGCCAACTCTGCTGCTTTTTTTAAGTAATCATTCAGTTTCTGATTTGATGCTACAGGGAATATTTCACCATTTTGGGGGTGATACCATGAATATTTATCTATAATCTTTTGGGCATATTCTATTATAGGAACAGTAATTTTATCATTAGTTTTTTGAGTATACATCTCAATATTTCCATCTGAAATATGTACCTTTTTCAATGCCTTAAGATCAGAATAGCGAAGAGATGTAAATGCCATGAAACAAAACATATCCCGTGCTCTGTCTAAATGCTCTTTATCTTTTGGAAATTGATATGATGCAAAATCGATTAATTCTTTATATTTTAAGAAGGTAACTTCTTTTTTTGTCACAGTTAAATTTACATTATAGTTAAGTACTTCGTCTTTTACTGAATATCCATTAATGCTAATCCACCTAAGAAAAGACTTTAACATTCTAAACTGTTTTATAGCAGTACGGTTGCGGTATCCGTTTTTTACATACCATTCTTTAAGTTCTACCATCTTACTCTTATCCAATGTCGCTAGAGAGATATTTGGATCACAGCTATTTAGGTGATTCCATGCTTGAACATATTTATGATGTACAGATTCGCTCCAATTTCTTTCAGTAGAGCAAACTTCTAAAAAATAATTAAAAATTTCTTGAAATGATTTTTCTTGTTTTATAGGATTATTTGCTACTACTTCTTCTTTTACTCTCCCTAACTTTTTATTAACTATTTCTTTTAATTCTTTTGGGGTTGGTATCTGAGATTTTAAATTATATTCGGTAAAAGAGTCATTAATACATTCCAAAAATTGTGAGATATGATTATTTATATCTCTGGCAATTATTGTCCTTCCACCTATCTTGTGGGTAGTGTTATATTTGGCTCTCTGGTTTTCATTATCCCATTTATTAGGATCGGCATAACAGCCTACAGAAAAGCCGACTTCGCATCTTCTATTATTCCATCTAACACGAATTACAACTTGCTTCATATTATTAAGAAAGGTTCTACAACTGTGTTTGATTCCAATCATGATTTATGTTTTTGGGTTATTATCAGCGAAGATAGAAAGAAAAATCGAGGGGAATATAGGGAGATTCTTATTCCCCCCTTTTTTGAGTGTATAAGATTTTATATGCTATAAAAAGATTTGATATTTCATTTATTTTATTGATACACAGCCATATACAAGATCAGACTAAAGCAATTAGAATCAAAACAACAATACGCTATGCTCCACACCACTTATAAATCCGAAATGCCTTGTACAAAGGGATTTCAGAACATCAACAAAAAAGTATTAAATTCAAAGAAAAAGCGTATTTTATCCCCTAATTGGGTATTAGTGCTTGTCGGATGCTTGTCCTAAGAAATTTTCACATGATGATTTCACTATCTTTGTTCCGTTGTTCCGGCGAAGATTTGAATAATCCCGACAATGAACGGATTGTGCGTGAGTGTAAGAATCAAGCCCGTAAAACTCTAGATTCGTTTTTGGGAGTATAGCAATGACGTGAGGGGCAACTTTACCAAGAAGCAGGAACAAGAATTATAGGAACTTGTGCTGTCATTAAAAGAGCATACTCCACGATACGGATACAAACATATTGGGATTGAGGATAATCCACAACTTAATCAAGTATTAAGATTTCAGCGTATTCAATCTGTCAGAGGACAAGAAAATTATATATAGAATCTGGCAATCTGATAGTGCATAAAAGAAGGACACAAAGGCTTTTTTCTGTCCTTCTTTTCAATGTTAAAAAAAACAAATATCCATAATTACACTGAACTACGTTTCAAGCTCTACATTATTCAGCTATTCCCAAGAATTTGCTCATCCGTTCAATGCACCGTTTCTTCTGGTTGAGATTTGGATGGACATAGAGATTAAGTGTTGTTGCAACATTGGAATGACCAAGTATCACACTTACTGTTTTGTAATCACATTGGCTTTCAATACATCTGGTAGCAAATGTATGGCGCAGTCCATGAAATACAATTGGTGGTATATTAAGACGCTTCAAAAGTCGAGCGAAATAATCACGATAAGAACGGGGTTCCTTTGAATGTATTGAATTTCCCACTACAAAGAGTGATAAAGAAGTTTTTTTTACAATCCTCAAAGACTGTAGTAGCTGCTTAGAAATCGGAATTTCACGATATGAGTTGCTGGTCTTGGGTGATGAGTTGATTTTTTCCGTTGATTTCGATTCGCAGTTATATACTCTTCCCACAGTGTGTTTGACTGTGATTACCTTTTGGTTGAAGTCAACATCCTCCCATTTTAGGGCACATACTTCCCCTATTCTCATTCCTGTACAAAGTGCCAAAAGTATGCCAATATTCTGTGACGTTGGTTTTTCAATCAAATAGCACATTAAAATTCGTTGATGATTCAATGCCAATGTCGGCAAACAACGGGCATTAGTATTTGTCGGATATTCTACTTCCCATTCCTCGAAAGGGAAAATTTTATGTTTACCTCCATATTTGACGACTGATTTCAGCACTGCCACTAAATCTCTAATAGTTTTTCTTGCAAGACCTGCGGAAAACTTGTCTATTACAAACTGCTGTACATCGCTTTCTGTTATAACTGTCATTGCCCCGAAACATGGAAGCAAATGAGTTTGAAGAGTAAGCATATAGGCACACATGGTGGAGTGCTTTACTATTGGACGTTTTGCATCACACCAAATTTTAGAAATTTCTTGAAATGATTTCTGCATATACATATTTTGAAAGAATTAATACTATATAATTCTTTCAAAATAAGCAATATTCATCGACTTATCATCACTATCTGTTGCCTTTTGAACGATTGTGGGTTTTGCAAAGCATCTCACAGTTTTCAATGGACGTAGCACCACCTTTGCTCCATGCTGTTACATGGTCTGCATCCATCTCTGATATTTTATAAATACGTGTTTTATTAGCGTTATCTCCTAAAGCGCAAAGCGGACAGTTTGAAAAACCGTTCTTATTCGCTTCATCTGTTTGTCGTTTATACGCAGCTCTTTTTGTGGACTCTTCGAATATACGAATATCAAGTAACTTCTTGTCTATTTCCCCACCCAATACATATTCGTATATATTCCGAGAGCATTTGATACTTTCATCGGACCGTAAGGCACGTACACGCTTGGTGATAAAATCCACACTGTACGGAGTATTGTGATAAGTTTCATAAAGTCGCCCCCATTCCAAACCGCACATATCGTGTTCTACCATCGTAAATCTGGTTGATACCCAATCAATCACGGAACGAAAGTAATTTTCCAGTTCGTTAACAAAATTATCATGGCGATGTAAACTCATATAAGCGTCAATATTCATCTGCTTACTATCACAAACCCATTTAAGGGCTTCGGCAAGGTAGTCTTGTCGCTTAACGTCTCCTTTTATGTAATGACTCCATTTTTGTACTTCCGCATTTTGGGAATTACTGAATACTCGTTTAGCTGCATTAACGAATTCACCAGAGTATATAGCATTAAGTAATTCTTGTTCATTGAGCGGAATACCCACAATGTTAATAGTCTTGAACCATTCCTTGATTTCCTTTTCCTCACCCTCGCACTCATAGATAAGCAGAGGAGATTGTAATACCTTTTGCTGTGATTCTTCCGGTAATCCCGAAAAATACTGCATGTTGTCATTAGCATCCTTTATGGCGAACTTCCCTGTGACGAATCTACCAAATGAGGTGATGCGCTGCTGTCCGTCAAGAACTTCATATCGTCCGTCATTTGTACGATTGAAATATATCAGACCTATGGGATAACCTTTCAATAATGATTCAATTACAGCAACATCTCGCTTTCCATCATTATAGATATAATGGCGTTGATATTCCGGCTGGATTGTAAGTCGTCCGTCAAGACCAAACAATCCTTTACCTTCCAATTCATTGTATGTAAATCCTTTGCATACATCTGCAACTGTCCATTCTGGATGTAATGTTGTCTTCATCTTTTATATCTTGTTTTTAAGTTGAAATCTTAGGGCAGACACAAGGTGACTCAGGAAAGGAGCTTGGTTTGCGTCCATACCCCCGTGAATTGAAAAAGCTAAATCCCAGTTTACGAGATGGTCAGCTTTACTATTTAGAGAATGGAATACCTCAGAAACCATATGCACGTGTTTTGATTAGAAGAATTTGAAAGCCATGAAGCACTTTGAAATCTTAGGGATAACAAAAACTTGGTTCGGAGCAGCCTCAAGGCTTTACTCTGAGCAAATTCAGATTGACCGTCATGGGAAAGAATCCAAAGTGACAAAGCTGAATGATGGGGCAGTATTGCTCCATTCTGATATACCACCAAATAATACGTACTATATTGTTGATGGGAAGTATTACACCCAAGTTTATGCGAGAGTTCTTGTTAAACATATTAAATTATGACTTTCTAATGAGTAATCGAGCGTAAGTGGAAACCAACATTCCATCAGATAAAATAGCCCCACGGCGATTTAAATCAGTGAAGTTTGAAGTATCTGTAATGGTGTATTCTTTCACTTTCAGATTCCATTCATTTCCTCTGTCGGTTATCCCTAAGATTTCAAATTGCTCCGGACAATACTTATCCAAAAAAGAAATAGGGACACCCATGACACCTTCATAATCAGAAGGTATCGCATCTGTAAAGGGTACTTCTATGGCTTCATAATTATCATAATAGTCATAACTACTTTTCCCCTTTATTTCTTTGTGCTTAGAAAATCGAAGATTATCTTCCATTGTCATTAATGGAAGTGGCTCATGACGACGACCATGATCTATATTAGTAAACCAACGTACTCCTTTTACTCTGATGTATTTCCGCCCATTCTTATCAATTCGCCATCCTGCTGCTGTTAGAGGATATTCATTTGGCACTTCGAATTCCCTATCTCCACTGTGAATAGAATAACCCATCCACATCTTATTTTCTTTTATCAAAGGGAATGTTTCTTTATATGTTACTGCATTCATATTCCCTATAATAATGAAATTTTTATTTGCCTCCACAATCCATGCTAGAAACTCTCGGAACAGCGAAAATGGAGGATTCGTGATTATTATATCTGCTTCGTCTCGCAGTTTTGTAACTTCCTTGCTACGGAAATCACCATCACCTTCAAGGTAATCCCACTGCAAATCATCAATATTGACGCGCCCATCTCCAGTATTATCTCGTTCGAGAATGAATATTTTGCCTTTTGTCTGTGCCTTTTTAGGATCAAATTGAGGAGCTTTTGTTTCAAACAGAGAGGGACTCTGTAAAAGTCTCATTTTTTTTGCATCAGGAGCATAACTTGTCGAAATCAACTTTTTTAGTCCAAGTTCATCAAATTTAGCAACAAAGAATCTTGTAAAATTACTCCATTCTGGATCATCGCAAGGTAATAAAACAGTTTTACCCTTAAATACATTAGAATCATATTCAAGGTATGCGTTTATCTCAATTTCAATATCGTGAAACTGAGTATAAAATTCATCGTTTTTGCCAGCCTTAGCTTCTTTTAAATTACTATTTGCCATATCATTTTTGTTCCGTCATTTTATTTGATTCAAGAAGTTCTCGAACATCAATATTTAATATGTCGGCTATCTTACTTATATAGGATGATAAGTGATGGTTGTACTCTATTAGTCGCATAGAGGTTGACCATATTGAAACTCTTGCCTAGTAAATTCGCCAATTCGGTTTGGCTTATCCCTATATTATCTAAAATTTCTTTTATCCTATTCTTTTTCGACATTCTAACTTTGATGAGTACAAATGTACACAATTTAATTGGTTAAAAAAGCATATTTGTGAGAGGAATATCGTACCTTTGCATCCGTCAAAACTACTTGAATAGAGATGGTTATTGAATATAGTAATTCCAAAGAGGTTAAATGTTATCGAAATTTTGTACTGAATCCTGATGACCGAGGTGCGTCAAGAGCTTTTTCGAAAACTTTTGGAGTCAATCTCATGGAGCCGGCAAAAAAGTTACATGACCGTTTGAAGAGATATGTTTCGGCTGGTGCATACAATGCCATGTATGGTAAAACCGATAACCGGATAGAGATAAAACAAGGTTGTACAAATAAGGAACCTTTAATTCTGAAAGTTCGTGTAGGACGTGGACCTAGAAAGTTCTTCAACCATATAATAGATGATGATGGAAACTTTTTGCTGACACAAAATTGGCAAGGTGATTTCAACTCTATTATGACGATATTTGTTATTGCAGTAAATAACCACGATTATGATAATATATAGATATGGCTGCACTTGAAAAAATACCCGTATTAAACCCCTTGACGTTGCGTAATAATGTTGGAGAGGAACTTGCTGATATATTTGAGGCCCGTAGCATAGAAAATTTCGAAAGACTTATCGGCATTGACGATTTGAAAAGCAAAGAACGTTTACCTAACAAAGTCTTTAAAAAGGCTTCTGAGATATTAAATGCTCCCGATTTAATTGAATACCTGGCAGATTTCCAAAAAGAATATTTAGAGGAAAAGTCTCGATATATGTCAAATTATGATCAAGCGAAAAAAGCATATACTAAACTCAAAAAGGTGTTGCCGCTGCTTCGTAATGAATTTACTGAAGGATATGATGTCCTTGATGATATTCTTGATTTTTTTGGTGTAGATTCTGAAAATGAAATTTTTGAAACATCAGAAAAACAGGCTGCACTGTTCCGTACTCAAAACAAAATGGAAGTTGATTCTATCAATCTTCATGCCTGGCTACGTCGTGGGGAACTTGACTTCAATGCTCTCAATCTTCCGGATTATGACGAAAAGGGGTTAGTGGATTGGATATCATCAAAAGAATGGATGTCCCATATTGAGGACGTTGATTATTTTAAATCTCTACCTGCAATATTCTCACGTTTTGGCGTGGGATTGGTGTTTGTCCCTTCATTACCCAAAACAGTCTATGGAGCTATACGATGGTTCAATGGGGAGCCTCTCATTCAGATTTCTGATCGTGGGCACGACCTCATATCATGTTGGTTCACTCTATTCCACGAATTAGGTCATGTTATCAAGCATAAGAATTTAGAGATTTACGAAGGAGAAATAAACGAATTAAAATCAAAACAGGATAAGCGGGAAAAGGAAGCAAATAAGTTCGCTAACGAACACTTGTTCAATGGTGATGATTTACGTAAGGCCGTTTTTGATCGCAAACGTACAGGACAATTTATGTCTGCTAATTCTTTGGCAAAAGAATTCAATGTATTGCCAATCTTTGCCTCATACTGGTTATTGAAAGCTCAATATGCCCCAGCCTTTCAACGTAGAATTCAAATTGACTTTGTATCTCAATATCAATAATAAGATATTCTAATATTGTACAAATCAAATCTACTGAATATTTTTAGTGTTCAGCAGATTTAATTTACAGGAGATCATGTTGCATATAGGATTTCATCGCTATATTTGCATAAAAGAATGACTGTGAAAGCAACTCACAGCAGAGAACGGAAATAGGCATGGTTGCCAAATCATTACCTTTACTTTTGTTTTTTCCAAAACTATCTTTCTCTAAAGTCGTTATGAAAATCTTCCAAAATTACAGAAATATCCTGTTTTATAGATGACCTATGCAAGTTTTTTTAATGCTGTACTGAAAAGATATTTCCTAAATACAAAAATCAACTCCCCAAAACAGCAATGCTATCACACTACTAAAATGTAGAAAGTCAATTAAAGGATAAGAAAAAATTAGCCCTTACCAAATAGTTCATCTGGTAAGAGCTAATATTAATTATTGCTGTCCGATAAAACTTTTGGCGTAAGATGAAATTAGGGCTGATTCCATTTGCAGGATTCAGCCCTTTGTGGTTATTTAGTTGTTGCAATACAAAATAAAATAACCATGGGTAAAAGTACACATTTTAGCGGACAGCCGCTCTATTGTCAGGTAATAAAATTGCTTGATAAGTCAAAAGTCCTTCAAGAAAGCCGCAAAAATGGTGGTGAGCGCTATGTGAAACGCTTCGACGGATGGAC